>VFSW01005556.1_pt1 | contig 18621 bp, 15 predicted proteins | sample 5358111 | NCBI WGS metagenome assembly VFSW01 (sample SAMN11554181, study PRJNA540505) | mine drainage metagenome | isolation source: sediment from site ElyBrook_90M | place: USA: Ely Copper Mine, Vershire, VT | collected 2017 | reverse complement strand
CAAGAGGGCGTGGGCCATGGGGCGCGCATCGTCTGACAATCCATCGCTCACTTCCGACCACTGTCGCTGCAACTCGACGTGCGACAGGGATATCTTCCCGTCAGCGTCACGAAGTGCGTCAATGGCTCGGCGCGCCTTTGCTGGGCCAACCCCGGGCATCAACTGGAACAGGCGGAACCATGCCATCTCGTCGCGCGGATTGTCGGCGAGACGAAACGCCGCCAGGAGATCCTTCACGTGCGCCGCCTCAAGATAACGAAGACCGCCGTACTTGACGAAGGGGATCCGTCGACGGGCGAGTTCGATCTCGAGGTCGGCGCTGTGGTGTACCGCGCGGAACAGCACGGCCTGCTTTTGAAGGGACACGCCCTGTTCGTACAGTTCGAGGACGCGATCGGCAACGGACTCGGACTGGTCACGTTCGTCGGCACAGTGGATCAACAACGGCTGGCGCGCGCCGGCGAGGGGGACCATTTCACGCAACACCGAGGTGAATCCCTCCGGTGCGTCGGCGGCGACGGCGTTCGCCACCTCGAGGATCGCCCCCGACGAGCGGTAGTTGACGTCCAACGTGACCGTGGTGAGCGCGTCGAAGTAGGACTCGGCGTCGAGCAGAAACCTCGCCGTGGCTCCTCGAAAGCCGTAGATGGCCTGCGCGTCGTCGCCGACGATGGTCAATCGGGGGTTTAGTCGTCGAAGACCGACGAGCACGTCCAACTGCAGACGGTTCACGTCTTGGAACTCGTCGACCAGGATGTGGTCGTAGGCGTCGCCAAGCTCTTGACCGAGAGCGCCATCTTGCACGGCGGCTCGCCAGTACAAGAGCAGGTCGTCGAAGTCCAGCAGCCCCAAGGCCTGTTTTCGGGCCACGAATGCGCTGAAGATCGATCCGACCTCCTCGAGGCTCTCGGCGCACCCCGGGGTGACTTCGCGCATGACGTCGGCGAGCGGCACTCCGGTGTTCACCGTGCGCGAGTACAAGGCGGCGAGGGTGCCCTTCTTCGGAAGGCGTCGATCCCGACTTACGATGCTCATCTCGCTGCGCACCAGGTCCATGAGGTCCGCGGCATCGCCACTATCCAGCACGCCGAAACCTTCCGGCAGAGCCACGCTGTTGTGGTGGCGCCGAAGCGTGTGATGGGCGACCGAATGGAACGTGCCACCCGAGACCCTTCGAGCACTCTCCGCCCCACGCATGGCGCGAACGCGGTTCACGATCTCACGGGCTGAACGTCGCGTGAACGTGAGGAGGAGGATCCGCTCGGGCATGACGCCGCGCTCTAAGAGGACTTGGACGCGTGCCGTGAGCGTCGTGGTCTTACCGGTCCCCGGCCCCGCGATGACGCGCAGTGGCCCGTCACCAAAGGTGGCGGCCTCAAGCTGTCGTTCGTTGAGGTCACGCTGGAGCGCGTACATACGCTGGACTCTAATTACGGGGTATCACATCGAATTCGTAGAGTGGCGAAGTAACGTGGCGAGACGCTCCCTATCGTGAATTGAGAGGAATCCTGACCAATGGCTACTTTCGCCGGAACCTGGGATGTGACCATCGACACGCCGATCGCCAAGATTGCGGCCACGTTTGAAATCGCGGAAAACGACGGTGTCATCACCGGCGTGGCCACGACCAAAGATGAGACCGTCAACTTCTACGACGTGGTCGCCGATGGAAATCAGTTGAACTGGTTCCAGGACGTGACGACCCCGATGAAGTTGAAGTTGAAGTTCGCGGTGACCGTCGATGGTGACACGATGGTCGGCACTTCGAAGGCTGGCATCTTTCCGGCATCGAAACTTCAAGGGACCCGCACCAGGGCTTGAATGTCCAAATGGATGATTTCAGACCGGTATCAAGCCTTCGCGGGCATTTTGGTCGAAAGTTGCAACGCAATCGAGTGAATGACTTCCGCGCTGAGATGATTAACTTCGCCAATCCTTCTCGCCAGCGCGTTGGGTCCCGAGACGAATACGCCCTTTAGGGTGAATGGCTTCGCGAACAGCTTCCACTCGGCGTCGGTGAAGCAGACGGCGCTCGACACGGTCACCTCCTGCGGTTCAAGAGCCTTGAGCACTGCCTTCACTTGCCATGCCATTCCGTCGACGAGCTTCGTACAGTCACGCCGCCCGACATAGAGACGGTTGTCCACCTTGAAAAGACCGCCGACGTCACGTTGTTGAACAAGTCCGGAGTAGTTCTTGGCGTCGACCACCCAGACGCCCGAGGCGGCGATTACCAAATGGTCGATATTGCCCCGTGGGGTCGGGACATGGCGAGCGTGAAGGACGATCGCTCGATGTCCGAGGGTTTCTTCGAGGCTTGCAGCCAATTTCCGCTCGCCAATCGATCCTTTCCTCCACGCCGTTGTCGACTGAGGGTCATCCGTGAGGAATTTGACAACGCCAGCGAGCCGACCAAACTTGGCGTCAATTCGCGCTTCTCTCGCTTCGTGTCGCCTCTCGTACTCTTCGAGCGCTGAGCGTCCGGCGACTCCGATCCGTATTTCGGGCACCTGTGGCATTGGAGTCGGGACCACTTTCGCTTCTTCGAATTCGACTTCCGATATGGCGGTGTCGAGTCCGAGGTAACACGCATCACAAGTCACGGTTCGTTCATCTGCGTTCCACCACGCTTTTGTGCCTCTAAAGAGTCCTTTGCCGCAAACGGAACAGATGTCGCTTCGACGAAGTGATAAGTGCTTTATCGTCATGTCAACATTCAGTTGGATTTGCTTACATTATTCATTTTGCTGAGACTACGTCCATGATGTTTCATCGGGATTGACGGCGATACTGATGGCGCAAGTCCCGAAATCGCCAGGCTACGGGTCATAGGCTCCAACTCATGGCCTTCTGGTGGGTGAATCAGAACCGAACGTGGCGTCACGAGATATTCGGCGAGTACCTATGGGCTCCGCAGGTCGGTTCGGACGGACGAAGCCGAGTGTTCTGGACCAATATGACGTTGCTTGAGCCGGGAGATGTTGTCTTTTCGCACTTCGACGGTGCACTTCGATATGCAGGCGTCGTTGTTAACAGAGCGGTGACGGACCGTAAACCTGATTTCGGATTTGCCGGTGCGTCGTGGGATGACATCGGGTGGTCAGTTGAGATGCGCTACATCGAAATGCCCACAGTGGTGCAGCCCAAGGATCACCTCGATTTCTACAACCAGGTTGCGCCCGAGAAGTACGCGCCGATGACCAGTTTTGGCCGCGTCAATCAGCAATATCTCTTTTCACTGCCAAATGACCTTGGCGAGTTTTACCTGCGACTCGGAGGATTGGCGGGTGACGACATTTCTGCCATGGTGCGCATCGACCCCTCAATTGAGCGTTTGCTTTCTGAAGCCGACGAAGTTCTTCACAATCCAAACTTGACAGTCACGGAGCGCCATGTCTTGGCAAGAGCTCGACTGGGTCAGGGAATCTTCAAAGAAGCAGTTCGCCAAATTGAGCCCATGTGCAGACTGACGGGTCTAACGGACCCACGACACCTCATTGCAAGTCATATGAAACCCTGGAGTAAATCGGATAACGCTGAACGACTCGACGGACATAACGGACTGCTTCTCTCACCACACGTCGACAACCTCTTTGATCGAGGACTCATTACCTTTGACAGATCCGGCAACGTCATTGTGTCGCGCAATTTGAATCAAGAGGTTCCGCTCCGATGGAAGCTTGATCTCACGCAAACGGGAACTAAGTTCAACAAAGGACAGGTGCCGTACCTTGAGTATCACCACGACGTGATCTTTCAGTCGTAGCTTCGTTCTCGGGAACCTCGGCGTGGGCAGACTCCTCCTTCGAGTGAAGATCAGCCGTCAACCTCGCTCGGATTGATACCAATCCCATTGCGCGCGCTGCTCTCGTAAGCAGCGAGTGCAATTCGCAAGACCGCCAACGCTTCGTTCGGCCCCCAGCAGAGTGGTCCATTCGCGGTCCGGAGGTATTCGAGCCACTGTCGACCGGAGTCGCTAAAACTATTGCCCCAGTCGTCGTCGAGGGCGTGGAACGACCGCAACTCGCCGTCGCGATAGACCTCGAGACTCGGCTGCTGTAGACCACGTGCGGTGCAGCGATTCACGCGAGCAAAGCCCCGTCGTCCCGTGACCTCCCAACGTTCGTCATTCGTGAAGTAGTCCGATCGTAAGTACATGTCGACGGCCAAGGTGATATCCCACACGCCGCGCACGCCATTGGCATGGGTCCACGACACCGTCGTCGGGGCGTCGACGACCACGCCCGGGATTACCTCGGTCTCTCCGATCCAGGCGCGAACCTCCTGCACCGAACCGAAGAGCCAGAGCGCGGTCGACAGTTTGTGCCAGCCATCGTCAAAGAGCAGCGTGCCGCGGCCGAGGAGCGCCTGCTCGAAGCGCCAGTCGTACGAACTGCCGGGCACGTCCCAGCCCCCTCGGCCACTCGCCACCATCTTCATGTGGTAGCCGCTGATCGCACCGAGTTCGCCGGAGTCGACGATTTCCTTCAACTTCACGAGTGGCTCGTAGAAGAGGTAGTTCTCCATGATCCGAAGCTGACGACCTGACTGCGCAGCGGCGTCGGTCATCCGCTGCGCACTGGCGAGGTCGATGGCGAAGGGTTTCTGCAGGTTCACGTGCCAACCGTTCGCGAGGCACTCGGTGACGACCTCTTCGTGTCGCGTCCAGGGCACCAGCACCTCGACAGCGTCGACATCGAGCCCGCTCGACGCCAAGAGCGCCACTGACGCGAAGGTCATTGCGTCGGGCCAGTCGCGCTGACGCTCGCGTCGCCGATCCTCGCTCGGATCGACCAGTGCCACGATCTGTGCGTCGGGATTGTCGACGTAGGCGCGCACGTTGAGCGCGTAAACGTGACCGAGACCGACGATCGCGACCCGAACAGGACGCCCGATGGGCGTGAAGGGAGCGTCCGTGGCGTCCGTGTCCATGCCAAAGCGTACCGACCGCACTGTGGGCGAACGATGGAGCGACGTACGCGAGAGCGAAAAGTAAGGTGAGCCAGTGAGCGACCAGTCAGTGGAGACGGCACCGCAGCGAACGTTCGCGACCTACCTCTTCTACGGACTCGGCCTGGCACTCGGGATCTTCATCTTGTTCCTGCTCTTCGGAAAGCGCCGCGAACTCACCGGCGCATTCCACGAACTTGGCCATTTGAACTACTGGTGGGTGCTCGGCGCGTTCGTCGCGGAAGCCGCGTCGTTCGTCGGCTACGCCTACCTTCAGCAGGTCGTCCTTCGCGTGGGGGGAGCGAGACTGTCAATGTCGTCCCTCACCTTGGTGTCACTCGCCAATATCGCCATCGCGTACACGATCCCGGGCGAACCGGCTGTGTCGAGCGCCTACCGGTACCGATACTTTCGTCAACGGGGCGCGAGCGGCGCCAGTGCGGGGTGGGCGATCCTCACGCTCCTCATCGCGCAGGCGATCGGGATGTCGCTCCTATTGCTGATCGGCGTCCTCGTGGCCCTCACGGGAAACCTCGGGAAGCACGACACCGCACTCGTACTCGTCGGGCTCGTCATCGTGCTGGCCGCGGGAGCACTCCTCGTGCGCCGAGACCTCCTCCTTCGATTTCTCCATTCGGTCGTGCGACTCTCGAAGCGAATCACTGGTCATCCCCGCGACAACTTGGAAGTGCGCATCGAGTCCACGCTGGCCCGGATGCGCGAGATCCCCATGAGTACCGGATCGACCTTCCTCGTGGTCGGCCTCGCCCCGGCGCTCTGGCTCGTGGACTGCGTCTGTCTGGCGTGCTGCTTCGGAGCCGTCCGCGCGCCACTTCCTTGGAGCGGCATCCTGCTCGCGTTCGGGGTCTCACAGATCGCGGCGTCGTTGCCCTTCATCCCGGGTGGTCTCGGCGTCGTCGAAGGTAGCCTCGCCGTCGTCCTCGTCGCCTACGGCACGCACAAGGTTCCCGCGCTCGCGGTTGTCCTTATCTATCGGCTCCTGACCTTTTGGCTCGCGATACTCGTGGGATGGACGTGCATAGCGGCGATTGAATGGCGGGTGCGGGCGAGCAAGATTCGCGGCGCTGCCGGCGACGGCGTCGCGCTCGCCGACGGGACCTGACTTTCACGTGCTGAGTCGTCCCTTGCGAAGCAGTTTCCAGAACTGGAACCAGTGACGCCGTGGCGCCTCGACGCGCGTCGGTCGTGTGGTTTGCAATTCGAGGTCGAACTGAAGTACCTGGGCCGGTTGCGCGGGACTCGGTGCCGGCTCGCTCAGATCGATCGCGGACCTCAGTTCGAGTTGGCAGTACCCGATCAACGCATTGTCTAGAACTTGGGTGATCGAGGAGTTCCACTCCTCGTCGAGGAGCCGCGACGGGGCGCTCTGTGACGCAACAAGCGCGAGGTTGCTGAAGGCCTCGAACCAGATCCTCTGCGCGTGGGCGAGGGGATCTTGTTGTCGCCAACGAAAGAACTTGCCGGTCCAGCGTCGATCGAGTGGCGGCACCAGATCGGGCAAGAGGTAGTGCAGCGCTTTCGAGCCAGGCTCAACCGTCGCGGCGTTCTCGACGATCCCGAGATGTTGGCTCAGCGACGCGACGCGCTCAGCGATGGCGGTGACGTAGAGACTTGGATCGTCGAGGGAGAACCGTTCCAGGGCCGCCATCTCCCCGGCGTGGGCCCGAAGGGGGGCGGCGAACTGCGCGCGCGCGACGAGGTTCGTTCCCCGAGTCCCGATGCCGCGCACGATCAAGGTGGCGAAGAGGGAATCGAGGAACTCCTCGTCCTCGAGCGTGGCCGCGACCGAGCCGAGCTCGCGGCGTCGGTCAATCGTCATCCGATGAAGTTCGAGTTCCCGGGGCTTCGTGAACGGCACGTGCGACGCGAAGTGTGCCACGTACCCGTCGAAGTTGGCGATCAACTGCAGCGAGCGATGTCGAAGGTCTCGCTGCGACGGTGTCTGGGTGATCGAGCGGACCACGGACTCCTCGAAGAGTTTGGGGGCTGAGGTCCGGGCTTCCTCGGGCACCGAATGCAGCTCGTAGGTGCCGCGTCGCACCCTGGTGAAGACCTTGCCGAGCGGGGTCACGGCCGGCGTCGGCGATTCGATCACCATGGACTGAAAGACGGGACCGAAGGCGCTCTCGTAGTGCGATGGATCGAGTGAGCGCGCCCGCTTCATGAGCTCTGACCACGAGAAGTCGCCGTCACCGTTGTCCTTCAGGTCCTCGGCGGCCTCGACCAAGGTCTTCCACATCGGGTCATTCGTCGCCATAGAGAAATGCTTGCACGTGGCGCGGGATTTTCATGCGACCCCACGCGTGAAATTCGCGGTCTCGTGTCGAGTCGTCCAGGCACATTCGTCGGCGATAGCGTGCTGACATGCCCGATGAGAATCTGCGCGACGAACTGCTCGCCGTCGTGGGCGAGGGATTCGCCACCTTCACGCCCCATCACAATCCCGACGATCTCCACGATGAGTCGCTTCATCAACGAAGCGTCGAACCGTTCGCCGTGGTGCGTCCAAGGACGACCGAAGAGGTCGTCGCCATCGTGCAAGCGGCGACACGTCACGACGTCGCCGTCACGCCGCGCGGTTCGGGGACCGGACTCTCCGGCGCCGCGACGCCGACCCGTGACGGCATCGTCGTCAGTTTCGAGCGGATGAACAAGGTCCTGCACCTGGACGTCAACGACCACGTCGTCGTCGTGCAACCGGGCATCACCTTGCGCGAACTGAACGAGACACTCGCTGGCTCGGGACTGCACTATCCCGTCTATCCCGGTGAACTGTCCGGGTCCCTCGGTGGCAACGTCAACACCAACGCCGGAGGGATGCGCGCCGTTCGACACGGCGTGACCCGTCAGCACGTCCTCGGTCTCGAGTTGGTCCTGGCGGACGCGACCGTGGTCCGAACCGGGGGACCGGTCGTGAAGGTCTCCTCGGGTTACGACCTCACGCAGTTGATCGTCGGCAGTGAAGGCACGTTGGCACTGGTCACCGAGGTGACGTTGAAACTCTCGCCCAAGATGGACCACGCGACGACGACGTTGGTGCCGTTCGGCTCGCTTGAAGAGGTCACGAGTGTCGTGCCGAAGTTGATCGCGTCGGGACTGCAACCGGCCATGCTGGAGTACCTCGACAACAACACCTTGATCGCGCTCACGAGATCGACGTCACTCGAACTGGGTGTCGACCCCATCGTCGCGGGAAAGGCGACCGCCTATCTCATCGTGATCCTCGAGACGAGGACCGCCGAACAGCTCGAGCTCGACCTCATTGACCTCGCGACACTGCTGGAAGAGTCCGGCGCGCTCGACACGTACGTGTTGGACGAACGTTCGGCCGTGCGACTGGTCGAAGCTCGCGAACGGCTCTTCTGGGTGACCAAGGAACTCGGAGCACACGAAATCATCGACATCGTGGTGCCGCGCTCGACAGTCCCTACGTTCCTCGAGGAGGTCCAGCGCATCGCCGCACGTCACGAGGCCTTCATCGGGGGTTGCGGGCACGTGGGTGATGGCAACGTGCACCTCTCGGTGTTCCTCGCGGACGAGGTCGAGCGCGAGCGTCTGCTGCGCGAACTGTTCACGTTCGGACTGGCGCTCGGTGGACAGATCTCTGGTGAACATGGGATCGGCCTCGATAAACAGTCCCATTACCTGGCGCTGACCGATCCGGCCATCATTTCGCTCCAGCAGGCGATCAAACGGGCCTTCGATCCGAGAGGAACGTTCAATCCCTACCGGATCAGCGACGAGCGAGTGGCACCGGACGGGTAGATCCTTTGATCCGCTGCCTCGTCGAGCAGGTCGCTGTTCGTCGGCCAAATTAAGGTGGCAGCGTGCGCGTAGCCAACTCTCTCTTAGACCTCATCGGCGAGACGCCGCTCGTCCGCTTCAACCGCCTCACGATTCCCGAGGGCGTCGATGTCCTGGTCAAGCTAGAATCGTTCAATCCCGGGGGAAGCTCCAAGGACCGGCCGGCGCTGACGATGATCGACGCCGCCGAGCGCGACGGACTTTTGAAGCCCGGTGGCGTGATCGTGGAGCCGACCAGCGGTAACACTGGCGTGGGCCTTGCGATCGTCGCCGCCCAGCGCGGCTATCGCTGCATCTTCGTCATGAGCGACAAGATGGCGGCCGAGAAGGTGCGCCTTCTCGAGGCCTACGGCGCCGAGGTGGTCGTCTGTCCGACTGCGGTGGCGCCCGAGGATCCCAGTTCCTACTATTCGACGGCCGAGCGACTCACGAAGGAGACGCCGGGCGCGTTCCGGCCCGACCAGTACTCCAATCCCGCCAATCCACTCGCGCACTACCTGACCACGGGACCGGAGATCTGGCGCGACACCGACGGCACGGTAACCCACTTCGTCGCGGGCGCCGGCACCGGTGGCACGATCTGTGGCGTCGCGAAGTACTTGAAGGAACAGAACCCGGACGTGCGCATCATTGCGGCGGACCCGGAGGGTTCGGTCTACTCGGGCGGCGAAGGTCGGCCGTACCTGACCGAAGGGGTGGGCGAGGACTTCTGGCCGGCGAACTACGACCCGAGCCTCGTCGATGAGGTCATCGCGGTCAGCGACGCCGACGCCTTCGCGATGGCCCGCCTCGTGACCCATCAAGAAGGCATGTTGATCGGCGGTTCCGGCGGCACGGCCGTCGCGGCGGCACTGAAGGTCGCCCAGAGTGCGCCGAAGGGCTCGAGGGTCGTCGTGCTCGTGCCCGACTCGGGTCGGGGCTACATCTCCAAGATCTTCAACGATGACTGGATGCGCGGCTACGGCTTCATCACGACGTCGACCGGCCCGAACGCCGGCGACATCCTCGACGCGAAGGGGGCGAACGCGACGGACCTCATCCTCGCGCGCGTCGACCAGAGCGTGCGCGAGGTGACCGAGTTGATGCGCTCGCGCGGTGTCTCCCAAGTGGTGGTCGCCGTGACGGACGAGTTGCCGCTCGCGGCCGCCGAGGTCGTCGGCTCGGCGAACGAACTCGACCTCATGGAGTTGACCTTCAAGGACTCGTCGATGATCGACGCCACGATCGAGGACGTGATGGGTCCGGTCCTCGAGACGATCGGTGTCGGTGAGCCGCTCGCCTCGGTCACGCGACGACTCGCGACGACCCCGGCGCTGCTCGTGCTCGCCGACGGCCGACCCCGCGGCGTGGTGACCGCGTCGGACGTCCTGCGATTCCTCTCGAACTCCGTGCCCGACACAGAACAGGAAACCCCGTGAACTTCAACACCCGCGCCATCCACGACGGACAAGAGCCCGAGGAGACGACCGGCGCGGTCAACGTGCCGGTCTTCCTCTCCTCGACCTACGCCCAGGAGTCGGTGGGCGTCGTCAAGTTCGCCGACTACGGACGCGGCGACAACCCCACGCGCGCGGCCCTCGAGATGGTGCTCGCCAGTCTCGAACGAGGTCAGTTCTGTGTCGCGTTCTCCTCGGGACTCTCCGCGACCGACGCCATGCTGCGCACGCTCAAGCCCGGCGACCACGTCCTCATGTCCAACGACGCCTACGGCGGGACCTATCGACTGCTCACCCGTGTGCTCGGTCCGTGGGGGATCGAGACCGACGTGGCCGACCTCTCGGACCTCGACGCCGTCGCGTCTTCGTGGCACGAGCACACGGCGCTCGTGTGGACGGAGACGCCGAGCAACCCCTTCCTGCGCATCGTCGACATCGCCGGCGTCGCGGAGGTCGCGCACCAACACGGCGCCAAGCTCGTCGTGGATAATACGTTCGCGACGCCGTACCTGCAGACACCACTGACCCACGGTGCCGACGTCGTCGTGCACTCGACGACCAAGTATCTCGGGGGACACTCCGACGTCATCGGCGGCGCCGTCGTCACCAACGACGCTGAACTCGCCACTCGTCTCAAGTTCTTCCAGTACGCCGTGGGCGCGATCCCGGGACCGCTCGACTGCTACCTGACGTTGCGCGGTGTGAAGACGCTGGGCGTGCGGATGGACCGTCACCAGGAGAACGCCGCGCGGATCGTCGAGCTGCTCACGTCAACGAAGGACGTGCAGAAGGTCTGGTACCCGGGCCTCGAGACCCACCCCAATCACAAGGTCGCGCTCGATCAGATGAGCGGCTTTGGCGGCATGGTCAGCTTCGAGGTCGCGGGCGGCAACGAACGGGCCCGCCACGTGGTCGAGGCCACGAAGATCTTTACGTTGGCCGAGTCACTGGGCGGCGTTGAGAGCCTGATCGAACTGCCGGCGCAGATGACCCATCTTTCCGTGAGTGGTTCGCTCCTCGAGACACCGGACAACCTGATTCGACTCAGCGTAGGCATCGAGGACATCGACGACCTGCTCGGTGACCTCAGCCAAGCGTTGGGCTAGCGGATCGACGAACCGACCACGTCGCTCGACGGTCCGGTCCACTCGACCTTGAGTCCGCCCGTCGTTCGCTCCGGGCGCATGGACGCCTGCAGTGACCGTGAAAGGGCGAGTGCCGTGGCGCCCGCGAGCCCGAGGGGATCGGCACTCTGCTGACCGAGCACCACGGCGTAGGTGTTGAATGTCTGGCCGGCGACCGTGACGCGCACCGCCATCACGTCGCATCCTCCGGCGGCATCGGTGAAACCCGACTTGACCCCGACGACGTTGTAGTAGCCGACGAGCGGCGTGTAGGAACCAACGACCCCGTTGTAGGGAAGCGACACTTTGGTGAGCGTCACGATCTGGTCGACGATCGGCTCGTAGGTCATGAGGTCAACGGCCAGGACCGCCTGGTCCTTCGCGGTCGAGCGGTCGCCCGGAGAGATGCCAGTCAAGTCGACGTAGTGGGTCCGGCGAAGCCCGAGCACTTTGGCGTCGCGGTTCATGACCCGGACAAAGGTCGAAGGACTCCAGCCAATCATGCTCTGGAGGAGCTGCGTGTAGTCACCGGCGGAATGGACGAGCACTCCGCGCAGTAGCGTGCCCTCGCAGATGTGTTCGTTGAGGACGATGCGAGCGTGGCTCTGACCGGACTCCACGTCGTGGTCGTAGAGCGCCACGTCATAGGCCGTCACCGTCGTGCACGGTCCCTGCTGGTCGTAGCTGAGGGGCAACGCGTGCAGGACGACCCACGTCGTCATCATCTTGGTCAGGCTGGCGATCGGCACCATTGGCTGATTCGGCGATGAAGCGAGGACGCAGAGCGTGGGGATGGCCGCGGCGCCGCTTCCCTGCGCTGGCCAAGCCAATTTCGACCTTTTGACCGGGACGGTCGTCGTCGTGGGATGCGTCGTCGTGGTCGAGGGATTCGTCGTCGTCGTTGAAGGAACTGTCGTCGTGGTGGTCGTTGTGGTGGTTGTTGTTGTTGTTGTGGTGCTCGTCGTGGTGGTGGTCGAAGGAACTGTCGTCGATGTCGTTGGGACGGTCGACGTCGTGGTCGTGGTCGTAGTCGTGGTCGGCGCGGTCGTGGCGCACGATGGAAGTACCGGGGAGGTGGCGATTGCTGGCGTGTCGTTCACGGGGAGCAGGACCAACAGTGTGCTCATGCTTGCCGCGAGCAGTGCGCAACGCCGAATCCAGTGGAGAGATCGGTGTTTCACTCAATGAAACCTAATGGGTGGTGTCACGACCATTCGATCACGACGCACCGTTCACGACGAACCGTTCACGACGTTCGTTGGTCGTTGGTCGACTGGTCGTCCCGTGAGGAAGCGGTCTGGGTGGCTTCACGCATCATCTTTGATTTGTCTGAGAGTTTTTTCGACACAATGTCTCACATCGTCCGAAAAGCGCACGCCCATACGGAGATTTGCCATTTTCTGCGAATCACAACGGTCGTTTAGAGAACTCTGAGAAGCGCGATGAAAGCGCTTTCGTGACGGTTGCGTGATTTTGGCCCTCCTTATGCTGGCCTTATGTTCACAAAAAAGTGGTTAATACCAATCATCACCGTCCTGGTCGTCGTCGTTGTCATCTTGGCGATCACACTGTCCTCGAGCAGCCCGAACAAGAACGCCGGTTCGGGCGGCGGTTCGAACAGCGGAAAGCCCACCGGCACGATCTCCTTCGCCGAAGCACCAGGTGCGGCGCCGAACTACATCTTCCCGTACATGGGGTGCTCGTTCTTCTCGGTGTCGAACACCGAACAGTTCCAAGAGGAGATGTACCGACCCCTTTACTGGTTCGGCCTCGCCGCCTCGAGCACGTACGTCCCCAAGCTCTCCCTCGCTGACAAGCCCAAGTTCTCCAACGGCGACAAGACCATCACGATCGACATGAAGGGCTGGAAGTTCGCCGACGGACAGACCGTCAACGCCCAGTCGGTCATGTTCTTCCTCAACATGTACAAGGCCGACCCCGCGTCGTACTGTGGGTACAACGGTGGTTTCGGTATCCCTGACCAGGTGAGTAGCGCGAGTGGGACCGGCAACACGGTCGTCTTGCACTTCACGACGTCGGTCAACCCCGGTTGGATCCTCTACAACTACCTCTCAGAGATCACCCCGATGCCCAACTCGTGGGACGTGACCTCCGCGACGACCAAGGGCAGTTGCGCGACGGATATCTTTGGCTCGGCCAAGGCGAAGACCGACTGCAAGGCCGTCGAGACCTACCTCGACGCGCAGTCCGCCAAGACCAGCACCTACACCGACGCACTCTGGCAGAGCGCCGACGACGGTCCGTGGAAGTTGACGGCCTTCGACTCCCTCGGGAACGCGACCTTCGTGCCCAACACGAAGTACTCCGGTCCCCAGAAGGCCCAGGTCGCCGAGGTGAAGCTCGAATCGTTCACCTCGACCCAGGCCGAGGAGACCCAGCTCCAGGCCGGCAAACTCAGTCTCGGCTTCGTCGACACGACGATCCTCACGAGTCCGGCGCCGACGCCCGGATCGGTCGGTGCGAACTGGAGCCAGATCGCCTCGCGGTACAACATCGTCGCCGGACCGGGTTGGAACTTCAACTACGCCCCGTTCAACTTCGGTAAGGCCGATCCCAAGCAGGCGGCGATCAAGCAGCTCTACATCCGTCAGGCCCTCCAAGAGGCGGTCGACCAGAAGGGCATCATCACGAACGTCGACAAGGGCTACGGCTTCCCGATCGACAGCCCACTGCCGCCCAACACCGCCTCGTCCATCAGTGGCCCGGTGTCCAACCCGTACCCCTTCAACTTGAAGGCCGCGAAGGCGTTACTGACGTCGCACGGCTGGAAGATCGTGAACGGCGTGCAGACCTGTGAGAATCCTGGCACCGGCGCCAACCAGTGCGGCGCCGGCATCACCAAGGGCTACACCCTCGACCTGAAGATCATTTGGGCGAGCGGCACGCCAGCGCTCGACGACACCTTCAACGCCGAGATCGCCGACTGGGGCACGATCGGCATCGTCTTCTCGCACTCGACGGACACGTTCAACAACGTGATCGCCGACTGCAACAACGGTGCCGGGTACGAGATCTGCTCCTGGGGCGGTGGCTGGACCTACGCGCCCGACTTCTACCCCTCGGGCGAGACCCTCTTCACGCCGAAGGGTGGCTTCAACCCCGGTTCCTACAGCGACCCGAAGATGACGACGCTCATCAACGCCACGACCTTTGGGACCGCCAAATTGACGAAGTACGCCACCTACGCGGCCGACCAGCTCCCAGTGCTTTATCAGCCACAGAGCTTCGCGCCGGGTGAGGTCATCAAGACATTGAAGAGTTCCATCGGCTTCACACCGAACCCTCTGGGCAATTTCATGCCAGAGTATTACCACTTCTAACAGGGCCGGCGGGAAACCGTCGAGTTAGGAGTTCATTCGTCCCAGTGACTTCGGTCACTGGGACGTTTTGATGTGGGAAGGTGTAACCATTTTCTACGCTCCGTGCACGGGCTAAGAGGAAATCTTCGCAAAAGCCATCAAGAAGGTGTTCAAAATTGCGTTGCACAGTCTTTCGTCTTGGTGCGGTAGCACACACGCGAGACTTGATCCCGATGCGCCATTTCCGCTCGAATACAACAGAGCACCAATGGCCGGATAGTCACCCCCCGATAATGCAACGGATCCGGGATCACCTGCAGGGTCGCTCAACAGCGCAACTCCGTAGCCCGACTCGGCATTGCCCTCCAGGAAACGAACGCTCTCTGTCGTTGGTGCGTAACTCGGACAGTATTGTCCGTCGTATCCGAGTTGGGATTCAGCGTTTAGGAAGACGGGGCACGCCAGATCGGCAATGCAACCTTGACACGCCGGGATCACCGTCTCCTCGATTCCCATCGTCTTTTCGGTCCCGTTCGGGGCGTTCCCCGGATTCATTTCACCCGGTGGATAGATCGAAATATCAGACGTCCCATCCGCCCCTTCAACGGTTGCACAGTTCCAGTTTGCGGGACCAAGTATTGGCGTCAAAGTGCGCTTTTCGTCGGTATAGAACGAGAGTCTGTTTGCCATTGGAGTTTCTGGTTTCAATGACATTGTGGTTGGGCCATGATGGCCGGCAATCCCCGAGAGTCCATACGACGATGCACAAAGCTTGATCGGGACATTATTGGAACTCCAATTTCCTGCCTCGATGTTTAGAGTTACGCCAGTGTTTGCCTTGGCGCGGGAAGTTCTGCCAAATTCGTAAGCGGTAAAGCACGCCGCCACCACAATCAGTACGGCCGAAAACGCAATTGCGAACTTCGGAACTGGCCTCACATACACTCCTTGTTCTGCAGATCACCGGCAAATCGCAACCTAAATCTAGAGACAACCTGCTGGGAGTTGCCCGTAACGAGCCTGCTTGCGCAAACCGGAGGTTGGTGGCTTACCACCCGGAGGGAAGAGTCCAGCGCCAGGACTAAGTGCCGCGACGTGTCGGTGGATCTCCTCAAGGAGATCAGTCTGCATCTTCACGGCCTTCGTGAGTTCGGTGTTCTCATCGAGCAGCGCCTTGATGTCGTCGGTGTTCTTCACCGTGTGCAGGGCAATTTCCGACGCGATGGAGTCCGTACGTTTGGCGGCGATGAGCAGCGCCGCCGCCTGGACGCCCGCGAGCATCGAGAGGAATAGGTTCAGCAATATGTACGGGTACGGGTCGAACGCCTTGTGATGGATGACTCGCTGGAGGAAGTACGTGTTGCCGCCGGCCCAGAGGATCATCACCCCGAAGAACGAGAAGACGAAGGGCCACGAACCCATGATGTTGCGCATGCGGGCCGCGGCGCGCTCGCCGAGCGACAGATCCTCTTTGTGTCGAACGCCAGGGTGAAGGTGCCACATCGACTGCCAGCCAGGAGATTTCATCGCTCAATCCTCCCACCCTCGACTGGTGAGGTCAGACATTGTCGGAGTGGTCTTCCCATCACGTGCTGGGTCAAATAGCCTTTCCCCTGGACAGCGCAGCGTTGATACGCAACGCAGGAAGAAAAAGGGCATCTTGGGGTCAGAGGACGACAACCGACACGTTCGAGTTCGACAGGTGCTCGCGGCGCTCGGTCTGAACGACTCGTCAACCGTCGCCTTCGAGGACGACGCCGATCCCGGGCGCATCAGCATCGTGCACGGGACGACCGCCGAGGTCACGTGGTGTGACGCGCAAGGTCGCGAACAGACCTCCACGATGCAGTACGCCACGAACCTCAACCTGACACCGGTGGCTGGCGATTGGGTCAGCGTCCGCGATGGCTACGTCATGGCGGTCGCGCCGCGCGGTACCGAACTACGCCGGCCGGGCTCGACGCCCGGTGACGTGCAACTGCTCGCCGCCAACATCGATCTCGTCCTCGTGGTGTTGCCGATCGACCGAGAACTGAACTCGCTGATGCTCGAGCGACTCGTCGTCATGGCCTTTGACAGCGGAGCCCGCCCTTACGTCGTCTTGACCAAGTCCGACGGCACGGACGTCGTCGAAGACGCCGTTAACGAGGCGAAGGAGTCGGTCCCGGGCGTCGAGGTCCTCACGACGAGTTCGGCGAGCGGTCACGGCATCGAGGAACTTCGCGGTCTCTTGCACCGTGGCGTCACGGCGGTGATGCTCGGCGCCTCCGGGGCCGGCAAGACGTCGCTGCTGAACGCACTCGAGGGCACGCAGGAAGTGACCCGAGCGGTCAGTCGCGGCGGCGAAGGTCGACACGCGACGACTACGCGCCGTCTCTACCGTCTCTCGAGCGGGGGAGTCCTCCTCGACATCCCCGGTATTCGACTCCTTGACTTGACCATTGGCCAGGACGGTCTCGACGAGGCGTTCGCCGACATCACGGCGCTGGCCGAGGGATGTCGCTTCTCGGACTGCAGCCACACCGGCGACGAAGGGTGCGCCGTCGAACAGGCGGTCCTCGCCGGGGTCCTGCCCTTTCGACGACTGGAGAGTTGGCGAACTATCCGCGACGAGATGGTCCAACAGGAACTGAGCCGCGAACAGGAGGTCGCAGTCCAGAAGAAGAAGGGTCGAGGATCGAAGCCCCGTCTCGCACCGTCCTTCGACGACGAGGACGAGTAGTTACCCTCGACTCGGGTCAGCGATCTCCAACGCCAGCAACGGAGCGGACACCTTGTTGATCGACTCCTGGAACTCGAAGGCCGGCTGACTGTCGGCCACGATGCCGCCACCGGCCTGCATGGTCGCCACGCCGCCGCGCAGTGAGACCGTTCGGATCGTGATAGCGAAGTCGGCGTTGCCCGAGAGGGAGAAGTAGCCGACGGCTCCGCCGTAGGGGCCACGAAAGACCGGTTCGAAGTCGTCGATGAGTTCCATCGCGCGGACCTTGGGCGCACCGGTCAGCGTGCCCGCGGGAAAGAGCGCGTCGAAGGCGTCGAAGGCGTCGAGTCCCGGTTTGAGTCGTCCCTCGACGTGACTGACGAGGTGCATGAGGTGCGAGTAGTGCTCAATGTGCGCGAGACGGTCGACGCGCACGGTGCCCGCGACCGCGACACGACCCACGTCATTGCGTCCGAGGTCGACGAGCATGACGTGCTCGGCGATCTCCTTCTCGTCGTGCAGGAGTTCGTGCTCGAGCTCGAGGTCCTCGGTCTCGTTCACTCCGCGCGGTCGCGTGCCGGCGATCGGTCGGTAGCTGAGGAGTCCGTCGTGCACGCGCATGAGCATCTCGGGGGAGGCACCGACGATCTGGTTCTCGCCCGAATCGAGCAGGTACATGTAGGGCGACGGGTTGAGGGCACGCAGGACGCGGTACAGCGTGAGCGGGTTAACCGTGGTCGGGCGCCGGAACTGCTGGCTCGGGACGACCTGGAAGACGTCGCCGGCGTAGATGTGCTCGCGGGCGCGCTCGACGACCGCGCCGTACTCGTCAGCGGTGAAGTCCGAGAGCCCCTTCGCGATGTCACGGACGTCGATTGAGGCACGCTGGCCCGGCGCGGTCGCGACGAGTCGCTCGGTCGCGGCGTCGCTCGGGGGCGCGGGTCCTAGGAGGACGTCGACGATCGCGGCCAACTGGACGTTCGCGCGGTCGAAGACCGACTCGGGGCTGTCATCGTCGAGCACGGCGTTCACCACGACGGTCGTCGAGTGTTGGACGTGGTCGCAGATGAGTACGGCACCGGGGAAGGAGAAGTCGACGTCGGGCCACAAATCGACGCCCGGTTCACGGGGTAGTCGCTCGAGTCGCCGGACGTAGTCGTAACTCACGAAGCCGACGGAACCCCCGAAGAAGTCGGGCAGCGAACGTGGCGCGTACGTCGTGTAGCGCGCCAGTATCTTGCGGATCGCGTCGAGTGGTTCGAGGT
>VFSW01005555.1_pt1 | contig 18622 bp, 10 predicted proteins | sample 5358111 | NCBI WGS metagenome assembly VFSW01 (sample SAMN11554181, study PRJNA540505) | mine drainage metagenome | isolation source: sediment from site ElyBrook_90M | place: USA: Ely Copper Mine, Vershire, VT | collected 2017 | reverse complement strand
TGCTCGGCTACGGGGGCAAAATCGAATGGACGCAGGACGAGCAGGGTCTCAACGTCAAGCTGGCCGCCACGCCGCCTTGCGCGAGCGCCGTCACCCTGAAAATCAAGGGAGTTTTGCCGGCTTAAATCACATGAGGATTAGAATCAAACAATCTAAAATATTGACATGAAAGCTACACCCTCACTCAAATCAACGTTCGTCCTGCTCGGATTGCTCGGAGGCTTGTTCACGGCACGCGCCGAAGATCCCGCCTACTGGGCCTGGGTGCCCACGCCGCCGATGGGTTGGAACTCGTGGGACGCCTTCGGCTCGAGCGTGAAGCAGGATCAGGTGCTGGCCAACGCCGATTACCTGGACAAAAATCTTAAGTCTCACGGCTGGAACCTCGTTACGATTGACATCCAGTGGTATGAGCCGACGGCGCAGAAAGACCAATATCGTCGTGGTGCAATCTTGGAAATGGACGAATATGGCCGGCTGCTGCCCGCGCCGAACCGGTTTCCGATGACGGCGGCGTCACATTCGTTCAAGCCGCTGGCTGATTACTTGCACGCCAAGGGCCTGAAATTTGGCCTGCACCTGATGCGCGGCATTCCGCGCCAGGCGGTGGACAACACCAACGGCACGCCGATCCTCGGCACGAGCTACAAGGCGTCGGATATCGCCGACAAGGCGCACTCCTGTTTCTGGAACACCGACATGTATGGCGTGGACATGACCAAGCCCGGTGCGCAGGAATATTATGATTCGGTTTTCAAGCTGATGGCGTCGTGGGGATTGGATTTCGTGAAGGTGGACGACCTCGCCGGGCATCCCGCCGAAATCGAGGCGATCCGCCACGCGATTGACAACTGCGGCCGGCCCATTCTGCTTTCGATTTCGATGGGTTCGCCGGCTTCCCAAGGCGCGTTTTTGGAAACCAACGCAAATTTGTGGCGGATCAGCTTCGATTTCTGGGACAACTGGCGCGCGTTGTATAATCAATTTGCGAATCTCAACGCCCACCAGCCGTTCGAAGGACCGGGGCACTGGCCGGACGCGGACATGATTCCCTTTGGCCATCTACAGACGTGGAAGACCAATCCGCCCCACATGACACACTTCACCAATGACGAGCAATACACGGTGATGACGCTCTGGTGCATCGCCCGCTCGCCGCTGATTCTGGGGGCGAATTTGCCGGACAACGATGCCTTCACGCTTTCGCTCCTGACCAACGACGAAGTCATCGCCGTCAACCAGGCTTCGTCCAACAATCATCAGGTCTATAACACCAGCAACCACGTTGCTTGGGTGGCGGATGTGCCTGGATCAAAGGACAAATACGTCGCGCTCTTCAACACCTCGCCGGCGCCCGTCGGTGGGGGCCGGCGCGGTCGCGGTGGTTTTGGCGGCCCGCCCGGAGGCGCGCCCCGAACCAATGCCCCGGCCACCGCGCCAGAAGCGGAAAATCCGCCCACGGATCCGGCGGCGACGTTGCCAGCCAATGTTTCGCTCTCGCTGGCGGACATCGGCATCACCGGCTCCGCGACCGTGCGTGATCTGTGGAAACAAAAAGACCTCGGCACCGTGACCGGCACGGTTTCCGCAATGGTCAATTCGCATGGAGCCGTGCTGTTAAGAATTCACCCCGAAAATTAAGCTGGAAATATCCGCCAATGTTCAACGCATTGCACCGATTCACAAACATTCGCATGAAAAGCACATTGCTGCTGGCGGTTGGATTGACCCTGCTGGCCGGCTCCCGATCCTGGGCGCAAACTGATCAAGATGCCACCGACGCCAAACCGTCTGCGGACAACCTCGCCGGCCAGCCGTATCCGAAAGTTGATCCGGAACGGCGGGCGACCTTCCGCCTCAAGGCTCCCGACGCAAAAAAAGTTCAGGTCAGCGTCGGCGCGACTTATGACATGACCAAGGACGCGGACGGCGTCTGGAGCGTCACGACGAAGCCGCTGGATGTGGGGTTTCATTATTACTGGATCATCGTGGACGGCGTGACGGCGGACGATCCGGCGAGTGAAACCTTCTTTGGCGTCGGCCGGCTGAGCAGCGGCATCGAAGTGCCCGCGCCGGACCAGGATTTTTACGCGGTTAAAAATGTTCCGCACGGCGAGGTGCGCGAGCGGGTGGATTTTTCAAAAACCGCCAGCGCGACGCGGCATTGCTTTGTTTATACGCCGCCGGGTTATGACCAGAAAACCCGCGCGCGGTATCCCGTGCTTTATCTGCAACACGGCATGGGCGAGGACGTGCGCGGCTGGTCCATGCAGGGGCGGGCAAATCTTATTCTCGATAACTTGATTGCCGCCGGCAAGGCCAAGCCCATGATCGTGGTCATGGAAGACGGCGGCATCGCCCAGATGATGGGTGGACGCGGTGGACGCGGCGGCGGGGCCACGTCGGGCAGGCGGTCTTTCGGAGACGACTTTGGCCAGATTCTGATCAACGACACCATTCCGAGGATTGACGCTACTTACCGGACGATTCCCGACCGCGAGCATCGGGCGATGGCGGGGCTTTCCTTGGGCGGAACCCAGACGTATCAAATCACGCAAGCCCACCTCGGCAAATTCGCATGGATTGGCGCTTTCAGCGCGCCATTCGGTTTCCCCGACCTCAAGACCGGCTACAACGGTTTGCTGGCCGACCCGCAAGCGTTTGCGAAACAAGTCAAACTGCTCTTCGTCAGCATGGGCAGCGAGGAGGCCAGCAGTTTTGGCCGTGGCAACCGCGCTTTCCACGAGGCCTTGGAGAAAGCCGGCGTCAAACACGTCTATTACGAATCACCGAACACGGCGCACGAATGGCAGACCTGGCGACGCAGCCTTTACCAGTTCGCGCCGCTGCTGTTTCAGAAATGAATAAAAATTTGAACCGCACACGTTCCAAAAACACCCCCCAACTCATGAAATTGAAACTGCTGATCCTTGCCTTCACACCAGTGCTAGCGGCGCGACTCTGCTTCGCACAGCAATCATCCGGCGATGACGCCAAACCCGCCAGCTCCAATGTGCCGGGCCAGAATTACCCCCGAATTCATCCTGACTTGTCGGTGGATTTCCGCCCGAGAGCGCCGGACGCGCAGAAGGTCAGGCTGCATCTGGACAAGGACTATGATTTGCAACGCGGCAGCAACGGCGTGTGGACCGTGACCACGACGCCGCAGGTGCCGGGCTTTCATTACTACTGGTTCATCGTGGACGGCGTGAACGTGTCCGACCCGGCCAGCGAAACTTTTTTTGGCGTCGGCCGAGAATATAGCGGCATTGAAATTCCATCGGCGGGCGAGGATTTTTACGACGCGAAAAATGTGCCGCACGGCGAAATCCGCGAGCACCTTTATTTTTCCAAAACCACCGGCGCGTGGCGGCGCATCTTTGTTTATACGCCGCCGGGTTATGACGCGAGCAAGTCGCGCTATCCGGTTTTGTATCTGCAACACGGCGGCGGCGAGGACGAACGCGCCTGGCCCAACCAGGGCCGGGTGAACTTGATCATGGACAATCTCATCGCCGGGAAAAAGGCGAAGCCAATGATCATCGTCATGGAAAAGGGCGCGGCCACGAAGGCCGGTGAGCAGCCGCAGAATTTTCGTCCGCCCGGCGGCGGCACGAACCGGCCGGCCGGCGGGCTTAATTTTGTCGGCGCCCTCGACGACGTTTTCATCAAAGACTTGATTCCGATGATTGACTCGACCTACCGCACCAAAGCCGACCGCGAGGATCGCGCGATGGCCGGGCTTTCGATGGGCGGGATGCAGACGTTTGCCATCACGCTGAAGCATCTCGACAAGTTTGCGTGGATCGGCGGATTCAGCGGCGCTGGCGGCGGCTTCGGCGGCCCGGTTGATTTGAAGACGGCAAACCACGGTGCGATGGCCGACCCGGCGACGTTCAACAAGAAGGTTCATCTTTTGTGGCTAGGCGTCGGCACGGCGGAACCGGACTTTATGCGCGCCAGCGTGCTGAACTATCGCGACGCGCTGGAGAAGGCCGGCATCAAGGTTGTTTTCTACGAATCTCCCGGCACAGCGCACGAATGGCTGACGTGGCGACGGGACTTGAAGCAATTCACGCCGCTGCTGTTCCGATAAGTTACATAAACAACCAGCCAGGGATTTTCCAGTGTTGAATCACCAATCAGCCAATAAGTCGTCCGCTCACTTATGATCAAGCAAAATTCTTTTCGCCGATTCATGGCAATGGCGATGGTTTTTCTGGCAATCATCTGCATTCTTTCATCGCCGACAATGGCGGCGGAGCAGAGGCTTTCGGATCTCGCATACACCGGTCACCATGTTGTTGCGGATGCCATTGTGGTTGACACCTCCGGCGCGGCGAAGCTGCGCCTCTCGTTTCTCACCCCGGCGCTGGCGCGCGTTCAGATTTTTCCGAACGGTGAATTCACCACCAATCCGTCTCCGGCGGTGGCCGGCGTCATGCCGCCACTGACGGATGTGGCGGTATTGAACGAACCCGATACGCTGGTCATCAAGACGGCGGGACTGTCGCTGCATCTCGATAAGGCTCATCTGCGGGTGGATGCCTATGACGCGGATGATAAAAGTCCACTTACGCTGGAGAGTCCAAGCGACGGAACGATCTGGGACACGACCACTGGAAGTTTTCGGCAAAGCCGGCTTTTGGATGACGCCGAGCACATTTATGGTCTGGGCCAGGACAATGCCAACCGCGGCACGCTTGACCGCCGTGGCACCGTGCGCGATATGTGGACCGGCCAGCAGATCCGGTCGGGCAACGTCACGGCGAATTACCCGGTGCCGTTTTATTTGTCCACCGGCCCGGACGGACGCGGCTATGGCGTTTTCGTGGACAACGTCTGGCACCTGCGATTTGACGTTGGCAAAACGCACCGGAACCAGCTTGTCTGGACTGCGCCCGGCGGACCGATGGATTATTACATCATCAACGGACCGTCCTTCAAGTCGGTCATCAACCAATACACGCAACTTACCGGCCGGCCGACAATGCTGCCGCTATATGCGTTCGGTTACTGGCAGAGCCGCTGTTTTTTCAACAACTTCGCCGACATCCAGCACACGGTGGATCGCCTGAAAAATGACGGGTTGCCGCTCGACGTATTGGTGATTGACTCGGATTGGTCGAGAAAATTCATGGATTTTAAATGGAACAAAGATTTCTTGAGCGGCCGGTCGGCGGCGGACTGGATCGCTTGGCTTCATGCCGGCGGTGCCAAAGTAATGCTCTCCACCAAAGGGCCGATGATCCGGAAAGATTCGGAGAATTATCAAGACGCCTTGGGCAAAGGCCTTTTCGCCACCGACGGTCATGGACACGTGTTGACGACCGGTTATTACAGCGGCGATCTGATGGATTTTACCGCGCCGGGCATGGAACCCTGGCTGGCGACCCAGCTCAAACCGCTTTCCGCCGCCGGCATTGACGCGTGGTGGCTCGATTTGATTGAACCGGAGGGCGAACCGCCACAAACCGTCTATTACGCCGGCAAAAGCGCGGACATCCACAATACGTTTCCGCTGCTCAACTACCGGACTTACTTTGATTACCAGCGCAGCCTTGACCCGGATGGCCGCCCCGTCATTCTCGGCCGCGCGGCCTCGGCGGGCACGCAGCGTTACAGCGGCATCGTGTGGACCGGCGACATCAATTCGGACTGGCCGACGTTTCAGGCGCATATTCCCGAGGCGCAAAACACCGGGCTGTCGGGGCTGCCGTATTGGGCCAACGACAGCGGCGGTTTCTTGAGCGGCTTTTTGGACAATGACCGTTACGGCGCGCACGCCGAACTTTACGAACGCTGGTTTGAGTTCACTTGTTTCGCGCCGATCACCCGCGCGCACAAAGCCGGCCCGTCCGAGCCTTATGAATTCGGCCCGGAAGTGGAAGCCACGGCGAAAAAGTATCTGCACCTGCGCTACGAATTGCTGCCTTACATTTACAACATCGCCCACGAGGCCGCCACCACGGGCCTGCCGATGCTGCGACCGCTGGTGCTGGAATTTCAAAATGATCCCGGTTCGGCGACGGCCAAGACGGAATTCATGTTCGGCGGCGATCTGCTGGTCGCGCCTGTCATCTGGCCGCACACCACGGCGCGGCGGGTTTATTTTCCGCCGGGCAACTGGATCAGCTACGACGAAGGTTTTGAAACGCGGGGCGGCAAGACCATTGGCGTGGCGGCGCCGCTCGACCGGATTCCGCTGTTCGTTCGCGCCGGCACCATTTTGCCGATGGCCCCGGACATGATGTTCACCAGCGAGAAACCGTGGGATCCCGTCACGCTGCAAATCTGGCCGGAGGGCGATGCCACCGGCTCGCTCTATCAGGACGACGACAACACCACCGGGTTCAAGCACGGCGAATTCACCACGACGACATTTCATTGCGTGGAGAAGCCCGCAAAAAGCGTGACGTTTGACATCCATCCGTCCAATCAGAAATTCGGCCCGAAAGAATGGATTGCCTGTTTTCATCTTACCTCGGTTCCCACCGCTCTGACACTGGATGGGAAACCGGTTCCGGCCACGACCGACAAATTCGCCGACCCCGGCTGGAATTTCGATGCGACCAACTGCACGCTCACCGTCAAGTTGCCGGGCGAGCGAGTTGACCATTCGCTTGCCATCACGCTGGACGGTTCCGCCCATCCGCGCCCGGCGGCTCCCAAGGTGGACGCGTCGCCGATTGGCGAATCATCTGCGGCCGTCGCAGCCAAACAGATCGCGCAATTTCTCCCGCCACCGAAGCTGCCCATCCGCATCGAAGCGGCCAATTTTGACAAGGGCGGCGAAGGGCTCGCCTTTCACGTTGCCAGTCCGGACACGAATTCCGTTTATCGTCAGGAAGGCGTGCCGATCATCAACTCCACCGACGCCGGCGGCGGCTACGCGATTCCTGATCTGAAGCAAGGCGACTGGCTGGCTTACACGCTGGACGCGGGCGACGGCGGCTGGTTTTCCGTCTCGGCCCGCGTGTTGCCCGCAACGGACGGTGAACTCGTCTTTTTGCGCGCCCGCGTGAAAACCCTCACGAGCGTGGACGTTCCCGCACCCGGCGTGGACGGTGCGAAATGGATCAGCGTGCCAGGCCGGTCGCTGTTTTATCTGCCGTCCGGAGAATTCATCCTGACCGCGCGCGTCACCAAACCCGGATTTCAGTTGGGCCATTTCACCTTCAACAAAGCCGGAAACACCGTCGTTACCGTGGAAGCCGAGACCGGCACGATTGTTGGTGCGGGCGTCAACAACGATCACTACGGCTACAAAGGCGATGGCTTCGTCGCCGGCATTGGCAGCAAATCTTCCTCCGTGAAAATTTCCGTCAACGTGCCAGCCGACGGCAAATATCTGCTCGAGCTGCGCTACGCCAACGGCAACAGCGATGCCGCCGTCGCGGTCACGCTCCCCGACGGCCAGCGAGCAACCATCTCGCTGCCCTCGACGGACGAATGGGACAACTACTCCGAAGCTGGCAGGATGGTCGAACTTAAGGCTGGATCCAATGAAATTCAGGTGAGCGGCACAGACAATGGCATCGTCAATGTTGACGAGCTAAAACTAATGAACCTTGTCCAACCATGAATAAATTCCACCTTTTGATTGTTGCGGCGATTTTGACTGCCGTTTGGCCATGCTCCATTCTCGCCCAGACTCTGACCGACATTGGTTCTGCCACTCCGGTTCCGGGAACGAATGACGTGGTTCAATTCAGCACCAGCGGCAACACGCAGTTGACCACGTCCGGCGGCTTCAATTATTTCACGGACAATTCGAGTGCGCCGGGGCAGACGTTCACGACCGGAACCAATCCGCTCGTGCTGACTTCGGTGGCCATCAAGACCGGCAGCGCGCCGTTGAATTCAAGCACCAACGGTCTGGGGCCGCAGCCCTATCAACTCAGGCTGTTCTCGGTTTCCGGCGGCGCGGCGAGTTTGCTGGCCACTTATACGAGCGCATCCACTTTCAGTTATGTGGATGGCGATTGGCTGCGATGGAATAATCTGTTTTTCGGTCTGGCCACGAACATGACTTATGCCTACACGTTCCAACGCACGAGCAATGGCTGGGGCGGACTGGCGGTGGCCAGCGGCAATCCCTACAACGGCGGCGAAGCGGTGTTGATTCCCAATGGCGGCGGCACGGTGACTTACCAGAGCAGTCATGGTTATGACGCCGTCTTCGACATCGGGCTGTCGCGCGTATTGACGAACGGCCCGTCCAGCGGCGCGCTGAGGCTTGAAGCCGAGAACGGTTTGTTGTCAGGCAATCCCGTGCCTTACGTCACCACCGCGACGCCGGGTTACACGGGCACGGGTTACGTCACGGGCATTCAGGACTCGACGGCGCTGATCAGTTGGAGTTTTACCGCGCCGCCTGGACTGTATGATTTGCAGGTGCGCTACCGTTCGCCCTTCGGCCAGAAGGGTTTTAACGGCACGATAAACGGCCACGGATTTTCCGGAATGTTCTCCCAGAATAATTCCTTCGCGGTGTTTGATGCCGGCTTGGTCCAAGTGGTGTCCGGGGCCAACACCCTGCAAATCGGCGGCGGCTGGGCTTGGTATGACATTGACAACGCGGTGCTCACGCCCACGAACGCGCCGGCTCCGCCGCTGCCGGTGCCGGCAAAACTCTGCGACCCCCAAGCGACGTTCGCCGCGCGGATGTTGATGGCCGAGTTGGTGGCGGACTACGGCAAAGTTACCTGGGCTGGGCACCACGATCTGTCGGACAATAATTATATCCAAAGCCACACCGGACGCCTGCCCGCCATCATCGAGGGCGACCTGATTGATTATTCGCCGTCGCGCATTCAATACGGTGACAATCCCGGCAACTACACTGAAAGCCACATCGCGCTGGATAACTCCGGCTATGTGCTGGGATTTTGCTGGCATTGGAACGCACCCACCAATCTGCTGAACACGACGGCGGAACCGTGGTATTTTGGATTTTATACTGTGGCCACGACGTTCAACTTTGCCACCGCACTGGCCAACACCAACTCGGTCGAATACGCGCTTATTCTCCGCGATATTGACGCCATCGCGGTGCAGTTGAAAAAAGTTTCCGATGCCGGCATTCCGGTTTTGTGGCGGCCGTTGCATGAGGCTTCCGGCGGTTGGTTTTGGTGGGGCGCGCAAGGCTCCGGCCCGTTCAAGGCGCTGTGGCGGCTGCTTTACAACCGGCTCACGCTTTATCACCACTTGCACAATCTGATCTGGGTTTGCACCAATGAAGACCCCGCCTGGTATCCGGGCGACGACATGGTGGACATTCTTGGCGTGGACTCCTATCCGGCCGACACCAGCGATCCCCTGCAATCCGACTGGCAGACGCTCAAGTCCCAGTTTGACGGCAAAAAGCTCATTACCTTGAGCGAATTCGGAGGCATGCCGGATGTAGAGCGGATGCACCTTTTCGGCGTGTGGTTTTCCTATTTTTCGCCGTGGCCGGGTTTTGTGGAATCCTCGCCGATCGCCACGATGGACCGGATTTACAATTCACCGCAAGTGATCACGCTGGATGAATTGGGCGCGCGTCCGCCGGTGATCGTGAGCAACACGCCGGCGCGCAACGGTTCCTTTCAACTGGCCGGCACCGGACCGCACGGAGCGACCTACCGGTTGCTGGCTGCGAGTGACCTCTCCCAGCCACGGACGAGTTGGCAGACCATCAGCAACGGCGCTTTCACCGGCGGCGTTTTTATGTCCAGCGACTCAAAGGCCACCAACTTTGTTAAACGATTTTACCGGATCGCAACCCCGTAATGATGAATGACCAATCCAAAGTGCCCAACGCAAAATAGCTGGTTACGAATGAAACTCCCGGCTTCAATCCTTGTTTTAGTTGCGCTCAACTGCAACCTTGGGCTGGCTAAAATGGTGCCGGCAGATGGCCCGCGCGAAAGTATTTCGCTGGATGCCAACTGGCGGTTTCATCTGGGCGATCTCACCAACGCCATCAATCCCGCCTATGATGACCGCAACTGGCGGCGGGTGGACGTGCCGCATGACTATGTGATCGAAGGCACGTTCACCCAGACCAATCCCTATCCGCAACCAGCCGACCGCGCCTCGTGGTTTTGGCTCCACGGCTTCCTGCCGACGCCGCCGGCGTGGTATCGCAAAACGATTTCCATTCCCGCTGCGGACCAGGGCAAACGGCTCTGGCTCGAATTCGACGGTGTGTTCAGCAACAGCCGCTACTGGCTCAATGGTCGGGAAATCGGCAGCCAATACAGCGGCTACAACCGTTTCCAATTTGACATCACGGACGCGGTGAAGTTTGGCGGAGAAAATATTCTGTCCGTGCATGTGGACCCACGTTGGGGCGGCTGGTGGTATGAGGGCGGCGGCATTTACCGTCATGTGCGGCTCGTGATCGTGGACCCGGTGCATATCGCGCCGCAGGGAATTTTCGTCGCCCCGGTGGTGGCCGATCCGGGCGACGGCGTCCGGGCGGACGCAGCAGTGGCCGTGCATACCGATGTGACGAATGAAACGAGTGCCGCGGTCACCGCGACAGTCTTGAACGAAATTCTCGATGCGGAAGGGAAGATGATACTATCCGCGCCGGTCACGCAAAACCTCGCCGCCGGGACGGATGCCAACGTGGCGCAGTCACTGGCGCTGCCCAAGGCAAACCTCTGGTCGGTGGATCATCCATATCTTTACCAGTTGCGCACGACCGTCAGTGTGGCCGGCAAGGCAGTGGATCGGGTCGCGACGAGCTTCGGCGTGCGGCAGATTCGCTTCGATGCCGACCGCGGATTTTTCCTGAACGGCCAGCACGTGAAACTGAAAGGCGTGAACATGCATGAAGATCACGCCGGGGTGGGGATTGCGATGCCGGACCGGCTGTTTCAATGGCGTTTGGAGCAGTTGAAGAACGTCGGCTGCAACGCGATTCGCATGTCGCACAATCCCGTTGAACCGGCGTTGCTCGATCTCTGCGACCGCATGGGCTTTCTTGTAATCGCCGAGAACCGTCACCTTGGCGACACTTACGCGGATCAAACCGGCCCGGACGTAACGGCGGTCACCAACCGCGATTTATCCAGTCTGATCCTCCATGATCGTAATCATCCCAGCATTATCCTCTGGTCGCTCTGCAACGAGCAATGGAAGATGCAGGGCACCGCCGCCGGTGCCGCAATGGTCAAGGCCATGAAACAACGGGTGGATGAACTCGACGGCACGCGTCCGGTCACGGCGGCGATGAACGGCGGTTTCACCAACCGCGACGGTTTCATCAGCGTGCTGGACGTGGATGGCTTCAACTACAACCCGTGGGTCTATGAACCGTTTCACAAGGAATTTCCCACGAATCCGATGGTCGCCACGGAAATCGCCAGCGAGATCGGCACACGCGGCATTTATAGTTTGAATCATTGGGACAATTATTGGGGCGACAAGGATCGCGGTTACGTCGCCGCCTACAGCATCAACGCCGGGCCGGGCGGCCAGACCGTCGAACAGGCGTGGCCGCCCATCGCCACGAATGATTTCATGGCCGGCGGTTTCGTCTGGAGCGGCTTCGATTATAAGGGCGAACCGCGACCGTTTGAGTGGCCGTGCATCAACTCGCACTACGGCATCATGGACGTCTGCGGTTTTCCCAAGGACAACTATTATTACTATCAAGCGTGGTGGACGGACAAACCGGTGCTGCACCTGTTTCCGCACTGGAACTGGCCCGGTAAGGAAGGCCAGGAAATCCCCGTCTGGGTTCACAGCAACTGCGAGGAAGTCGAATTGTTCCTGAACGGCGTTTCGCTCGGCAAACAAACCGTGACGCCGCTGCATCATCTCGAATGGCAGGTGAAATATGCGCCGGGCAAACTCGTGGCCAAGGGCCTCTGGCATGGCCACACGATTGAAGACGTGGTGGAAACCACCGGCACACCGGCGGCGATCCGCTTGACCGCCGATCGCACGCAGCTCGACGCCAACAACACCGATCTTGCTGCGGTGACCGTGGCCGTGACCGACGCGCAAGGCCGGGTGGTGCCGGTGGCGGACAACGAAATTACGTTCCTGCTCTCCGGTCCCGCCAAACTCATCGGCGTGGGCAACGGCGATCCCAGCAGCCACGAACCTGACAAGGCCGATCACCGCGCCGCATTCAACGGCCTGGCCCAGGCTCTCGTGCAAACGACATTCAAGAGCGGGAGAATCAAGTTGAAGGCCGAAGCCGCCGGACTCACAAACGGCACCCTGATTCTAAAAAGCAATTAAGTGCCATATCGCAAATCCATGAAATCGTATCTCCGAAATCTTGCCACCGCATTGATCGGGTTATTGACCCTTGCGTCGGTGCAGCCAGCCTATTCTCAGTCCACCAACAGTTCGGCAATCGAACATGCCGACAATCACGACGGATTGATTCGGATCAATCAAGGCGTTCACGCGTATCTCAAGACGCATGACGTGCCACACATCTGGAACGTGGACGGCAACGCGCACAACACGCCGGAGGGGAAAAATAATTTCTATTGGTTCACTCAACAACTATTCAAATGACAAAAACACTACTCACCCTCATAGTCGCCGCCGCCTGGGCCACCGCCTTTGGCGCGTCGGAAAATCTCGCGCCGCATCTGGAATTGCGCCACGGCGTGAAACAACTCATCGTGGATGGCCGGCCGTTCCTGGTTCTTGGCGGCGAACTGGGCAATTCCGCCGCGTCCAGCGCCGCCTGGATGGAGCCGATCTGGCCGCAGCTCGCCCGCCGGAACCTCAACACCGTCATCGCGTCCGTCACCTGGCAGATGATCGAGCCGGAGGAGGGCCGGTTTGATTTCAGGTCGGTGGACAACTGTATTTACGGCGCGCGCACCAACGGGCTGCACCTGGTTTTCCTGTGGTTCGCCAGTTGGAAGAACGGCCAGTCGTCTTATCCGCCGGACTGGGTGAAGAATAATCCGCAGCGATTCCCGTGGGCGAAGGATGGTTTCGGCGGCACAATGAACATTCTTTCCACTTTCAGCGACGATCTTTGCAAGGCCGACGCCAAGGCGTTCGCCGCTTTGATGCGCCACATCCGCGAGGTGGACGGCAAGAATCACACCGTGCTGATCATGCAGGTGGAAAATGAAGTCGGGATCGTTGGCGATTCGCGGGATCGTTGTCCGGCAGCGAATGCCGCTTTCGCCAAGCCGGTGCCGAGAGCATTAATGAACTATCTTGTGTCGCACAAAGCCACGCTCGCGCCGGAACTGCTCGATTTGTGGGCCGCCAATGGCAACAAGACTTCCGGCACCTGGGAAGAAGTGTTCGGCCCCGGCAAATCACCCACCTATAAAGTTTATGGCCCTGACCTAACCGATGAGAAAAAGAACATTTACTGGAAACAATTGAACTGGGCGTCGGATGAATTTTTCATGGCCTGGCGCTACGCGACCTTCATCAACCAGGTCGCCGCCGCCGGCAAGGCGGCATACAACATCCCGATGTATGCCAACGCTTGGCAGCAACAGCCCGGCTGTCCGCGGCCCGGCGAATATCCCAGCGGCGGCCCGGTGCCGCAGGTCAACGACATCTGGCGGAGCGGCGCGCCGAATTTGGATTTCCTTTCGCCCGATCTTTACATTCCGGAATTCGACTGGGACTGTGCCCGTTACACGCGCAACGGCAATCCGCTGTTCATTCCCGAAGCCAACACCGGCGGCGGCGCTCCGGGAAATGCGCTCATCGCCTTGATTAAATATAACGGCATCGGCTACTCGCCTTTTGGCATTGAGCGCGAACGTCCCGGTGGCCGTGGCGGATTTGGCGCACGCGGACGACGAATGCAAAGCACGAATGAAGCGCCCGTCACGCCGACCGCGCCGCCGCCGGATGCGTTCGCCCAGACTTACGGCCTGCTGCAATATCTTTCACCGGTAATCCTCGCCAATCAAGGCAAGGGCACGATGGTCTTCTTGAAGGATACGACGGACACCAACGCGGAACCCGACTCACTGAAGTTGGGCGATTACACGCTGGGCATCAAATATGGGATCAATCCCGAACAGGGCCGGGGCCGGGGCTGGCGGTTCGGCGGATTCGGCGGCGAATCTGCGGAAACCAATGTTTCGCCGCTCCGGCTGGTCATCAACACCGGTCCAGGCGCTTACGTTTTTGTCGGCGGGCCGATGACCGTCACCTTCAAACCGAACGACCCATCGCGACGCAAAGTGGTGTTGAGCAGCACGGTTGAAACCATTCATCGGGACGGCCACTGGCTGCCCGGACGCTGGCTCAATGGCGACGAAACCGCCCACAACACCCGATCCGACCCGGAAGGTTCCGGCATTTACATGCGAACCTTTGGCGTCTATGGCTACTCGGTGTTTCAGCGGCAATGAACAAAAATATGACTGATGGAAAAAGCAATTTTTCGCGCCGAGATTTTCTTGGCAAGTCCCTGAAACTCGGTGCTGGATCGCTGCTGCTGGCGGAGGCACCCGCCCACGCCTCCGAAGCATCCGCCTTTGCCGGTGAAACTTCGCAGCCGCTCGCCCACCTGCCGGAGTTACCGACGCGCGTGCTGGTGGCGGCGGTCGGTAACGAACTGAAACCCGCCGAGCGGCAAGGTTCGCGCTTCACCTGCGGCCAGATGGAAGTGAAATTGGATCGAACGGCGGCGGGGCAGGAAGTTCGCGTCAGTTGTCCCACCAGGCCGCTGTCGCGCGTGGTGTTGCGCTGGGAAACCACTTTTCCCGGCGACACGCTGTTTTTGGGCGATGCATGGGAACGCAGTTATGGCGATCTGCAATGGCGTTTTCTCCAGCCGGAACGCATCATGCCGTGGTATTTCGCCGCGCATCAGGAATCGAGCGGACGCACGTTCATGGCCGGCGTGAAAACCCAGCCGGCGGCATTGTGTTTTTGGACGGTGGACGCCGCCGGCATTTCGCTGTGGCTCGACTTTCGCAACGGCGGCGGCCCCGCGCGGCCCGGCGACCGCGAGCTTGCCGCCGCCGCCATCGTCACGCTGGCGACGCCGAAAGCGGAATCACCCCACCCGGCGCTCACGCGCTTCTGCCGTCGGCTGTGTGACGCGCCCCGGCTCGCGGCCAGTCCCATTTGCGGAAATAATAATTGGTATTACGCCTACGGCCGGAATTTTGACGCGGACGCGATGCGGCGCGATGCCGCGTTTCTCGGCGAACTGGCCGGCGATCACAAAAATCGTCCGTATTGTGTGGTTGACGCCGGTTGGACGCCCGGCTCGGTCTGTCCCGGCGGCCCGTGGACGGCGGGCGATCCCAAGCGTTTTCCTGACATGCCGGGTCTCGCCGCCGACATGAAAAAACTCGGCGTGCGGCCTGGCATCTGGATGCGGCCGACGGCGTTGATGAAAGTGGATGATCCGCACCGGTTGCGCGCCGGGCCAATCAACGCGGACGAAAAACCCCTCGATCTGACGCTGCCGGAAAATCAGGCACTAATTAACGACGACGTCGCCCGAGTCCATTATTAAAGCTATGATCTTATCAAAAACGATTTTTCCACCTTTGATATTTTTGGCAAATGGGGGTTTGAAATGGGCGCGGAGTTGACCGAAGGGAACTGGAACTTCCATGACCAGACTCTCACCAACGCGGAAATTATTTTGAGACTCTACCAAACTTTGCGCGCCGGAGCCGGTGATGCGGTATTGCTCGGCTGCAATACCATCGGCCATCTTGGCGCGGGCCTGTTTGAAGTCCAGCGCACGGGCGGCGACACTTCGGGGCACGTCTGGGAACGCACGCGGCGCATGGGCGTCAACACGCTCGCCTACCGCCTGCCGCAAAACGGAACATTCTTCACCGGCGACGCCGATTGCGCCGCGCACACCGATCAAACGCCGTGGGCAATGGATCGCCAGTATCTTGATCTCGTCGCCCGCAGCGGCACGGCGCTGTTTATCTCGGTTGACCCGCGCACGATTCAGGCGGACCAAAAAAACGCCTTTCGCATCGCCATGCAAACGGCCTTGAGTGGCGGCGCTCCCGGCGGTTGTGAACCGCTTGATTGGTTGCACACCACGACTCCGCGCGAGTGGCGCTGCGGCAGAGAAAATGCAGCCTATCATTGGGAGGAATCGTCCGGTGCCAATCCGCTGCGCGTGTGATGCTCATCCCAAATCATCATGTGAAAGTTCTGCGAACAACGATTGTGAATACGGTGTTCCCGCTGCTGACCGCCAGCCTCATGGTGATGGCCAAAACCGTTTTGTCGGCCACGATTGTCACGGACAATCCCGTCTGGCCGAGGCCGGTCATCGTGCCGATGCCGGAATTGACGGCGGGCGTGACGCAAACCGTCGCCGTCGTGCGCGAGAACTGGAAAACCATTTCCAATCCGTCAGGCGAATTCTGGACCGACACCACGAACCTTTCGGACTGGCGTGATTTTTCCACGGGCGGACGGCGCGGCGGCTTTGGCGGGTTTGGCGGCGGCGGGGCCAGTCAATCGGCCTTCCGCACCGTTTTGCAAATTCCGGCGGATTATGCGGGGCATCGCGTGGTGCTGCGTTTTGACGGTGTTTCCAACGGCGCAAAAATCTGGGTCAACGGGAAATTTGTCCGCGATCACTGGGGTTCATTTATGCCGTTCACCTGCGACATCACGGATTATGTCGAGCCGGGCAAAACGGCGAGCCTCGTCGTGGGCGTGGACGACAGCAAGACGGGCCTCGCGCAATATGTCCGGGCCGGCGGTTTGCAGCGCGACGTGAAAATTTTTGCAGAACCGGAAAATTTCATTTCCCGCTTTCACATCGCCACGGATTTCGACGCGCAATTTCACGACGCGATTTTGAAAGTCTGGTTGCGCATGGATTTTCACGGGGCAGAAAATGGCCGTGTGAAATTGTCGCTCAAAAACGCGCAAGGTCAGGCCGTGGAATTGAAACCGGATGTCATCGCATTGTCGCGTGCGACCCCGGAAACCATCACGGATGTGCCGGTGGCGAGTCCGTTGAAATGGGACGCGGAGCATCCGAATCTTTACACGCTCGAAGTGAGTGTGGTCGGCGCGGACGGCGCGGTGTTGCAAACATTGTCGCGCAAATTTGGATTTGTCAAAATGGAGCACGTCGGCCGCCGTGTTCTCATCAACGGGCGCGAAGTGAAGCTGCGCGGTTTGTGGGGTGGGAATAGCATTCAGGACATGGTGGGCAACAACATCAACCACACTCGCCAGAAATGGGTAACGGAGGAAATGCTCGACGATTGCGACCGGCTCGGCGTTTATGTCACGGACGAGAACCCGGTGGACTTCGCGAAAGATCCCGTCGCGAGCGATCCTCAATTTTTGCCTCAATACCTGAGCTTCATGGCGGATCTTGTCGAGCGCGACCGCGACCATCCGTCCGTCATCATGTGGGGCTTAGACAACGAATCCGAATACGGCTCCAACGTCGAACCCACTTTCAAATACGTCCGCGCCGAAGACCCGCAGCGGCTGTCGCAATTCAGTTGGAGCAGCCACATTCCCGTGGACCGCGAACTGCCTTATGATGTTTACAGTTTTCATTATCCGCCCTTCAATGGCGATCTCGCATCCTACGGCAACTCCGCGTTCAATCCCCATTCGCTCGTGCTCAACCGCCAGCCCCAGCCGGTCATTCCGGTGATTGCCGACGAATATGCCCACCTGCCGATTTACAATCCCGACGAGTTGAAGCGCGATCCGAACGTGCATAATTTCTGGGGCGAGAGCATCAAGTTGTATTGGGAGAAAATGTTTGTCACGGACGGCTGTCTGGGCGGTGACATTTTTGGATTGCCGGGCGCACGCGGCGCGTTGCCACCGGAATACTGGTTGATCAAGAAAGCCTACTCGCCCGTGCGCGTGGATGGCCAGACGCTCGCCAATCCCGGCGCGGGGAAATCGTTGAACATTGCTGTGAAAAATTGGTTCAATCACACCGAATTGAGCGAGTTGAAAATTCATTGGTCGGTCGGCAATGAATCCGGCGACATGGCCGGCCCGTCGGTCGCGCCGCACGCGGATGGCAGCTTTCAAATTCCCGCGCGTGATTGGAAGGACGGCGACGTGGTTGATCTCAAATTCTCGCGCGCGGACGGGCTGGTGGTGGAAGAAAGCGACCTGCCAGTCGCGCCGAAATTATCGGCGCTGCCCACGCCGCAAGGCCCGACTCCGCAAATCGCCGAAGACACGAATGCCATCACCGTCTCTGGAAAAGATTTCTCGCTCGCGTTCAGCAAGCAAACCGGTCTCATCACAAGTGGAATTTTTCAAGGCGCTAACATCATCGAGAGCGGGCCGCAACTTCACATCGTTGCCACGGACAAAGGCAAGTCCACCGCGGATTTGCCGCCGTGGGCGTTGAAGCAAATCAGCACGGCGCGCGAACAGGACGAAGCGGTGGTCAGCATCGCCGGAAATTACGGCGCGACGGAAGTGAGTTTTGAACTGCGCATTGACGGCACGGGTTTGATCACGACGAAATACAAGCTGGGCGCGTTTCCGTTCACGCCGCCGGTGGCTCATGCGCATCCCTGGAACAATTCGCACAACGGCGGATTTTCGGAAGTCGGAATTTCCTTCACGCTGACGAACGGCATTGACCGGCTGGTGTGGAATCGAAAGGCGCTCTGGTCATTTTATCCCGCCGACC
>VFSW01005554.1_pt1 | contig 18622 bp, 18 predicted proteins | sample 5358111 | NCBI WGS metagenome assembly VFSW01 (sample SAMN11554181, study PRJNA540505) | mine drainage metagenome | isolation source: sediment from site ElyBrook_90M | place: USA: Ely Copper Mine, Vershire, VT | collected 2017 | reverse complement strand
GCCACTTCTTTATGGCCGCTTCTTTGTGGCCACTCGATCGCGCGTGGTGCGAATCAAATCAATCACCGCATCAATTGATAAAGACACAACGAGAAGCTGCTCTTCATCAAAGTCGCGCACGCTCTAATCATGACAACTTTAGTCATAATTAGATAAAACTAGTTCGAAACTGACTCCGACTCATCAACGACAGTCTTCGTAGAGCCGCACCAACGACAAGTAACCGATTCAACTTCGAAGACTTCGACTTCAGAGTTTTCAATGGTCAACTCACCAGCGAGGTTGTAGTGGTAGAAGGACTTTGACTTCTCTGTGGCAACAACGTCAAAACGCGTCTTGTTGCCGCAGTTTTCGCACCTGTATCTAGGCATATCTTTTACGGACACTGTAGAGACCTCTAAAAACTTTCTTAGCGCTAATGAACTTACAACAGCAACAACCACTTAATGGCACTTTGATATTTCATCACGGCGCTTCAAGTGCGTACCTTCAACTTTAGTCACTACCTTGAAGTTGAGCGTGGGTGAAATTGGCCATCACTCATACGGCGATTTAGGGATACCGCTCCACTAATCGAACATCTGTCGCTTATTATCGTACATATGTTCAATCGGAGGCGCTAAATGAGGCAGATGACTTTAGACGACGAGGCAAAGGATCTCTTCAACACCAAATTTCTAGTTATCGACGTTGAGACGACAGGAACGTCACCTTCGACAGATGAAATCACCGAAATTGCCGCTGTCCTGGTTAGGGGAGGTAAGGTCATCGAATCATTTGAGACACTTTTGTCGATCAACGGAACGATCAGCAACGAGATATCCGTAATGACAGGCATCTATCCACAAATGTTACGGAACGCCCCCAGATTCAAAGATATCGCATCGAAATTAATCGAAATGGCAGACGGCGCAGTGGTCGTAGGCCACAATATCCGCTTCGACCTCTCGTTTATCGATTCAGCCCTTGATAAGCACTATTCCGGCTATCACCTAGCGGAGGCGTCGTTAGATACGGTTACCCTTAGTCGTAAGCTGCTAAGGGGCGAGGTACCTAACTTCAAGTTAGGTACGCTCGCATCCGTCCTCAGACTAAACAACCAACCGTGTCACCGGGCGATGGCTGACGTTAGAGCAACCGTAGACCTTCTTCATTACCTAATAGAGATAGCCGGAACATACGGATCTCACGATGTCAACAGCCTCATCGATCTTCCGAACAACTCATCGCAGGCAGCTAAGTCCAAACTGAAGATCTCCAACTACCTTCCGCGACTGCCAGGCATCTATATGATGACCGACTTGGCTGGAGAAATTTACTACATCGGAAAAGCTGTTGATCTCAACGCTCGATTTCGATCTTACTTTTCATCTGACACACGCAAAAAGATTGACCCGATGCTTAGGCGTCTCGCCAAGCTCATCTACCTTGTCGCCGAAACTGACGATGTTGCTGAGGTTCTTGAAGCTCGCCTTATAAGCAAGTATCAACCGAGGCAAAACTCAATTGGCAAGAAGGATCCGCGCAACTTCAGATACGTCGAAGTAGACACCCACGCAAAGAAGTCAAAGGTTGTCAGGTATACAGACCAAGTCATCGACGAGAACTTCGTTGGACCCTTCCGCAGTACCAAAAACGCCAAAGAGGCGGCAAAATGTATAGATATGTGTGGAAATCGTCTTGCAACAGATTCAACAAATCCCTGGGATGAGGCCCCCTTATCAACTCCCCTATCGCTAAGAGAACTTTCAGTTCGAGTAGCTAGCAGACTTGAACTTTTGGTAAAGCAAGAACGATTTGAAGACGCTGCACTTCTTCGCGATGGTGCCATGGTTATTGCCGGAGCATCAGTTAGGAAGATGGCTATAGATACATTGCGCCGGACAGAGTCGATCAAAGTAGTTCACCGAGAAATGGGCATTGAGTACGAAATTAATTATGGGCTTTTGAGAAATCCACCTCTACGCGGTGGAGAGGTCTCCATCCACCCCACCATGAATACGACATCTGCCGCTTTGCTATCCGAGGCTCAAATTTCCGAAATAATATCGCCGAAGAGAAGTGGACTTAGGTCAATAGAAGAAGAGTGGACAATTTGGCGCAAGATCATATCAAATCCTAGGTTCGAAGTATTCGAGACCAAGGGAGAGATCGCCCTTCCTATCACGCTAACTCATAGCAACTTTACACCCAAGGAACGAGACTTGGACAAAGTAACCGCTGGAAGACCCAGCTAGCGGGTAAGCCAACGTGCAGCAACACTTCATCTCATTGCTGCGAAACCGAAACGAACTTTTCTAGCGTTGCAAGCGCTTTTGAGGAGTCGATGAGCGATGCCCCCATCTCGATTCCTTCTTTGATACATTTTACTGCAGAGGAGACGTACAATCCGGCTCCGACGTTCAGCAGAACGATGTCACGAACTGGCCCCCTCTTCCCTTCGAGAAGGTCGATAAAGACGGAGGCGTTGTAGGTCGCAGTCCCTCCCATAAGGTCTTCTCCATTGGCTCGAGGAAGGCCAAAATCAACGCCGTCGAGAATGTACTCTTCAAAGACAACCTCTTCCTCCTCTCGTCGTACTTCGACAACAAAGTTTGCAGAGGTCGTTGATAGCTCGTCATAGCCATCTTTTGAGTGGGCTAGAAGGGCGTGCTCTGAACCGAGATCGGCTAAAACTTCAGCCATCGAACTTAGCATCGTGGGGTCAAACACCCCTACTACTTGACGAGACGCCCTAGCAGGATTGATAAGGGGCCCAAGAAAGTTGAACGTTGTGGGTACGGCAAGGGTTCTTCGAACCTTACTAACGTGGGCCATCGCTGCGTTAAATTTTGGCGCTAAGCAAAATCCGATATTCGCCTCATTGATGCAACGCTCAACACCGGCAGCATCAAGATCAATTTTGACACCTAGAGTCTCGAGAACATCCGCAGAACCAGAGAGAGAACTAGCCGCGCGGTTCCCATGTTTTGCAACCTTGACTCCAGCCGCTGCTATGACTACCGCAGTCATTGTGGAGACGTTGACACTATGCTTTTGATCTCCACCCGTCCCACAGGTATCCAGCACGATACCATCGACGTTTACCCTTGTAGAAGAGTCGACCATGGCTCGCGCCAGGCCCCGCATCTCGTCAATACTCTCCCCCTTTGCCCTCAGGGCAGTAAGGAAGGAGCTGGTGACGATGTCGTCGACACCGCCCGAAAGAATTTCGGCCATGGCTAAATAGGCCACCTCAAAGGAGAGGTCATCGGAGGCCATTAGCGCTTTGAGTACGCTTTTCCACTCGACATTTTCGGTATCAACCTCTTGAGGGATTTTGGTCATATTAAAAGCGTACCTTGCCCGAAGTCTCGCACCTCGGGCAAGGTTGCTATAAATGTATCGAACTCGAGCTACTCAAATTGAAGTTTAGCTACGACCTCTTCGAATACCTCGGTATGACGGTCGACGTCAGCCTCGGTAGTCGATGGTGAGATAAGAGCCATATTGTGAAATGGAGTCATCAGAATTGACCTATTTGCCATCGATAAATGCATGTAAAGGTCTAATTCACTGTCTGCGTAACCCGCGGACTCTCCGCCATTTTCGGGTACCTTCGCCGAAAACCGATACTCACTTCGAGCGCCTAGCGTAACGATGTGCCACGGTATTTGGTACTCGTCCAAGACCCACTGAACGCCGTTAGCGAATCGCGCCGACAGGTCAACCATACGTGCAAAGTTATCCTTCGTAAAAACTTCACCTAAGGTCGCATTGGCAGCGGCCATTGACAGGACATTGCCTGCGAGGGTTCCACCGATCCCTCCCGTGTCGATCAAGTCAATTTCGCTCTCACGCGAGATCGCCTTGGCAATTTCATCGCTCACACCAAATGCACCGAAGGGATATCCTCCCGCAATGGACTTACCTATGGTAACGATATCGGGCTGGACATTGAAGTAAGACGTTGCTCCACCCCAGCTAGCCGAGAACGTATGGGTCTCATCAAAGATTACGTAGGTCCCATTTTCGTGGGCTAGACGAACCATTTCATCTAGGAAGCCAGGATTTGGAAGTACGATGCCAATATTTGTCAAAGCTGGTTCAGTCAAAATACACGCGACGTCGCCCTTGGATAGGTGTTCACGCAGCGCATCTAAATCGTTAAATTCAACAACTTCAGTCGTATATGTTGGGTCGATCGCCGGACCTACGTTACCCTCCCGCGAATGAGGTTCTCCACCTTTGAGGGTAATAAAAGTTTCATCGACGGTTCCGTGATAGCAATAGGAAAACACCAAGATCTTTTTCCTATGGGTAATCTGGCGGCACAACCTCAATACAAATCGGTTCGCATCGGTGGCAGTGAGGGTGTACTGCCAGTATGGAAGATCGAATCGCTCAGCCAATTGGCGTGCTACATCAATAGAGTCACCCGATGGCAACATGGTAGTAAGACCACCATCCTGATCGATGCGCTTCTTTATGGCATCCACCGTCGCTCTAGGAGAGTGTCCAGCCATAGCTCCGGTATCCCCAAGGCAAAAGTCAATATACGAATTGCCGTCGATGTCAATAAGGTTCGAACCTTGGGCTTTATCTAGGTAGATCGGATAGCCACCAGCCCACTTATTCATCCAGCTCATAGGAACGCCACCCAAAAGGTGACGACGAGCCTCATAAAACAGATCCCTGCTTTTAGCAGTTCTTCTACTAAAGACCTCTAGCTCATCGTGCGTCAAACGCGCCAAATGGCCTCGGTCTACCTGTTTACCTCCGACGTCTGAAGTGCTATTCACGATAGACAACCCCTTCCTTCCATAAGCATTGTTTTACCACGGACTCCTGCCAATGGTTACTTAAACGATACCGAGGTCATGCTATCGTGAATCGAACTTTCCAAATGAAAAATTATTTCACGTTCGTAGGGAGCAACAAATCCGAGCGGCCAGAGTATTGGAAAAATACGAATGTAATTCACAGTTCATCGCCATTGACGATACTCAAGTCAATTTAATCTGCTGAAAGGTAATGCACGAAATATGCCTCGAGCATAGACCACTCAGATATCAAATATCACTATCTTGATTCGACCGGCTTCACTGAGCCGCTGCGAAAGTTGCGGCCAACAGCGTTAATATCCTGATAAACCAGTCGAACACCACATACTACGAGTCGAACATGCCGATAGATACGATTACGACATGTCGAAGAGCGACGTGCATATCGAATGCACGAAAAAGAGTGCATGTCGAACGAATTTAAACAAAATTTTAAGATCGACTAGAGATCTTTCATTTACTTCCGAATGCACATAGTTGATCCCGTATAGTCATATGACGATTGAGGCCATTACCTCAATCGCACTGGGGCCAATTCAGTCAAGCGCTTCAATTAGGTATTAGCTACATAAATTATTCGACCACAAGAAAGTAGCATCAAAAACTAGGCACTAGAACAAAAAGATTATCGGCTAGCACAGGGTGATAATCTTGTTCCCATTATCTTTATCTGCTTCCTACCAAAATAGAGACTGAAGCAACCTGACGCTCACGCACAAGTCGTCGTCGTTGGCGAGGATTCAATCCTCCCCAAATACCATCCGGTTCGCGCGCTTCGATTGCAAATTCTAAACACTGCACTCTCACACTGCAGAGTGAACAGATAGCTTTAGCTTTACGCTCATCGTTTTCGCTTTCAGCGTAAAAGAGCGACCCTTTACCGCCTTTGCAAGCCGCCTCAGCAGCCCAAGACACTGACCTCATCGAGATCCCCCAAAACCCTTTACCACTATTAGTGGTATGGGAGCGTATGCACAGTAATTGTACACACACTCCCACTTTGCGACCCAAACAACCCTCATCCAAAGTGGTTATATCACTAAAAGATAAGAATATTTAGATAATAACAAGCGATCACCGGAAATAGGCTAGTTTTTTATACTAAGAGTTACTTTTTTATTATTAGTTCACATTGCGTTCATAATCTGGGACTACCGCGTTAGAATTCCAACTTCATTGCCACTATTAGTGTAGATTAAGGCACTCATAGTGAATTTTGCGGACAGAAAAGGGGTAACGAAATTTTCGTTACCCCTTTTGAATTTTGACGACCTTGTTCGCATCAACCCAAATTTTCGATTCGATACGGTTAGATCCAATCTCCTACAAATGAATCGACCGTCGTTTGAGCAAGTTCAACTTCGTGAAGGTACCTAAAGTGGGTCGACTTGATCAAGCCACCATTGCGCTGTAAAGCTTCAACCTGTCGGTCAGATAGGTCAAAACGGATGTAGTGCACCGATGCGGTCATCTCATTCCGCGTCAACTGCTCCTTATGGCTCTCCTCACAATAGGCCGCAACACTCTCATCAAGGCCGTTGATCTGTAACTCGATGGAATCTTCAATTCCTACAAGCTTTGGAAGCCATTCGATGAGTTGGTCCTTCGAAGTCAATTCAAGGAATAACGTCGCCGAAAGCTGGTTTTGGCTCGGGATCAACCGATTGTAGATACCAAGCTCTACCTCAATTGCTTCGTCGCTAAATAGCTTTTCAGCGCGAGCCATCTCTTGCACTTGGAATCGAATAGTCTCTCGATTCTCAAATAGAAGCGTCAAGATTGGCCCTAGAGAGACCCTTCTTACCTTTTTCAGGGCAATTATCTCGCGCCTAAATTCGTCACGATGACGCTCGTAGGCTCTAATGTCCTCGATGTCGTTCAATGTAAGTGATGCCAACGAAATACTCCTAACAAAAAAGTCGATTCACCAACTCCACCCAAGTCGATTTTGATCTAAAGCTCTATCCCGTATGCCCTGGCCATAACTACCATTGGATGTGAGACAACCTTGTCCGTCTCCTCCGAGATTGCATAATTTGCCAAATGACAGTCCCCTACTATCGAGGCATTGGGGCCAGCTTTGTCGATCGCCTTTGCAAGAAGGCCAGAGACACGCTTGGCAAGTGCATAGTTCTTCGCGCGGTATCCCCACGTTCCATCGATACCTGAACACTTGGTGACGACTTGAATCTTGGCGCCAGTCAGTTTGATGAGATCGCGGGACTTCAAGCCAATATTTTGTGCCTGAAGGTGACATGGTGCGTGATAGGTGATCTCGCTAGGAACACTGCCATTGAAGTTGGTGTCAAAACCCTCTTTATCCTCACGGTACTTAGAAAATAGGTACTCAGAGGTATCAAAGGTATTTGCAGCCACCCTCTTTGCCTTCTCTGTCTTTAGATAAAGCGGGTAATCCCTCTTGATTACATAGGCGCAGGTAGGTTGTGCCACAACTATCGATCGGCCCGCACTTACCTCGGCATCTAAAACTTCAACATTCTTCTTGGCTGCGTCAACGAACTTATCAACGTCTCCGGCATGAAGGTGGGGAGCGCCGCAACACTTCGCCTTATCGGCCAATGTGCAAGAGATTTGATTTCGCTCGTAGACACCAAAGATGGCTTTGCCTATCGCTGGCTCCATGTATTCAATGAAACACGTTGGATAGACCGCAACCGATCCCTTACGCTTGGCAATGAAGGGCTTCGTCCTCTTTTTGTACCAGGTCGAAAGACGCGCTTTGGCATAAGGAGGCAAGACCCTCTCTGCTGCTATACCGGCACCTCTTTCCATGAGGTTACGGCTTGCGGTAGAGTGCACATCGGTCAGCTTGTTGACCAATGCTGAGAGCGGCACCGATACCATTCCGATGAGATCAGTGTTGGCCAAAACTTTGTCAGATATCTCCTCAACCTTCGATAATTCCCCACGTGATTTACGGATCGATTTAGCTCGAAGCATCAGACGCGGAAAGTCTAGGTCCCACTCGTGCGGAGGAATATATGGACATTTGACGTAACAAAGCTTGCATTGGTAGCATTCATCCACCACTTGATCGCTCTCAGCGCGAGTGAGCTTCGCTACATCGCCGTCGTGAGAATCGATGTAATCGAAGAGGGTCGGGAAACTCGGGCATAGGTGCAAACAAAGTCGGCAACCGTGGCAAAGGTCGAAGACCCTCTCAAGTTCAGCCCGAAAGTCAACTTCGTCGAAGTACTTGGGGTGGCTCGGATCGTAAGTGATAGTCAATGTAACAAAACCCTCCGCCGGACCTCACTACTTTGCAAGGTCCGGTATTTATCGTCTGTGTATTCGTAACCTTCCTCCGAAAGACGGAGAGAAAGAATTTCACCTTTAAGCGAGTGACTCGAGACCTTGGGTGAATCGTCCCGCATGGCTCTTCTCGGCACGAGCTAGCGTCTCAAACCACTCAGAGATCTCGTCGAATCCCTCTTCACGAGCGGTACGTGCGAACCCAGGATACATCTCTGTGTATTCGTAGGTCTCGCCTTCAATTGCACTCTTCAAATTATCTTCCGTCGAGCCAACTGGCTCACCCGTGACAGGGTCACCAACGCCATCTGCGAGGAAGTCAAAGTGGCCAAAAGCATGACCCGTCTCACCGTCAGCTACTGAACGGAATAGGGATGCAACATCTGGGTAACCTTCTACGTCAGCCTTCTGAGCAAAGTAAAGGTAACGACGGTTCGCCTGCGACTCACCGGCGAATGCCTCCTTTAGGTTCTCGGCAGTTTGGGTGCCCTTAAGTTCAGCCATGATTCTCCTTTATTGAACTTCCTGAATAGATCAGATTGAGCACGGTAGTTATTCCTTACCATGCATATATTTGTCAATACGGATAGTAGCGGGATGAAAATCTTAATATTGCACTTTGCATGTGACATTTGCAATAAGTTAAAAGATGAGTACTTTTGCCTTAGCAGCCTTTTCGGCCAGCGAAGGCAATGATGGGTAAGTACGGACTTTGAAGCTAACTAAGTGAGAATCCTTTGGCGCGCCAAAGGGGCAGGTCGATTCGTATCTCAAGGTACTCGTCCGCATCTATTTGGTAACAGATTTTCTCATGAACAAGTTAGCCCAGTTGGTTTACACCCTCGGGTGCTAGAGATTGAGGCGAATAAAACGATGATCGTAACAGAGCGCAGAAAGAGCGACATTGAACGCATCAACAACGAGAGGTTCGATGTTGTAATAATTGGAGGTGGAATCACCGGAGCGGGTGCCCTTCTCGAGGCCGCTTCGAGAGGTTACAAGGCGGCTCTCGTTGAAAAAGCAGACTTCTCATCGGGCACATCTAGCGCCTCTTCGAAGCTGATACATGGAGGAATTCGCTACTTGGCCCAAGGCGAGATAGCGCTCGTATACGAGAACCTACGCGAGAGGACCCTCCTGCTCAAAAACGCTCCTGAACTCGCAAACTATTTAGATTTTGTTCTACTGATAGACGCAAAGAGGCCCTTCTTCTCACCGCTTGGCTCTCCCGCAATGCGCTTTGCTCTTACCGGATACGACCTGACTGGCGGATTTCGAATTGGAAGGTTCCACAAAAAGATCACCGTTGGCCACGCCAAAGGAATCTTTCCTCGGTTAAACGCCTCAAAGTTCAAGGCAGCTTATATCTACCCGGATGCTCGATGTGATGATAGCGAACTAACACTTAACGTCCTTAAAGTCGCCCAAAACTCCTACGGCGCAGTAGCACTCAACTACGTAGAAGTCACATCCCTCGAGAGTTATCCCTCCAATATCTCAGTTGCCGTCGCTGAAGGTCGAGACGATTCGAAAAGTGAGAGTTCGTCGATTAGAAAAGGTACATCGAACTACGTAGTCAAGGTCAAAGACAAAACTACGGGCTCAGAGTTTGCCATCAGCGCCAAGAGCGTCGTCAATGCAACGGGAGCATGGGCAACCGATATATTAGACCGAGCAAACGTCGAATCCACCATCACGATCAGGCCATCGAAGGGGGTTCACATTGTGTTGCCGGCGGAAAAACTTCCAACCGCGTGCGCAATGGTTCTTCCTGTTGATGGCGATAGTCGAACTATTTTCGTAATTCCGAATGGTAAATACACCTATATCGGAACCACCGATACGGACCTCGGTGATAATCCGGTCAGAACCGAGATTGAAGACGTTGAATACCTATTGGCAGGAGTCAACGGCAATCTCGATACCAAACTCAAGATCTCCGACGTAACCGGAGGCTGGGTAGGAGTTCGACCATTGATCGCGGAGAAAAGCGGGGAGAAGCTAGCCGAGCGTACCAAGGACCTATCTAGGCGCCACAAAATTATCGCAAACGATGGCATGGTAACCGTCACCGGCGGCAAGCTCACCACGTACCGAAAGATGGCAGTGGACGTCGTTGACGAAGTCGATAAGTTTCTCTCTCAGAAGACCACTTCGATATCGCAAAAGCTTCCAATTCCGAGGACACTAAGTGACTTTGGCAACCTTCAAAAGGCGGACGTACTCGCGAAAGACCTCGTGGATGAAGCTATCGCCGAAGGTTGGGCCGTAACCATCGCCGATATTATATTTCGACGTAGCAGAATTGGAATATACGACCAACTACTCAGCTACGAGTTGGCGAACGAAATTGCTAGCTATTTGATCGATACTTCGCTTCTTTCAAAAGTGGAGGCAGAAATACAGGTTGAAGAGGTAGTTAGAGAACTCGAGAAGAACCTCCCCCTGAAGGAAGAACTCCGTGAGCAACTTGGGTCAAGATAGCCGTGGCTGATAAAGTAGTAGCCATCGATATTGGTTCTTCATCGATTCGTGCAAGTGTTGTAAACGATCGCCTCGAAATTGAAGACCAGTTCACTAGAGCATTCACCCGCGTAAGTCCAATTCCTAACTTCGTCGAGTACAGCCACGATGAGTTTAGGGACAATCTGCTTTTGGTAACGAATGCAGCGCTCGATCGCATAGGCACAGGAAGTGCAGAGATTGTAGTAACGAACCAGAGAGCTACAACTGCAGCAATAGACGGTAGCGGAACTGGGTATGGTCCAATCCTGTCATGGATGGATCTTAGGACTTCGCCGCTCTGCCTCGAACTTGCAGCAATGGGCCATCGAATTGCGCCGAACCAATCCGTAACCAAAGCTATCTATCTCGCTTCACTTGAAACATCCAAGGCGAGCCAACTGCGTTTCGCAACTTTGGATACCCTTGCAATCTTTCACCTCACCGGTGGCAACGTATTTGCAACTGACCATACCAATGCTGCAACAGCCGGATTTATTGATAACTTGGACCTTGTTTACTCCCAAAATTTACTTCAAGATTGTGCGATCAGAGAAGAACAAATTCCAAAGATATGTAACACATATGGTGACTTTGGAAGCTATTCGTATCGCGGCAGAGAGATTAAGATCGTCGTCGCGATGGGTGATCAGCAGGCGAGCCTCCTTGGTCAAAATGCAGTTGCCCAAGGAAGCACAAAGGTTACCTTCGGCACAGGAACCATCCTTGATACCTCAATGGGAACCACGAAACCAAAATCGGCACAGCGAAGTATCAATGGCACCTTTCCGATCGTTACCTATACAAATGGCAAAGAGGTAGGTTGGGGTTATGAAGCACTTTCATTGGGCTCAGGGGGTTGCGTCGACTGGCTTATCTCGATAGGCGTAATCTCAGGCTACCAAGAGGCATCGAACTTCACACGCAACTTCAGGGATAGTTCAAATGCAAGGTTCGTTCCGGCGCCCTCAGGACTTGGAACACCCCTCTGGGACTTCGGGGCTCGAAGCCTATTCGAAAACCTGACGCTAGGTGACTCAAAGGCAGAGATCGTTGCGGCAGTCTTGGATGGCATTGCCGCACTAACCAACGACCTTTTGGAAGCTGCGTTATCCGAAAGCGGAGTGACGCCGGATTTGATCTACGCAGATGGAGGAATGGTAGCAAACATTCCGTTCGTTGAATTAGTGGCAGATAACCTCGGCCTAAAGATCGCCATCTCTCCCGAAAAGGAGGCAACGACGATCGGCGCAAGTGCTCTCGCCTTCGCAAAGGGCAATATCGCAGTATTTCCAGAGCTCTTTGAACACCTCGTAGAAAGACGCCAGATTGTCACACCACTCTACGAACGGGAATCTAAAAGCTATCAACTCCGACGAGAAGCGTGGCTATCATCTCGCATAAAAGCTGAAAGGTCGATACCGGAACTCTCAGCCATTTCATTCTGAAGCTTCTGTAACCGCCGGCAGATAATCCATCACAGACCAAAGGTTTGCCTCTGTAGGCTCTTATAGTCAAAGATCGATTTACGACATGGAGGAATAAACTTGCGACTAGGAATCGTTGGGGGCGGCCAGCTAGCACAAATGATGATACAGGCTGCAATTTCACTCGGAATTGAAGTAGAGGTTCTGGCCTCGCCATCTGATACTCCGGCTCCGCGCTACGTCGCTAGATCGACGATTGCAAATGCGTTTGATGCATCGAACCTCCAACAATTCATCGACCACTGCGACTTTGTGACATTCGATCACGAAGTAATTAAGGCCGACATTCTGAGGTCGCTCGATGGTTACCAAGAGAAAGTATTTCCAACTCCCCATACATTGGAACTCTCCTCTCGAAAAGCAACGTGTAGGAGACTCATGGTTGAGATTGGTCTTCCTACGCCAAAGTTCGAAATCGCCACGAATAACAAGGAGCTAGCGGACGCCATCGAGACGATAGGACTACCCGCTATCGTCAAGTCATCCTTCGGTGGATACGACGGCCGTGGCGTATTTGAAGTTCTCAATGAAGATGATCTAATCCAACTCAAATCAACACTTCCCTCGGAGTTTGAAGTCGTAGTAGAAGAGTTCATCGATGTAGACAAAGAGTTATCAATCATCGTAGTGCGCGAAAAAAGTGGGGAGCTTTACAGTTACCCTCTCCTTGAGACGCTACAGGAACAACAGATGTGCTCCGAGGTCTACTATCCAGTTCAGGTAGCTGCCACTGTGGAAGCTCGAGCTAAAGAGATTGCAGAGGCTGCTGCTCAAGCGGTAGAAAGCGTTGGCGTCCTTGCAGTTGAGATGTTTCTATCCAAAGATGGAAACATAATCTTAAACGAACTAGCCCCGCGTCCCCACAATAGTGGTCACCTTACCATTGAAGCTATGGTGACATCGCAATTCGAAAACCATATTAGAGCCGTCTGTTCTCTGCCCATCGGAAGCGTCGAACCTCTATTCGAATCAGCGACCATGGCTAACCTAATCGGGGTTGATGGTGAACTCGATCAAGAGATTGGGCGCCGCGAAGTATTGAAGTTCGACCGTGTCCACCTGCACCTGTATGGAAAGCTAAATCGCAATCGTCGTAAAATCGGCCACATCACAGTGGTAGGCGATGGTTCAAAAAACACCACAGAGATCGCAAGGCAGGCACGTGATTGCTTTTTTGTTGCTACATCGTAAAGACGTCGCCGCCGCTATCTGATCCCGACTCCGAAACGCCTCCGGTCTCGGTTCGATTCCTACCATTTGCCTTTGCCATGTACATAGCTCGGTCAGCACAGACGAGAACGGCCGCGGAATTCGCTCCATCAACCATTGTTGCAATGCCGGCCGAGAATGTCACTCTACCGAGTTTTGACCAAGCGTCGCGCATCTGCTCAACCTTAAGGCGCGCATCTAATTCGTCTGCACCCTTCAACAAAAGCACAAACTCCTCTCCGCCGTAACGTGCTGCAACGTCGCCCGGACGATTAAGTTCCCTTAGCGTTTGGCCAAAATTACGGAGTTCTCGGTCTCCTTCGGAGTGACCCAGAGTGTCATTTAGCGTCTTGAAGTTATCAAGGTCTAAAAATATCACCGAATCGCCAGTCTCCAGAGCATTCAATTCGCTAAAGAAACTTCGACGATTTTGCAATTTAGTTAACTCATCGATAGCGAGGCGCTGCGTCAAATCTTCGCGATCGAGTTGCGCGCCAACGATTCTCGAAGCTTCGTTGAGAAATGACTTCATCGCTACAGTAACTTCATCGCTCGGACGCGGAATCCACCGATGCCAATACACCGCAACTGCTCCAAGGCGATTGGAGCCTAAATTGAGTGGAAAGAAGATCACCGCAGAGTACTTGAAAAGGCCATGAGCCTTACGATCAAGCTTCGATACCGCAGCGTTTTCAACGAATAAGTACTCATCGCTCAGCGCCGCAATGTAAAACCCCGACTCCTTCTCTGAGCCGTTTACGAGTTCGGGAGTGACTAGAGATGCCAATTCCGTGCCATTGAACGAGGTGGAAACTAATACATCACCCGTACCTTGACCCATCAACCACGTCGCAGCAACACCACCGGTACCACGAAGAAACTCATTGCACGAGGAGGCGACATAGGCCAGAGTATCGTAGGCAAAGATCGTCGATCCCACTTCGCTCATCGACGCCAACTGCCAACTTTTAATCCTATTACCACGCTCTACGATAATTCGATTGTGGATTAGTGCACCAGCAATTGAAAGTCCCGCAAGAGTAGTGATTGGGCCTACGATCACCCAAGTCGTCGGAGAATCGGTCGACATGTAAAACAACGTCGCCAAAAAGGCTGTAGTGCTATTTAGAACCAGCAGTCGCGGATCCTGGACCATACCAGCGTAAAAAAAACCTGCCAAAAGGAGTATCGGCAAAACCGCGGTTCCACCCCGAAGCTGAGGACTTACTGTAGCCACTTCGGCGAAGATCGCCATGGAAATAATGATGTTGGTACGATGATCAAGTTTCTCCCAGGGAACCTTTAAACCAATCAAGCCTATAAATGAAAAGATCGCTATGGCAACAACGATTGGGGCGTACTTCGCCCCTTGGTTCTGAAGCAAAGGGGAAGACAGGGCCAATATGGCATTTTGGATTAGAAGGAGTACGCTTCCGAGGCGGCCGTCTCGCTTGCGTTCACTAGGGCTACGCGTGTACAGAAGGGATATACCGCCGAGCGATTTCACCGAAAACTACCACCCTCCGTAGCGATAACAAATAACCCTTTCAATGAAATATCGGCCTAAACGCAAAATAATTTAGATTAAATAAAGATAAACGGAATTAAACCAAGCAGATCATCTACGCAAGACTCAATTGATTGTAGCCAACTGAATCAAATTATCCCTTTCCCGCTCTATAGTGTCATCTAACTTCTAGGTTACGTGGAGTGAGATATGACCGATGTGGTAATTGCTATGGGTTCAGATTCAGATCTACCCGTTATGTCAACTGCCAAAGAAGTTCTAGACAGCTTTGGAATCGAATCGCAACTGAGAATTCTCTCTGCTCATCGCACGCCCTTCGAGATGCTGGAATTCGCCAAAGGCGCCCGAAGTGCTGGCATTAAAGTAATAATTGCTGGTGCTGGTGGGGCAGCTCACCTTCCTGGAATGATCGCAGCAGCAACGACTCTACCCGTCATTGGAGTACCAGTCTCGCTCAAACGCCTAGACGGCCTCGATTCCCTACTCTCTATCGTGCAAATGCCTAGAGGAATACCAGTGGCAACTGTAGCAATCGACAATTCAACTAATGCAGCACTTCTTGCAGCAAGAATTCTTTCAGTGCACGACGATAACATCGCAGCAAAGTTGGAGGAATATCAGAGCGCAAATCGCGAAGTGTCACTTGGAAAAGATGCCGTACTAAAAGGTCAATTGCCCAGCGTCGAATGATAAAAAACGAGGTGGCGAAGTCAAGCCACCACCTCGCTGAGAAGATCACCAAGTTTAACAGCAACTCGTCGTCAATAGTCGCCTAATTGTCAGATCCGCCACCGTCGCCAGATCCGCCACCGTCTCCAGAGCCACTGGTTGCGACGGTAGATGACGTCGACGAAGAGTCGGACGAGATCGTAGTAGATGGCGAGCCATCACCACTCGAAGATCCATCGCGACTAACTGAAGTGGATGACCCTTCAGAACCATCTCCATGATTACCATCAGTCTCGCATTCTGATACCCCAGGTCCACTGCGTGCGGTTGTTGATGCTCCAGCAGTTGTAGTTGAGGTGGATGAGCAGCTGTTAGCCAGTGGCCCGGTCAACGTAACAACTGTCGTTCCAGCTGTTGTTGTAGGAGGCGCAGCAGCGACTGTCGTGGTTGGAGCAGCAGCGACTGTCGTGGTTGGAGCAGCTGTCGTGGTTGGAGCAGCTGTCGTGGTTGGAGCAGCTGTCGTGGTTGGAGCAGCTGTCGTAGTTGTCGGCAGCGCAGGTGCGGTCGTAGCGGTTGTTGAAGCACTACTCGCCGGTATCGAAATCCCAACTGCCGACGCAGTCAGCGACATTGCTTGTTGAATAGGACCGGGAAGCGATCCGGTGGCAGCTGCCGCTGCTGTACCGGTAGCGAAAACTGCGGCTGCTCCCCCGATGATAGCCTTAGAAGTCATTAGTTTTATGATCATGCGCTTTCCTTTCAAAGCCTCTTCCGGTCGACCCTCAATCGAACGGAATTCACCCTCCATCTGCGAGACAAGTTCAGATCGAACTAGCCCCTCGGGCACGGATACCTCATGTCGAAGAGCAACAAAGAGTTGATGAAGCGGTTCTGTTGGGGAATCTTCAAACCCCTCGTAACCGTCCACATCTGATGGTTTCGATTGAAACCACTCACCCTCGAATTGATCTTCGAAATATTCCATAGTCATGAAAGAAACGATCTCAAAGTCGCCGCCGTTACACCTTTTTCAAGAAAGTCCAATTTTTTCAAACCTCATCTCCCGCACCCTGGTGTACACGCCATCTGGCAAATATTTCAAGCGTCCGATTAGCCGAATCATATGAAGCCATGGCATTTTTAAACCAGGAATTCTGCTTGCAACTTCAAACAAGGAATGAGAAGACTCGCCAGAACCGCATAACGATCTCAACTATCTAGCATTATTTAGCTCAGGCTCATATTCCAACATCAGCGAGGTCCTCGCGCAGCAGCCGTTCACGAAGGCGAGAAAGGCCCCTATGGGACGCAGTCCTCACTGCCTCAGGGCTCCGTGAAACAATCTCAGCAACCTCTGATACGCTAAATTCCAACACGTACCTTAAGTAGATCACCTCAGCTACCTCAGGTGGAAGGTGCGCCTTGAGCAGGCCTAGCAATTCGGGTGAACTATCTGTTTCTACATTTGCTATTTGCGGCTCCAACTCTCGCGAATAAGCGACCGAGAAACGATCCTTTCGACGCTCTCGGACAATTGCACCTCTTCCGAAGTCAATCGCCTTTCTTTTAGCAGCGACGATAGCGAAGCGCCTAAAGGATTCCTCATCACCTTCAAAGTTGCTTAGAGCCCTTGCAATAGCAATCCAAGTTTCCGATGCAACGTCGTCACAGTCACTGCCAACGAAGATCGAGAGATATTTTACTATCGCGGGATTATAGTATCGCCAAAGGGTGGCCAGATCCTCACGATCACCCCTCCGTGCACCTTCCAAAACGACCTTAAATACTTCACTCGCAAGCAAGCTGGCTCCGGATCTCACTGTAGCTATATTTTGAATCAGAAAAACCACTCTAAGTGATATTTATTTCGTCGTAAAAATTGGGGTAAAACTTTAGGAACCTAATAAGATCGGTAGCGCTGAGTTGGCTGGGTAGCCGCGGAGGATTATCCTCTGAGGAAGGTCGGGGCTTCATAGGGCAGAGTGCTTCGTTACTGAAGGCAGGGTGACCTGACGGAAAGTGCAACAGAAAATATACCGCACCGTAATGGTGTAAGGGTGAAAAGGCGTGGCAAGAGCACACCAGCACAATGAGCAATCAATGTGGCTTTGCAAACCCCACTCGAAGCAAGATCAGATAGGGGTAACAAGCGGCCCGTTTAGGTAGTGGGATGAACGTTCCTCTACCATACCTCTGGTGGATCGCTTAGATGGATGGCTACCGCGGACTTAAGTCCAGACAGAACCTCGCCTACAGGCCAACTCAGCCCAAGACGACGATTCGGCCGCACTCTTCACAGAAATTAGGACTAATCGGCGAACGCCTAATCTTCTCTGCAAGTGAAGAGGAGAACCGAAGGCGACATCCCCCACAACTGCCTTCAACGAGAAGGGACACTTTATCGATCACGTCAGCTGGAACTCGCTTAAGAGCGGCGACGACGACACTAGAAAGTGAAGAACGAAGCGCATCTAATTCAACATTTAGTTCAGAGGCAACTTTCTCGACTTCAGACTTTAACTTATCGAGCTCTGCCTTAGCAATAGCGGCTTCCCGATAGGCGCCCTTCACCTCAATATCAAGGCCCGAACCCTTCTTTTCAAGGACTTCTAGCTTTTCAATGATGGCGATCTCAGCCTCGGTGTATTCCGTGACTTTACTATCCAGCTCCGAAATTTGCAGTTGCAGCTTTGGATTGAAGCGGTACTCCTTTTGTGATGAGTTGGATAGCATCTTCTTTGACTTATCCAATTCTGAATTAAAGCGTACGAGCTCCTCTTCTACCTGTCGCTGATCGGACTTCAATGCCTCAACCTCACTCAAGACCGAGTCCAACTGGCTTTTGAGTCGCTTATAAGCCAACGCCTTATCACGGTAATTTCCACTTTGTGGACCCGCGGATAGCCTTAGGGCGTTTTTAACTATTCGAGTTGATAGAGCTTGAAGCTGAATAAGACTCGCTATATCAGATTCACTAAATTGCACATCGTTCGAGTTCGTCATCGCTCCCTAATCTAGCAAGGCTAGAGGTTATACAAAACAAAATCCTACCATTATCCCCGACTGGTACCACTTCCGTTGGGACTTCCAGCCGCGGACGAGCTAGATGTCGAGCTAGATGTCGAGCTAGA
>VFSW01005553.1_pt1 | contig 18626 bp, 18 predicted proteins | sample 5358111 | NCBI WGS metagenome assembly VFSW01 (sample SAMN11554181, study PRJNA540505) | mine drainage metagenome | isolation source: sediment from site ElyBrook_90M | place: USA: Ely Copper Mine, Vershire, VT | collected 2017 | reverse complement strand
GCCTGGGCACAAGGCGTAATTGTTAACCACCCGACGGCTGCCAGTGCTGCCACCAGCAGCGGAAGTTTCATGGAGGGTTTGTCGCGGGGAGTCCCGGCAGTTTTGCGTAACTTGGTTTTCATAAGCGATCCCAAAAGTTTTGTTGTTTAGCCAACTGCGCCCAGTCCGGTTTCTTTTTCCTGCAAGCGCAGAAGTTCATAACCTTCATACGCTGTCGGCCACACTCATCCCTCACGTGGCGCTTCGCGGTAAGCGTGGAGCGTGGCGGCGGTTTCTTGCTTTCGTGCAGCGCGAGGAGCGTAGTGGCGTGATAGCGTAGAGGATACGCGCCACACGCCAAGGTTGGCGGTCTCACATGCCGGCTGGACGCTGCCGTCCACAACCGACACCCCTTTTCAACCCCGCACAGCCGGCAGATCAAGCGCACCGGGCGCGGTCGGAATGAAAAGCGCGGTCGGATCGTCGCGCCTGATACGCCGACACTGCCGCTCGATTTCAGCATGGCGTGGAGTAGCTTGTCAGCCGCCCGAACTTGAAGAAGAATACAACGGCGCGTAGGGCGTCACCGCACGCAAGAATTAGGCTCTGCCTGACAAAAGAATGATGTTTCGCCAATTGACAGTCAATTGCCCGGCGCTATTCTGCGGGCTGGCTAAGTTAAACCTGATGGCTCGCTCATCCAGTTTCGCGTGAAGGCGTCCTTCGACATCGCATTTCGCACAATGGCTTCTTGCAAACCCGTCCACATCCGTTCTCTCGCGCTCTTGGGTCTGCTGCTGCTGGCCAGTTGCGCGGTAGGGCCGAACTTCAAGAAACCAGCTCCTCCAGACGTTAAGGGGTATACGGCAGCTCCGCTTTCCACCACGAGTGCCACGACCAATGTCGCTGGTGGAGAAGCGCAGCGCTTTGTCGAAGGTTTCGATATTCCGGGGGAGTGGTGGACCTTGTTTCACTCAAAGCCTCTCAACGCTTTGATTGAGCGCTCGCTCAAAAAGAACCACGACCTTAAGGCGGCGCAAGCCGCGTTGGTGGTCGCGCGGGAAACCATGCTGGCCCAGAAAGGCGGTTACTGGCCCAGCGTCAATGGAAGCTTCGACGCGTCGCGCCACAAGACACCCAACTTGATTTCTCCCTTCGTGACCACATCCAGCCCCGAGGGCTCGGCGTACTACAGCTTTTATACGCCGCAAGTGACTGTTTCGTATGCGCCGGATGTCTTCGGCCTGAACCGGCGGACCGTCGAATCCTTGAAGGCGCAGGCCGAGCAGCAGCGTTTCGCGCTGGCCGCAGCGCACATCGCGTTGAGCGCCAATGTGGTTGGCGCGGCAATCCAGGACGCGTCCCTGCGAGCGCAAATTGACTCGACTCGCCAGCTCATCGCCATCAGCTCCAATCAAGTTGAAATCCTGCGATACCAATTTGTGAAAGGCTATGCCAGCCGGCTTGATGTCGCTGCGCAGGAATCCCAACTGGCGCAACTCACCGCCACGCTGCCCCCGTTGCTTGAGCAATTGGATCAACAGGAGGACCTCCTGACCGCGCTCGCGGGCGGGTTTCCCGATCAGGATCTGCCTGAAAAGTTCGAGCTTTCGGGTTTGCAATTGCCGCAGGAACTGCCAGTGAGCGTGCCGGCGCAGCTCGTGGAACATCGGCCGGATGTGCGCCAGGCTGAGGAAAACCTGCACGCCGCCAGCGCCCAGATCGGCATCGCCATCGCAAATCGGCTGCCGAATCTGGGCTTGACCGCGGATGCAGGAAGCCTCGCAACGGCCGCCAGCAAGATGTTCGGCCCCGGTACAGGCTTCTGGGATTTAGGCGCCAGCCTGACGCAACCGATTTTCCAAGGGGGCGCCTTGCTGCACAAGGAGCGCGCCGCCAAGACCGCATACGTTCAGGCCGCCGAACAATACCAGAGCACCGTGGTTTCCGCCTTTCAAAATGTCGCCGACACGTTGAAGGCGCTTGGACATGACGCCGATGCTTTGAAGGCGGCAGCCGCAGCCAAAGATGCCGCCGGTGTCACCCTCGAGCTGGCTAGGAGACAGTTCGATGTCGGCTACGGCAGCTACCTTGCCTTGCTCAACGCGGAGCAAGCCTATCAGCAGGTGGTGATTAACCTAGTTCAAGCTCAAGCCAACCGCTATGCGCATACCGCGGCCCTCTTCCAGGCCCTTGGCGGCGGCTGGTGGAACCGCACTGACCTTACCAGGAACTGACCAGGGAGGCGGGATCGAAAGCCAAGCGAGCCCAGAATCTCGCAGTCTCTGGCACGGACCTGAATTGGTGGGCTCTACGGGTAACTGAACTGGACTTTGCGGCCCCCCTTGCCCCCTGGCGTACCTAGCGTGCCCGCGTGCGCCAACGAGACGCTCTCGCTCGCAACCGACACCCCTTTTCGACTGCGCACAACGGTAGCTCAAGCGCTCTTGGGAACATTTGGAGAGTGAAACACCTGAGCGGAACGTCGCGCCTTGTGCGCCGAGACTGCAGGTAAAATTGGGTGGGTGATCTCTTACTTCTTTTCCGTTCTTGGTCTCATACTACGCTTCAAGATGGGACACCCCTCGACACCGGTTTAAGCACGAATGGAAGGATTTGGCGGCAAAGGCGCTTAGTGTCCTTATTGGTCTCATAGCCTTCTGGAGAAAGGTTAATTCGTCGCCATTCCTGGGGTTGACGTGGCTGCTTTTCCAGTCCCGCAACAGAACACCTCGTTTCCAGAAATATTACACGTATGCTTAATGGTCTCTTTCCGATCCTCCCCGGCGCCGGTACTCGCGATGATGGATTTGCAGCCGGGGCAATAGTGCCATTGCGACGAGTCATGGAAGGTCCACCGCTGCTGTTGCCAACCGATCGAGCCGGCGATGCCCCCGCGCACTGGAGGATAAACGAATTGGGTCGAAGGGGAGTTGAAGCTTTGATGCCAGACCGTCTTGCACTTACTGCACGCCATCGCTGTAGCGTCGTTTTTTGTTCGCACCCATGGCTTGCGAGGTGTCCTGGAGGTGCGTCAGACGAATGTACTGATTCTCCTCGGTCACTCGGACGCGGGATTTGCTGCCTGGGGAGGCGCAGCCTGCGATCACCAGGACGAGCAGGCAAATCGTCGCGAGGGTGGTGAAGGTGGCTTTCGTAATTCTTGTTTTCATAAAACCGCCGATGAAGTATCGATCTGTTGTTTCATGGTGTCGCGTGGTCCGAGCCGTCGAACCTGCAATCGCTAAACCGTTCTGAACTTATTACGTCCGTTGCGCGCCAATCCCTTTGGTGGTCTGAAGATCGCAAGCGAATCTTTGGCGGGTGGCGCGGGTTTTGGCGACTTGCGGGCAAATGAACCAGTCCTCCAACAATTAAATACCCGGCAAATGGGAATCCACTAATCAGAAACAGCCGAGGGCCGCGAGCCCAACAAGTTGCTTCTTCTGTTTGGAACTTCAGGAGCAGAGCTGTTGGGCGCCGCTTCGGCATTCAGCAGTTCGACGGGCCTCTGCACCGCGTCTTCCAATTGGCCGAGTGCCTGTTGCGCTTTGACGAGGGCATCCAGGCGAGCCAGCTCGCCGGAGCTAAGCTCGACCTGGGCGTTGGCAACAGTCAGGGAATCCACTTCGCCCACCTCTCGCATGGCGCGGACGGATTCCAAGCGCTTTTGTAGATCGTTTGAAAGTGCCACAGCCGTGACCGCCTGCTGGCGAGCGGCATCGTACGCGGCAAAGGATCCATCCACTTCGGCGATGGCTTGGGCCTGGACAGAGCGGAAACGGGCGGCGGTCTCCTCGCGTCTGGCCTTCGCCTCGGCAACTGCCCCTTGGTTGTGGTTGAGGACCGGCAGGGTCACGGTCAGTCCGAGCTGCCATTCGCTGTCGCCAGCGCTGCCGGCGTTCCAGATAAAACCCGGCCCCAGACGAACATCGGGGTATTGTTTCGCAATTTCGAGTTGAAGGGCAGATTGGCTGGCGGCGTACTCCTCCAAGGCCGCCAGCAAATCGGCACGGTTAAGGAGCGCTTCGCGCCGAGCATCGGAGCCGATTAGGCTGGCCGGGAACATATTCAACCCCGCAAAGGAAAGCCGGACACCCTCCAGAGCACGAAGGGGTAATCCCAGGGCGCTTGCCAGTTGAGTGCGGGCCAGCAGGTATTGGCGAAAAGCCTCTTGGCGTGCCAGTCGGGTGGTGTTCAGGGGGATTCGAGCCTGGGTTACCTCGAAACCAGCTGCGCCGCCTGCGGCCAGTTGCCCTTCCAGCAAGCGCACGACGTTGCTCTGTGCCGTTTCCTGCTGAGCGAGAAGCAGCCGCGTCTGGTCGGCGGCATACAAGTTGAGCAGACTCGAGCGAACGCGACTGCGTACTTGCCAGGTGGCGGTGACCAGATTCCAGCGGGCGGCCTCCGAAAGATGGCGCGCTTGAGCGATGCGCTTTCCGCGCTTCCAGGCAGTCTCGATCGGCACGTCAAAAGTCAGCGGCACCACCCAGGGACTGGGGTTGCCGGGGATGCCTGAGTCGAATCCCGGAGTCACGGACACCGACGGGTTCGGTCGCTCGCCGGCCGTGCGCTTTCCGGCTTGGGCTGCCGCCAATTGCGCCCGGGCTATCGGTAAGTCCGGGTGGTAGTAATAGGCCACCAAGGTCAGCGCATGGAGGTCCCACGAAAACTGCGGCGGCGCATTGGTCAGGTGGTTCGTTGCGAGGAATGTCTCCACACCCGCATTGGTTAACGAACGGGAATCGAACTCGGCGGTGGTTTGCCCAGGAGAAAGCTGCTGCGGCTGGAACCGTACGCAACCCGCCAGCAGTGTGACGAGGACTGCGGCCGACAGTCCTGGAAAACAAGTGCGCGAGCAAGCCTTCACTGGCGCGCTTCCCGGCACGGTTCCGGCACGTGCATTCCGAGCGGTCGCCGTCATTTCACTATCTTCTACTCGCTCAAGTTTGCGGTTGCAAGCAGATGCGCTCAAGTGGTTGTGAAGAAGAGTTCATTGCGGGGCGGCTCCTTGCCGCAGCCTGGCAGGCTTTCTATGTGCCCGCCCCTCGTCGGATGCGGTTGTGACCGTTCCCGCAGCCGCAGCGGAATTGCCGGGCGATGAGCCTTGCGCCGGTGCTTCAGCAAAATGACGAAGCAGCCGTTTCAGAATGTTGCGCCTGACCTCATGCATTCTGCGGTCCACGGAAGCAACGCTCGGGCAGGCCATAAATCATGACCTAAGGCCTGTGCAATTGTCTGGACTTTCTGAGCAGCAGAACACTCGCAGCTACACGGGGTCGCGGCGGGTTGGAAAAGCAGGATTCGCGCATGGTTTGCCCTTGGCCGCAGGCCTCCCCCAGTTCGGCGTAGGCTGCATGAGCGCCCGATGTTTGGCTGCTAGCGCTAGCCGCCGAAGGGGCCGAAGCGGATGCTCCAAACAGTCCCAATAATCTCTTGAAGGGATTCTTCATATGCTGTCGGTTTCCTCTGGTTTCAATTAGGCTTTTATTTGGTCTTGTGCGGCTTTTCGAACGGCCCGATCGCCTGCTCCACGCTGGCGACCTGCGCTCTCGAAAGGGCGACTGGTAATGCCGGCATCACTCGTTGATACCCCAATGACGCACTTCCGGTTTGGTTTCGGTGTGGTTTACCACAAAGTCTTCCCCATAGGGCAACATCCTCTCGCTCGCATATGCCCCACTGTGCTGGGGAAGCGCCGCAACGTATTCCGCCGAAAAAAAAGCCAAACCGCAGGTCCGCGCGACTTCTGCGAGATACGTCTTGATGGGGCTGGGCCTCGGGGGGTTGGGAATCGCGGTCGGCAACAACACTGCAAGAGCGCCGTCCTTCTGATTGCGGCGGGCAGTCCATAGGCCAATCCAATCAAGTACGACGGGCGGTAACTCGGCTTGGTCGCCTGGGCAGCAGAATATAATGTCGGCCTCTGCGGCAAGTTGGGCGGCCCGGTCCAATTCGACCCGGTTGGCAAGCGCGCCGAACTGGCACAAGGAGTCCTGAAACTCGAAGCCGCGCCCCAAGGGTAGGACGATGGCGCCATAAACCTGCAGTGCCGTTTTGAAGGTGGAATCGCTGTCGCAGGCTAACATTACCTGGATAGGGCCATACGCTGCCGACGCTTGCTCCACAGGGTGATAACGGGATTCAATGGCCGGGGCTTGCGCGACGCGCCTGCGAGCCGCCGCCTGGCGATGGATGGTCTTGGCTTGAGTGGTTGTGCCGAGGATTCTCGTTTTCATAAGGCTCATTGCAATATTGGTTTTCGATTCTCCAGGTGCTTGCGCGGAAAAACGCCGAGCCTGCGACCTATGCAGGCACCTCCGCGCTCTCACGCCCCACGCACGGCAGCGTGCACTGGTCTGCCGGCCCGTCTGATACACCAGAAGGTTTTTGTTTCGTTTGTCTGCTTTATTTTTGTAACCGGCCCACGACAGGCCTCAAATTGCGGAGGCTGTTTGCCGGGCGTGCTCCCCGCCCAGATTTGCCGGTAATACCTCTCCCTCCAGCGGAATCGAGACCGCCTCCGCGTCCGCGGCGAAGTCCACCCTCAACACCGAATCCTCGATCGCGACTTTGACGGCCATGACGAGGTCGGCGCGACTTACGGGCTTCTGGAACAGAGCCGCCGCATTCCAAGTGATTGCGCCTTCGCGCACATCCTCCTCGATAAAGCCGGTCATCAGGATCACGGGGAGCCGGGGAAAGCGCAGGCGGATATTTCGCAGCAGATCGATGCCGCTGATACCGGGCATCCGCACGTCGGTAACCACGGCGTCAAACTCCCCCAGGTCCAGGCAATCCAGCGCCTCCTCCCCGCTGGCTGCCAGCGTGGTAACGAAGCCCGCCGCAACCAGCTTTAGCGCTACGACCTGGCGATTGATGGAATCGTCGTCCACCACTAAAATAGTGCCCGTATCCGTCATTACGTTCATCACATTACTTCCCTATTGCATACGCCGCTCGCGGCTCAATCCCTTGCGGGGGTGCAAAATAATTCGTCCACGTTGGATCCCAAGATTGGTGATCACGGCTTTTGACACGCCAGACACAACAGCATCTCTCATTTTGTGGTGGGGAGCTGCGAAGGGGATACGTTTGTGCCCCGCTGAAGAATCTGCCGGAGCATCGCGGTGACTTGGAGCGTCTCCTTACCACGCTTGAGCGTCAACTTGAGTCTAGTCCCCGGGGGTTGCGCCCAAAATCTGCTCAAAGGCATGACCGCCGGGTCCCGCTGCCAGTTTGTGACATCGAGTTCGTCGAGCTTCAATAGCACGTCGCCGTTCCGAATCCCGGCCTCGGCGGCTGGACCGCTTGCCACAACAGTCGCAACCAGGTCGTCGCTCTGCGAGTCGCGTGGAATAAAAGCGGCGCCAAGGCGGTTGTGCTCGAAAGGACGCGGCGGGGTCATTTTCGGACGCAGATAGGCCACGCCTTGCTTGCCATCAACGATGAAGCCCAGCCGGGCCAGGGCTGCCAGGCCGAGCGAGGCAGCGAACTGAGTCGCGCCTAGCGATATTTCAGCCACGTTGGCTTCTCGGACCGGAACATCGGTCAGGAGCAATGGACCCAAGCCAAGGTCCTTCGCCCACCCTTGTTCCTTCACCATCAATCCGGCGCCCGGCATGAAGAACGCGTCCAGCGTTGTCGGTTCGTTGCTATGTGCCCTTTTCCATTCGCGCCACCTGTTCGGGGCTAACGCCGCTCCGCCGTCTGAGCCGGTATCGATGACAAGAACCGGTTTCGGGCCCTGGTCGCCGATTGGTTCCAGGCACAAGGTTGGACCGGGGCGCACGCGGAATTTGGTCCAGCCAGAGGCTTCTTCCGGCATGGCCGGGAGAAAAGCAACGGTTCGGGAACCGCTGTCTATGCGGATGATGTTTTCGCTGATAGGGGGCCATCCCAGGACCCCGTCTTCCTCCCATTGTATGTAGCCTGGCGTCTCGACAACAGAACACCGGGTGCGACCCGTGGTCGGACCGATCTGCAGGGGGCGCGCGCTGAGGCTGGCAGTCAGCCCGGTGTGCACAAACAACCAATCGTTGAAAGGATGAACCAACATGAAGATATTCCGCGTTGCGGTGCTGGTGCTGACGGCGTTTTTGATGGGATGCGCCACGCGCGCAAAAATAAACAATCCAGGCGCGGTTGGTCTCGCGGCCGCGCTCGGGCCATTCTTTGACGAAGTTATGGCCGACATCAGCCGCCGGATCGCCGCCGTGTCCCGCCGCGAGTTGGGCCATGTTCTGCCGGTCCAGTTCGTCGGCGCTTGGGCTAATAGGCGCGGACATCATCATTGGCGAATTCAAAAGGTACCCCCCGCGTGTTTCAGTCAACGGTGTTTCAAAGTTTTCATTTGTGTCCATAAAATCGCTCTTCAGGTCTTGGGTTGGTGACAGTCTTTCCGTCGCTAAACGGAGTTCTTCCGCGTTTGGCAAGGGACACGGAGCCCGAGGTGATTTGAATCAGGCGCGCACGGGGGCGCGGACGCGATTCAAATCAAATGAAGACGGGAGGGGCGTGGGTGTGGAACGCCGGACCAAGGCACACTTCGGGCGCGAAGACCCATTCGTAGCCTTTGGTTTGGCGGCCACGGACTGCTTCCGGCGAGAGGAGTGACAGGTTGCGCGCCTCAAGGAGAACGCACAAGAAAGTTAGAGGGTGCAGGGCAGGTTTGCCGAAAACTATGGGGTTTGGGGTCTGGGTAATGGCCTTGAGAGTCGAGCAGCAGGAACCCTCGCCGCCATCGTGATGGTGTGAACGATGCGAGTGCCCCTCAGCATCGTGAGTGTGTTGGGCCTCACGGCCGCCATCCGCATCTTTCGCGTCCTGGGGGTGATGGTGAGCAGCTACGGTTTGAGTCGCAGAGGGCTCGGCGTGAGCTTCGGAGACGCAGGCGTCCCAGCCAAATGCCCTCTCGGCGTTGCACATAACCAAGACTCCCAGCCAGAACAGCGCGCAAATCCCCGCTGCGATGCGGAGTGCCGCGTGGAGTTGTGGCTGTCGGCGTTTCATCGGTTCAAATCAGTTTTCGCGGTTGAATCGTAGGCCGAGCGTTGTATAATTGCTGCGCGCATTTTGTCAAGGAGTGAACATTTTTTGTCTTCTGCTTACCAAAATAGGGCATCACACTTCCGGTCTCAATCTTCGTTGTGGCCGTTGACCGGCTCCTGGCCCATGATCGACAGCATGGTTTGATCGGTCGGCGCGATAACATCTGCCTCCATCCGGCCCAAGTAGCGACGGCCTTGTTCCGGGGGCATGGCTTGGCTGACCGCGTAAAAGTGCTGCAGCATGTGAGCGAGGCACTCTTTCCTCAAGTCGGCGGCCTCGCCTAACGCTTTTTGGATCGGCGGGGTGATGTCAGTCGAGGCGGCAACCAGCCTGGCGATCTCCTGGTTCTTTTCGCGAACGCGGCGGCAGTATTCCGTGCATACCGGCTTGTAAGCCTGGTGCAGGCGCCGGATGCGCTCAAACTCCTGGTCGTTCAGCTTGAATTCATTTTGAACCCACGCCAACTCCGGTCCGCAGGTTTGCTCGAGGTTCCGATGGGAGGCCGTCCGGTTCGAATAAAGCAATTCGAAACCAGTCACTCCCAGCACCAGGCCCAGCAACAAAATGAAGGAAATCCGCTTCATTTCGCGACCACGACGGCGTACGGGTTGACCGACTGCAGATAAGCCGCGCGCCAGGCGAGTTCGGTTTGGCCAGCATGCCGTTCGGCCTTCCAGTAGCCCAGACCAGCACCCGTGGGCGGCGACGACGGCCAGATAGGCTGCTGCCATCGCTGGTTGGCGCAAGGCAGTGCGGCACCAGGCCGCAAATCCGCCCCAAAACCGCCATGGGGCCGAATTGGCGTCTTGCCGAAGGCTAATTCGCCGCCAGACGCGTTCCTGGAAGAGCGTTGGCAGCGTGTCTTCAATTCGCCAACTCTGAAGGAGCTGATGCAGGCACTCGTCTTCGCGAGCCCATGATTCTTTAGCATTCATAACAAGTTGCAAACTCTCACGGCTAGCCTGCGGTGTGAATTCCGGGCGACTGCCTCATCCGGCCAGCCCGCCACGCCGCTGGACTGCCACACTCTGCTACGTTTCAGACGGGCGCATCCCTCGACTGTTCCGGGTGAAGCGTGAGAGCGTGGAGAGCGCCCTCACGCTTCACGCTCTGCGCTCCGACGCGGTGTTTGGCGCTTCAAGCAAAGATCGTCACGTTCCGGAGTCTTCTACAGTCCTCCGGTGTTTCCACGCAAACCGGCGCAGCCGGTACAGATTACCGGCTCCCAGCGCCGCCCGAAGGCCCCGGGCTGAGGTGAAGAGGAGGCTGACTCTCTTGCGCCGGCATGCCAGAAAAGTTCTATGCGGCCAAGTTATCACTTTTCCTCAATCCGAATCACTCCGGCTCTGGAGCGATGGAATGGTCGTTTCACTTTGTTTCCCTTCACCGTCAGCACCGAATTTCGACTGCTTGGGCGGTATCCAAGGAGCTTGCGCTGCCTGATCATATGCGCCACCGGCGGTGGCACCATTGTTTTCCAACCAGCATCGCCCGCCCGGAGCTTTGCCAGAACGTCTCGCGAGAAAATGGGCAGATAATCCTCCCGGTATCCGCGAATACTTTCGATGCAACGATTCTTCAACAGATAGGCGTAAAGGTCCCGGAGATGGGGCGCGACTTGAAGGTTTTCTGCCGTGATCAATGGTCGATCCCGGCTCGCACGCAATGGATAAACGTAAAGTTTTAGATCGTTTTTGAATAAGCGGCCGAAGGATTCCAGAATGCCGCCCTCTAAATCTGAGTAATATTTTTCGTCGAAGATTTCCCCCAAGCTGGGCACACCCATCACCAGCCCCACTCTCTCTTTGGTGTAACGAAACAGATAATCCGCCAGCCGGTGATACTCGCCCTAGTTGGAGATGAGCACCGTTTTGCCCAAGGTGCGGAGGAGGTCCACGCGGTCGAGAAAGTCTTGATGGCCGATCTCCCCGTGGTCGGTGAGATTGTTGAGGGTCATTTCCATGAGTACAACGAGTTCTTTACCCTCTACCTTTGGTTTCTGAACAAACTGGGACCAGGCGCACTCCAGCATGTCAATGGTCACGTTGGTAATCGGGCGGAAGCTTCCGCGTTCGACGAGGATCGGCTTTTTGTAAAGGGCTTCGGCAACTTGCACCACTTCACCGTCGGCAGTGAACATGGCGGCCCCGGCCAATCCTTGCTGCACCAGTTGCAGGCTCATGAAGCGGTTGTCCACGCCGCGGAAGGCTGGGCCGGAAAACTCGATCATATTGACTTGCGCCCGCTCGGTCGTCAGGCCGTCAAGCAGCGAGGTAATCAATTCCTTCGGCTGCTCCTGCCGGTAAAGGGCGCCATGAACCAGGTTGACGCCCAGGATGCCCAACGCTTCCTGTTGCTGCGCGTTCTCCCGGTCATTCAACCGGGCGTGAATGATGATCTCGGACGGTTTTGCCCGTGACTGAGGCTGGAACCGAATCCCCAGCCATCCGTGTGAGTCCTCCTGCCGGGTGTAACTGCGCGCCGCCACGATATCGGCAACGACAAAGAATTTGGTGCTGGCACCCCGTTTTTATCCAGCCGCTTCAGCAACAATTGAAACTCATGGTCCAAGATGCTTTGCAGGCGCTGCCGGCTCACGCAACGCTCACATCGCCCGTAGATCGCGTCGCTCACGGTCATGTCGTACGCCGAGATCGTCTTGGCCACCGCGCCCGCAGCCCCACCGACACGGAAAAACCACCGCGCGACTTCTTGCCCGGCCCCGATCTCGGCAAAGGTGCCAAGTTTGCTCGGATCGAGATTGATCTGGAGCGCCTTTTGGTGAGTGCTCGGGAGCTCTCCTTTGGCGGCCATCGAACTCGGGCATGAGTCTGCTTTTTCCGACAGCACTGGCCGCCGATGATTCCGCTCGCGTTTGCGGTCTCTTGCTTGATCGGCAGTGGTGTGTTTTGCCCTCATTAGACGCATTAGAGACTCAACATTCGTACGCTAGGGTTCCGCAAGGTAAGCTTGTGGCGATGCTTCGAATTTTGCCGCGCAGGAAGGGCAGCAAACCCAATAGGAACCACCGTCGTAATGGACCTTGGTCCGCTCTTCGTCAGCGCCCAGCCGTTTGGCGCACACTTTGCAGCGAAGCACCGCGCGGCTGTGCGCTTCCGACGGCGGGTAATGCGTGTGGAGATGTCCTTTCATGTTGCACTTCCCACCACAATTAAGGAATTGCAACTGCCGTGGGGATTGGGCGCTTGTTCCGGGGCGACCGGATCGATGATCCACTCGCCGTCCACAACCAGCCGGTATTCGTGGCGTCCCGGCGGCAGGACCAGTTCCTTCACCCACCGGCCATCGCCCAGCGCAATCATCGGTGTCGCGGTGGGGTGCCAGTCATTAAATGTTCCAGCGATGAAGACGGCTTGCGCTTTCTCGTCATGGAACTCGATCCGCACCTTTTGCTTCGGCACATTGCCTTTCTTCGGTATTGCATTCGTTTTTGCGTTCATGGAATTCGTCTCGATTTGTTGGCGTTAGTGATGAAAGTCATGACGGAAGGCCCAATGAGCGCATGATAACACGGGTGGCTTTTTTTTCTTCGTTTTCCCTTCGCGTTTGGCGGATCATCTATTAGCTGTAATGCGTTGCGTGAAATTGCTTCGTCCTTATCCCGCGCTAATCAGCATCCTGGCGGCGACCGTGCTGTCCGGGGTCGACACCGGCACGGCCGCCGTGGATGCTCCGGCGTCACATTTTCATGCCTTTCATGTCGCCCATGCCCTTATTCGACGTGTCTTATGGGTATAACGAGCGGATTTGCTTCAATATGCCTTGTAGCTTCTTGAAGTTGGCTTCTGTGCCGGCCTGGTCCTTGGAGTCACCCGATTCATCGAGGCGCTTGGCAAGGTCTGCGACGAACTTGGCGTTCGCCTTCAGCTTGCTCAACTTGTCGGCGGCGAGGCCTTTGGACTTGTCCGGCAGGGCCTTGACCAGGTCGCGGATGGCGAAGGCGTGATGATGCACGTCGTCCAGTTTCTTATCGGTAATGGTTTTGGCGAGTTCTTCCTCGTGTTGTTTGACCTCCTTAAGGATGCCCTCCGAGGTGTCGGGGATTTTAATTTTTACTTCCGGCTCGTCTTTTTCATCCGCCGCGAAAGCTGGGGCTACGAGGCAGAAGCTGGCCGCGACGGCCAGCAGGGACGTTATCAATGCGGTTTTTTTCATACGTTTGCTTTTTTTGTTTTTGGTTAATCGGTTAGTTGCGTTTGCTGTCGTCGTTTGAAGCGGAAGAGTCAACCGTTCCCTCTCCCGCTTCAGATTGTTTTTGCGCACCGGCTTTTTTGGCGCGGCGCCGTTCTCGGATTTCCTCAATCCGATTATACAAGGTCGGGATCAGGACCATGTTCAAAAAAGTCGAGGTGAACAGGCCGCCCAAAATGACGTGCGCCAGCGGGCGCTCCAATTCCTTGCCCGTCGGACTGCCCCAAAGCAATGGCACGAGGCCCAGCGCGGCCGTCGCGGCGGTCATCAACACGGGATTGAGGCGGTCTAGGGAGCCTTCAACCACGGTTTCGCGCAACGATTTGCCTTCAGCGCGAAGTTGGTTGTAGTGGCTGACGAGGATGACGCCGTTGCGCGAGGCGATGCCGAAGAGGCTGATGAAGCCGATCATCGCGGGCACGTTCAGGTCGCGGCCCGTCAGGTAGAGGGCAATTACGCCGCCGATGAGCGCCAGCGGCAAATTGAGCATCACGAGCAACGCCTCGCGCGCGGTGTGGAACGCCTGGTAGAGCATCAGGAAGATGCCGACGACCGCGCCGAGGCCGAACAGGATCAGGATGCGCTGAGCCTCCTGCTGGCTCTGAAATTGCCCTCCGTACTCGACGAAATAACCGGCGGGCAGCTTGACCTGCGTGGTGATTTTCTGCTGCGCTTCGGCAATGAGACTGTTCAAGTCGCGGCCGGCGACGTTGCACTGAACGACGATGCGCCGCTGCACGTTTTCGCGATTGATGAAATAGGGCTTCTCCTCGAAGCGCACGTCGGCGACTTCACGCAGCGGAATTTTCGCGCCGTCTTTGCCGAGCGCGGGCGCGTCCACAAGCATGTTTCGGATGGAAGCAATATCTTTCCGCGCCGGCTCGTTCAGGCGTACGAACAGGTCGAAGGTCTTGCGGCCCTCAAGCACTTGCGAAACGACCGTGCCGTTGAGCAGCGTTTCGATGGTTTTGGATAGCTCGCCGACCGGGAGACCGTAGCGGCTGGCTTTCTCGCGGTCCATTTTGATGATGAGTTGCGGCACGTTGATTTGCTGTTCCAGCGCGAGATCCGCGACACCGGAAATGGATTGCATGACGTTGAGCACGTCCCGGCCTTTTTGCCGAAGCACGTTGAGATCGTCGCCATAGATTTTGATGGCGATTTGCGCGCGAATGCCCGACTGCACTTCGTCCATGCGATGCGCGATGAACTGGCCGACGTTAAACACCGTGCCGGGGACTTCCGCCAAGTCGGCACGGATGCGGCGCAGCAATTCATCGGGCGGCATCTTCTTGTCGAGGTCGTAGTCGAGCTTCACGTCGAACTCGCTGAAGTTCGGCGGCTGGGCGTCCTCGTCCAACTCGCTTCGACCCGCGCGTTGGGAAATGGAAACGACCTGCGGATATTTCAGCAGATTAGTTCGCACGAGCTGGCCGAGGCGCATGGATTCGTCGAGCGAAGTGCCGGGCAGCGTGGCCATGGCGACGATGAAATTGCCCTCGTGAAACTCCGGTAGAAACGAACGGCCAAAGAACGGAATGAGCGCGGCCGCGACGCCCGCCAGCACCAGCGCGGCGATGACGACCGGCCACATGTGCCGCAGGGTGAAATGCAGCAATCGTTCGTAGTAGTTTTTGAGCCAACGCGCGACGAAGCTTTCCTTGAGTTCCTTTTTGGTGTTCCCCAAAAGGATGTAACAGAGTGCCGGCGTCACCGTGACTGCGACAATCAGCGAGCACATCAGCGAACCGAGATAGGCGATGCCCAGCGGGCTGAAGATGCGGCCTTCCAAACCTGACAGAAAAAAGATGGGCAGGAAGACGATGCCGACGATGTAGGTGGCATAGACGACTGAGTTTCGGATTTCGCTCGTGGCCTCGAAGATCAGATCAATCGCGGGTTTGGGCTGCGGCGATGCGCGGTTGAGACGCAAATGGCGGAAGACATTTTCCACGCCGATGATGGCGTCGTCCACAACTTCGCCGATGGCGATGGCCAGGCCGCCGATAGTCATTGAGTTGAGGCTGACGCCGAACCATTTCAAGATCATCACTCCCGCCAGCAGCGACACGGGCATGGAGAGAAAGCTGATGAACGAGGCGCGGATGTTCATTAGAAATACAATCAGCACGATGGTCACAATGATGCCGCCTTCGATAAGCGCGGCTTTCAGATTGCGGATCGAGCCTTCGATGAAATCCGCCTGGCGGAAAATGTGGATGTTCATCTTCACCTCCGGCGGCAATTGCTTTTCGATGTCGCGCAACGCGTTCTCAACTTTGTAAGTCGTGGTGAGTGTGTCCGCGCCATAGGCTTTGGAGACAGTGCCGATAACGGCGTTGTTGAGGTTGAGCGCGCCATCGCCGCGCTTGATTTCAGGGCCGAATTTCACTTCTGCGACGTTGCGGACGTAGATGGGCGTGCCTTTGACGAATTTGATGACGGTGTTGCGCAAGTCGTCGAGCGACTCGACGCGCGCCACGCCGGTGACGATGAATTCCTGGCCGGGCCGTTGCAGGAACGCGCCGGGCACGTTGATGTTGGATTGTTCCAGCGCCGCACGCACTTCCGCCACGCTCAGGTGATAGGCGCGCAGGCGGTCGGGATCGAGCAACACCTGGTACTGCTTGACCTCGCCGCCGATGGCTACCACCGACGCCACGCCGCCCAACGCCAGAATCCGCGGGCGAATCTGCCAATCTGAAATCGTGCGCAACTCCATCGGCGAGCGCGTGTCGCTTTCGAGGCTGTATTTGACCATCCAGCCGACCGCGGACGTGATGGGCAGCATCACGGGCGCTTGCGTTCCGGCGGGGAAACGATCGCGAACGGATTGAATGCGCTCATTCACCAATTGCCGCGCCACATAGATGTCCGTGCCCCAGCGAAAAACTATGGTTATTGTGGACAGGCCCACTGATGAGGAGGAACGCACGCTCTCCACACCCGGCGTGCCGTTCACCGCGCTCTCCATGGGGAAGGTCATGAGCGACTCCACGTCTTCGGGCGCGAGGCCCGGCGATTCGGTCTGGATAACGACCTGCGGCGGCGCGAATTCAGGGAACACGTCCACCGGCATGTGCAACGTCGTGTAGGTCGAGGCCACCAGAAAAACAACCAACCCGACGACGACGAGCAGCCGGTTGTTGAGCGACCAGCGAATCAGTTTGTTAAACATACGAGTCTGCGTTGGTCGCGCTTCAGTCCTTATCAGCGGCGGGTTTTTTGCCGCCGGTCAGCCACATCGTGTAAAGTTCCCGCTGCCCTTGCACGACCACTTCGTCTCCGGGCACCAGGCCGTCTTTGATTTCCACATTGCTGTCGTCCTCCGCGCCAGTCTGTACATCCACACGGTTGAACGTGTCGCCCGTGCGCACGAAAACGAACTTCTCGCCGCCGTCCGCCACTACGGCCGATTTCGGCACGGTCAGCACGTCGGAATTTGTGGCGAGCACCACGGCGGCCTTGACGAACATATCAGCGCGCAATTTGCCGTCAGGATTATCCACTGCCAGCCACACCGGCAACGTGCGTGTCTCCGGATCGAGTTCCAAGCCGATGAATGTGACCTGACCCATGAATTGGTTGGTTGCGAAGCTCAAGGCCGCGATTCGCGCTTCCTGTTCTCGTTTCATTTTAGCGATGTCCTCTTCATAAACCTGCGCCACGACAATCATCTTCGAGAGGTCCACGATGTGAAACAGTTCCGTGTTTGGCTCGACGGAATCGCCGATGGTGACCGGACGGTCGTTGATGACGCCGCTGACGGGCGCGGTCACGTCCACCGTGGGCGGTGGTTCGCCGAGTTGGCGCGATTGGATGACGGCCAGCTTCTGGCCCTTCTCGACACGGTCGCCGACGCGGGCGAACAGTTGTTCGACACGACCCGAAATGCGCGTGGTGACGTGCGCGTGGCGGTCAGGATCGATTTTGACGCTGCCGTTGAGGAGCAAAATGGTGTCAATGGAGCGGAAGTCCGCCTTCTCGGTCTGGAGACCAATAGACTCTTGCTGTATTTTGGTCAGCGTCACTGGGCCGCCCCCGCCTCCGCCGGTGGCGATCCCTTTTACGTGGGCGAAGAGATGCAGCCCCGAGCCAACCTCGATAAAGAGCATCGCGAACCAGACCCACCGTGTTGTTTTGAGTTTCATAAATTTCAGAGATTATTTTTGAGTTTGATTTAGCGGGATTGAGGCTGTTGCGGTCTGCCAGTCCGTCAGCGCCCGCTCGCACTCAGCCAGCGTTTACAAATAAACCAGGCGAAGTTCGATGAATTGTTGCTGCGCCTGAATGACTGCGCTGATGCTGACGAGGCCGTCGCTATAGCCCTTTTGCGTGAGCGAGACGTTTTGCTCGGAGAGCTTGAGCGATTCATCGCGGTACTGGCGCAAAATGTCCGAGAGCCTGCGGAGCCGGTCGCTGGCCGTCCGCACTTCGCTTGCGATGCGCAAATCCAGGGCGTCCAACTCCGCTTCGGAGCGCTGTTGCGTCGCCTGGGCTTCCGCAATCCGCCCTTGGTTGCGATTCCACAACGGCAGCGGAATGGAAACGCTCAAACCTAGAAACTGGTCGAGCTTGTGGCCAATGGGCGCGGCAAAACTCTGATCCTCGCGCGTGTAATCCAGGCCCGCCGACCAGTCTTCCCACTTTTGGGCGCGAGCCAGCTTGATCTCCGCCGCGGCGCGGTTGATGGACAGGGCCGCCAATTGGCGGTCCGGCCTTCGCGCCAGAGCCTCTCGCAGGCCAACGCCTGCCACGCCGGCCGGAAGGTCCGCGGGCAGTTCGCCCGAAAGCTCGAGCGGGGTTTTGGGTTCACGCCCCAGCAGTTGGTTCAGCGCGGTGGTCGCGACTTCCTGCTGGTTGAGCAACAATTGGCGGGCCAGCAGCGCCTTCTGCAATTCCAGCCGCGCCAGGTTCACGTCCGCCTGCGAAACCTCGGCCACTTTCGCGCGCTGCTCCGAAACCGTCACCAGCTTGTCGAGCGTGTCCCGAATTTCCTGATTCGCTTGGAGTTGCTCGCGCAGCACGAGCAGTTCGCGCGCGCGGCGGAGCGCCTCGCCGGCGAGCAGGCGCTCCTGGTCGCGTACCTCGGCGATAGCTTGCGCCACGTCCACTCGCGCCACGGCTTTCGCCTTGGTTAATCGTCCAGTGATGGGGAATCGCTGCCGGAAGCCCGAAGAGAAATTGTTCTCGCCCTCGTTTTCAAACGCGGTGTCGGCCTGTTGGCCGATATCAAACTCCGGGTTGGGCCACAGCCCGGCCTGCTTGAGCCGGCCTTCGGCCTGGCGAATGGCAAAGCGCGCGGCAGTCAGATCGCGGTTCTCCGCAAGCGCAATAGCTACGGCGCGCTCAGGCGTCAGATTGGTCGTCAGCGGTTGGGCGGC
>VFSW01005552.1_pt1 | contig 18626 bp, 15 predicted proteins | sample 5358111 | NCBI WGS metagenome assembly VFSW01 (sample SAMN11554181, study PRJNA540505) | mine drainage metagenome | isolation source: sediment from site ElyBrook_90M | place: USA: Ely Copper Mine, Vershire, VT | collected 2017 | reverse complement strand
TCGTACTCGGGATAGTCCTGCTCAAAGAAGCTGGCCAGGTGCGCTTCGAGGTCGGGCTCGGCTCCATGGAGTGGCTTCAGCAGCGTAAGCGGCGGCGTAAATCCCGGCCTAGCCGCCAGTTGGACAAGCGCAGCGCGGCGCTCCCGCAGATAGCGGGGCACGGCCCAAAGCGCCATCCCCGCAAACACCGTGGAGGTAATGAGGCCGAAGGCGGCCAATGCAAAAAGAACGGACCACATGCAGGTTTAAGCATACCTGCACCTGCGCGGAACGCACGATTTGAAATCGCGCCGGCGGAGGCTTGGTAACAGCGATAAAGGAAAACTAGGGCTTTCGGATCGCTGCGGGCCTCACCACCACGCCCGGCTTGCGCATCGGCACAATCGCTCCAGCCGAACCGGGCGCTGCCTGCTGAAAACGCGTCAGCATCTCCGACCGCACGTACTCCACAAAGCTCTGCATCTGGCGGTTCATCTCTTCCATGCGCTCGCGCATCTGCAGAATGATGGCGATTCCTGCGATGTTCACTCCCAGGTCGCGGGCCAGGTTCAGGATGAACTCCAGCCGCTCCAGGTCCTCGTCCGTGTAGAGACGCGTGTTGCCCTCGGTACGCGACGGCTTCAGCAGCCCCTCGCGCTCATAAAGACGCAGCGTCTGTGGATGAATCTCGTACATCTCGGCCACCGCCGAGATCATGTACGCGCCCTTCGATTTGCGTTTTGCGGCCATGGGTCTTTCGCACCTGCTTACCGTATGTCGAGAAGAATCCCCTTACAACTTGTCAAACAGCTTCACCCGCGGGTCCTGGTTATTCAGCTTCGCCAGCTCGCGCATGATCTCGCGGCTGCGCTCATCCTGCAGATGCGGAACCACCACCTCAATCGTCACAATCTGGTCGCCGCGCTGGCCGGGGTGCGACGCGCTCTCCACCCCGCGCTCCCTCATGCGCAGCTTTTGCCCGCTCTGCGTGCCGGGAGGAATCTTCAACTGCGCGCGGCCGTCGATTGTCGGCACGTCCACCTTGGCCCCCAGTGAGGCCTCAGGCACCGTCACCGGCACCGTCACCTGAATATCGTCGCCAATTCTCGTAAAAACTGTGTGCGTTCCCGTGCGCACTATCACGAACAGATCGCCCGCCGGACCTCCGTTCACGCCGCTATTGCCCTTGCCCTGCAGGCGGATGCGCTGGCCATCGCGCGTCCCCGCCTTGATGCGGAACTCCACCGTCTCCGTGCGGCTCACCGTGCCCTGGCCATGGCAGGTGGGACAGTCGTTCGACGTGCGCCCCGTGCCGTTGCAGCGCGGACAGGGGATGTTGAACTTCATGCGCCCGCCCATCTGCGTCACCTGGCCGGTGCCGTTGCACTCCGGGCAAGGCATGGGTCCGCCAGTGTGGGCCTGGCCGTGGCAGGTGGGGCAGGTCTCCTGTCGATGCACTTGCATGCGCGCCTGCCCGCCGCGAATCGCCGTCCAGAAATCCACCGTGGCCTGGTATTCGAGGTCCGTGCCCGCCTGCGGCCCGCGCGGCCGCTGCGGCTGCTGCGCCCCGGTGAAGATGCCCGAGAAGATGTCTTTGAAGTTGCCCCACGCCCCCGAACCGGCGCCCGCCTGCTGCCCCGGACCGCCGCCAAACCCCGAGAAATCAAATCCGCCAAAGTCCACCGGGACGCCGCCGCCCGCGCCCTGCTGCCGCGCATAGGCCTCGGCCTGCGCCGGGTCAATCTGGTCGGAGTAGAAGCCAAGCTGGTCATACACCTTGCGCTTCTTCTCGTCGCTCAGAATATCGTTGGCCTCGGAGATCTCCTTGAACTTCTCTTCAGACTTCTTGTCCCCGGGGTTCACATCAGGGTGATAGCGCCGCGCCAGCTTGCGAAAGGCCTTGCGAATCTCCTCGGGAGTCGCCGTCTTCTTCACGCCAAGCAGTGCGTAATAGTCCTTGTTTTGAGTCGTTGCCATGTTTGCTTTCTTATCTCACATCAGTCGATCAATTGCGCTGCGTCCTGGTCGCATGCAATCTACCGGAGTTGCCAAAGCCTTCATCGGCAAAACTTCATGCAATGCGAAGCGCCTTCTGTACGGCTTTGGGCTCGCGGTCGATCACCAGCAAATAAGCGCGCGTCGGACCTTCGGGAACACGCCGGCCCTGTTCCCAATGGCGCACCGTATTCACGCTGAATCCAAAGCGAACAGCAAACTCCTGCTGCGTCATCCCCAGGCGAACACGAATCGCCTTTACGTCAATCTCGGCGGGGATATGTACAACATAGCGGCTTTCGTCCGCAGTTCCTTCGGCGAACGCGAGCGCTTCGTTCAGTCCCCGCAGTATGCTGTCAGCATTTTTTCTGCTCATCCCTTTGCCCTCCGTCGCCGATGCGCTTCTACAAGTTGCTTTGTGACCTGATGCATCTTGCAACAATCGGCCTGGCTCAGGTTCTCTTGCTCGTTCTTGGCGTATGCGGTCAAAAGATAGAGCGGCATCTCCAGATCGTGGAAAAAGAAAATTACCCTTGCGCCACCCCGCTTCCGCGCCCTTCAAGCCCCCAACACAATTTCCGCACGCCGCCCGTACCCGGCATCACATCCCCCGCCATCGGGTTGTAGGCCAGATATTTCACAAGCTCTTCATGCTCCCCATCGTCCATCAACTTACGCGTTGAACTTATGAACTCGTGCGTCTCGACTACCGTGATGGGCAACATTGTCTCCAAATCAAATTGTAGTGCATTGCACTACCTGGCGCAATCCACAAAATACCCCCATAGACGCGCTGCTACCCCGTGGCAGTCTCTTGCAAACGCTCGTAGAACTTCTTGCCCTCAAGCAGCAATCCAAATTGATCTGTGCTAATGCTGCGTCGGTTTCCAGATCAAACCGCCCCATCTGTAACCTCATCTGCTCAGAAAAGTTCACCTGCGCTTGTGGTAAAGCTCGGGGGTGGGCAGCACAATTGCCGCCCACCCCCGCTGACTTGCTGACCTGCTTACTCGCTTATTTCTTTTCGTCCACGTCCACGTACTCCGCATCGATCACGCCTTCGTCCTTCTTCTGCTCGGCGGCGGGTTGCTCGGGAGCGGGTGCGTTCGGATCAAAGGGCGCACCCTGCGCGGAGTTGGCCTTGTAAAGCACCTCGGCCAGTTTGTGGCTGGCCTGAGTCAGCTTCTCGTTCGCGGCCTTTAATTCACCTGAGGTCGGCTTGCCTTCCAGCGTCTTCTTGGCTTCGGCCAGCGCCGCTTCCACTTCCGTCTTGTCGGCAGCCTGCACCTTTTCGCCAGACTCCTTCAGCATCTTCTCGATGTTGTAGACCAGCCCGTCCAGGTGGTTGCGCGCCTCGATCTCTTCGCGCTTCTCCTTGTCCTCGGTGGCGTGCGCCTCGGCGTCCTTGGCCATGCGCTCCACCTCTTCCTTGCTCAGGCCCGAGCTGGAGGTGATGGTAATGCGCGTGTCCTTGCCCGTCGCGTTGTCCTTGGCCGTCACGTTCAGAATGCCGTTGGCGTCGATGTCGAATGTGACCTCGATCTGCGGCACGCCGCGTGGCGCCGGAGGAATGCCCGCCAGCTTGAACTTGCCCAGGGTCCGGTTCTGCGCCGCCATCGGCCGCTCGCCCTGCAGCACATGCACTTCGACTTCCGTCTGCGAATCCGCAGCCGTCGAGAAGGTTTCCGTCTTCTTGGTCGGAATGGTCGTGTTCCGCGGAATCATCGCCGTGGCCACGCCGCCCAGCGTCTCAATCGAAAGGGTCAGCGGCGTCACGTCCAGCAGCAGCAGGTCCTTGACCTCGCCGGCCAGCACACCCGCCTGCACCGCCGCGCCCACGGCCACCACCTCATCCGGGTTCACGCCGCGATGGGGCTCCTTGCCGAAAAGCTGCTTCACCATCTCCTGAATCTTGGGCATGCGGGTCTGCCCGCCCACCAGAACCACTTCGTCAATCTGGCTCGTCGTTACGCCCGCATCCGCCAGCGCCTTTTTGCAGGGCTCCAGCGAGCGCTCCAGCAGGTCCGCTACCATCTGCTCCAGCTTCGCGCGGGTCAGCTTGCGGACCAGGTGCTTGGGACCGCTCGCGTCCGCCGTAATAAAGGGCAGGTTGATCTCCGTTTCCACCGTCGTCGAGAGCTCGATCTTGGCCTTCTCCGCGGCGTCCTTCAGACGCTGCAGGGCCATCTCATTGCCCTTCGACGCCAGATCCAGCCCATGCTCCTGCTTGAACTCGGTGATGAGCCAGTCCACAATGCGCTGGTCCAGGTTGTCGCCGCCCAGATGGGTGTCGCCGTTGGTGGACTTGACCTCAATCACGCCCTCGCCCACTTCCAGAATGGAGATATCGAAGGTGCCGCCGCCAAAGTCATACACCGCGATGGTCTCGTCCTTCTTCTTGTCCAGCCCGTAGGCCAGCGCGGCCGCCGTTGGCTCGTTCACAATCCGCTTTACATCCAGTCCCGCAATCTTGCCCGCATCCTTGGTCGCCTGGCGCTGGGCGTCGTTGAAATATGCCGGCACGGTGATCACGGCCTCGGTCACCGTCTCCCCAAGGTAGGCCTCGGCGCTCTTCTTCAGCTTTTGCAGAATCATGGCCGAGACTTCGGGCGGGGTGTATTCCTTGCCCTGCGCAACCACGCCCACATGGTCGCCCTGCTGGGTCACCTTGAAGGGCACCATCTTCATCTCGTCGTTGACTTCATTAAACCGGCGGCCCATAAACCGCTTGATCGAGAAAATGGTGTTCTCAGGGTTGGTAATTGCCTGGCGCTTGGCGACCTGGCCCACCAGCCGCTCGCCGCTCTTTGAGAAGCCGACGATGGAGGGCGTGGTACGCGCACCCTCTTCATTTGCAATCACTTTGGGCTCCCCGCCCTCAAGAACGGCAACGCACGAGTTGGTGGTGCCAAGGTCAATTCCGATAATCTTTGCCATGGTGGGTTTCCTGCCTGCCTTATAGAGATTCTGACGATATTAGGATGCATCATTGAGTGACTTAGTGTCAACTTTTCTTGATTGAGTTTAAATAAACCAGACTGTCGGCCCTGCGAACTCCCCTCCCATGCCCCGAACCTGCATTTTCCTGCGGCCGTCCTCCCGCAGCGCTCTCAGTTCAGCCGCCAGAAGCCCGCATTCAGAAATGTGGCAAAGCTGACCCAGGCCCAATAGGGAGCCATCAGCCATGCGGCGGCTGGGGACACCCGGCTAAACACAATCGTTGTGGCCCCGATGAACGCCCAGAGCAGCACAATCTCGCCCAGGGCCGCGCCGATCGCATGTTGCCGGAAAAAGAGCAGCGACCAGGCAAAGTTGAGCCCCAGTTGCACCATAAAAAGCGCCAGACCCCAGGTGCGCAATCCCGAGGCGGGCACCAGGCCTACCCGCCAGGCGGCCACGGCCATCAAGGTGTAAAGTACAGTCCAAACAGGGCCAAAAATCCAGTCGGGCGGCGCAAACCCAGGGCGCTCCAGCGTCCGGTACCAGCCCGACACTTCGCTCGCGGTCCATCTGCCACTCATCCCCGCCACCGCAAAGCAGACCGCGAGCCAGAACAGCAACCCGATCCAGCGCATTCTTCCCTTTCGTTCCTCGGATTTGTCCCGGATATCATCCGCGACAACCATTGAACTTGGCAACCAACAAACCCCGCTCGATTCACTGCCAGCGGCCTTCAGCCAAGAATCCATCCCCGCGTTTCTCGATGTGGCACAGTACAGTTGTCATTTAAATACGACTTAAATAGTCTTATATTAAATACGACTAAATTAGTCGTATTTTTACGGGAGGATTCATTGTCCATACTGAAAACAAAGCGACGGGCTAGCGTGACCTGCTCGATGCTGATGCTTTGCCTGTCCAGTGGGCTTACCCACTCCTTAAGGGCGCAGGAGAAGCCTTACTTTGTGACCTACTCCCAGGATCTGGAGGAACCGGGCAACCTGGAAATCGAGACGAAGACTGCGCTGGGAAGGCCTGCTGGCGGCAACCATTTTGGGGCAAGTGCGCTGGAGCTGGAGTATGGTGTCCGCGCGTGGTGGACCTCTGAGCTCTATCTTGAGGGGCAGACCACCGCACAGGACTCGACGTTGTATACCGGCTTCCGGGAGGAAAATCGGATTCGGCCCTTGATGCAGCAGCACATCGTCAATCCAGTGCTTTACGTCGAGTATGAGAGCCTCTCCGGCGCCGACAAGACTCTTCTGGAGGTGGTAGGGCACGATGGTCAGTCCGACCTGGCCGCGCCCAATGCCACCGCCCGCCGTCAGCATCAACATGAAGCAGAGTTCAAGCTGATCCTCTCCTCCAACGCGCACGATTGGAACTTTTCAGAGAATTTCATGACAGAGAAGGATCTTAGCCATGCTCCGTGGGAGTTTGGGTACGCGGCCGGGGCTACACACCCCCTGCGCGGCGAAGCCAGCGCGAGCGCATGCATCTTTTGCTTGCAGCAGTTTGTCGCCGGAGTCGAAGCCTATGGCGGCTTGGGCAGTACGTGGTCGTTGACCCTGGGCGATACCTCGCATTACGTCGCCCCTCTCCTGGGTTGGCAACTGCCAAAGGGAATGCGGCTCAGTCTCTCCCCTGGGTTCGGCCTGACAGGCACAAGCCTTGACCGGCTCTACCGCCTGGGCCTGAGCTGTGAGATCGATCAAATCGGCAACTGGTTCCGCACTGCCAAGGGAGGTACGCAATGAGGCGCTCCGCTTCCATGACCTTTACAGCCCTTTCGGCTGCGCTGGGCGCGTCGCTCGCACTGGCCGCTGTCTCCGGTTTGCACTGGGAACACATTCCGGCAAAGGATCATGCACGTACAAATCCCCTGGCAGGAAAACCGGAAGCAACCACCGCCGGTGCTGTGGTCTATCGTGATCACTGCCTGCAGTGCCACAAAGCCAATGCAAGCGGCGACGGACACAACCGGCCCACTTTACGAAGCAACCGGATTCGCAATGCCAGTGACGGCGATCTTGAATGGTTTCTTCGCCAGGGAGACCTCCGTCATGGCATGCCCTCATGGTCGAGTCTCCCCCAGGCGCAGCGTTGGCAGGTAATTACCTATCTTCGCTCCATCCAATAGCAGACACTCCAACCCCACAGAACTGCGGTGCCGGGGCTTGCTCGCCCGGCACACGGCTCAGCCCGCCGCCCTCGCAGCCTTCAAGTTTCGTCCGCTGTCACAACCGGCGTCTTCCCAAATCATTTAAGCTCAACTGTTCCGGCCGTTATGAACACCGCCCAGACCCAGGCCCAAGCTCGCTACCCGCTTACCCAGGGCGTGAACCCCTGGCTGGTCACCCTCTCGGTGATGCTGCCCACCTTTATGGAGGTGCTCGACACGGCCATCGCTTCCGTGGCCCTGCCATACATCGCGGGGAGCCTTTCGGCCTCGAACTCGGAGGCAACCTGGGTGCTCACCAGCTACCTGGTCGCCAATGCGGTGATCCTCCCGGCCAGCAACTGGTTCGCGCGGCGCTTTGGCCGCAAACACTTCCTGCTCACCTGCGTCATCCTCTTCACCATCGCCTCTTTCTTCTGCGGAGCGGCCCCTTCGCTCTCGATTATCCTGCTGGCGCGCATTGTGCAGGGCGCAGGTGGCGGCGCGCTGCAGCCGCTGTCGCAATCCATCCTGCTGGAGAGCTTTCCCCCGGCGCAGCGCTCCATGTCCATGGCTGCGTATGGCCTGGGCATTGTGGTCGCCCCGGTGCTCGGACCCACGCTGGGCGGCTGGCTGACCGACACATTCAGTTGGCGCTACGCCTTCTATATCAATATTCCCGTCGGCATTCTGGCGGTCATCATGATCACCCGATTCGTCCATGACCCGCCCTACATCAAACACGCCAAGGTGGGCGCCTTCGACAACATCGGCTTCGGCCTGCTGATCGTCTGGACCGGTTGCCTCCAGATAGTGCTCGACAAAGGGCAGGAAGACGACTGGTTCAGCGCGCTCTGGGTGCGCTGGGCAGTCGCGGCGCTCGTCTTCGCACTCATCGGCTGGGTCTGGCGCTCTTGGACCAATCCCAAAGGCCTGGTCGATCTCCACGTACTCAAGGACCGCAACTTCCGCACTGGATGTTTTCTGATCGCGCTGCTCGGCATGTGCATTTACATCACCATCGCCATTCTGCCGCTCTACTATCAGGAGGTGCTGGGCTACACCGCCTTCAGCGCGGGGCTGGTGGTGGGGCCGCGCGGAATCGGGTCCTTTGTCGGCTCGCCGATCATCGGCATTCTGGGGTCGCGCATCGACAATCGCAAACTCCTCTCCGCGGGCTTTATCGGCTTCGGCATCTGCTCGCTGATCTTCGGCACAGTGAATCTGGACATCGGTCCTTTTACTCTGCTGCTGCCCATCACGCTCACCGGGTTCGCGCTTAGCTTTGTCTTTGTCCCGCTGGCCACCATGACCACCTCCACGATCCCCCGCGAGGAGATGGGCAACGCCACGGGCCTCTTCAACATGCTGCGCAATATCGGCGGATCCGTCGGCATCGCCATGGCCACCACCGCGCTGATTCGTCGCGCCGCGCTGCACCAGAACGAACTGGGCGCCAGCCTGTCCCCATCGAACGCCGAGCTCCAGCAGAAGTCGGCCGCCATGGCCGCCTATCTAAGCCACTACCTGGGCCGCGCGCAGGCACGCCCCGGCAGTTACGGCCTGCTCTACGAACTCATGCAACAGCAGTCCGCGCTGCTGGCCTATGTGGACGTCTTTCGCTGGACCGCGCTACTGGCCTTCTTCTGCGCCGGGGCCGTGTGGCTGTTCAAGAAGCCGATCAGGCCCGTCGCGCCACCACCGGGTGTGCACTAGTCAGCCCACCGCGGCCAAATCAAAAACTTTGCTGTTTTCAAGATCATCACTCGGAGTATGCTTGCGGCATGCTTCCCCGCTGTGCGCTTCTTCCCTCGCTCTCAGCCCTTGTCGTCATGGTCGCGGCCACTGCCCATGCCGCCGCCGCGCCTGCCGCACATGGCCCTGTTCCGCGACCTCTGGTCCTCGCCGGCCTCGGCAAAGGCGCTGCTCCGCTCGACGGCCCTTGGCAGTTCCACCTCGGCGACGATATGGCCTGGGCCAATCCCGCCTTCGACGACTCGGGCTGGGAACAACTCACCGCCGACAAATCATGGGGTCAGCAGGGCCATCCCAGCTACACCGGCTACGCCTGGTATCGCCGCTCTATCCGCATCACGCCTGCTCCCGGAGCCTCCCCCGACTTTGCCCTGCTCATTCCTGCCATCGACGACGTCTATCAGATTTACTGGAACGGCGTCGAAGTCGGCCACCTGGGCTCTATGCCTCCCCACTTGGTCCTCTACGAGGGCGTCCCACCCCAAACCTTCGGCCTCGGCCCGGTGCGCACCGGCGTTCTCGCAATCCGCGTCTGGAAAAACGTGCTCGCCTCGAACGATCCCAGCAACCTTGGCGGGCTGGAGGCGCTTCCGTTGATCGGCAGCCCCGAGGCAATCGCCACCGCCAAAGGCAACATGGACTTTGCCTGGCTGCGCGCCCAGCAGTTCACATTCGGCCTCACGTCCCTCTATGCACTCGTCTCTCTCCTCAGCTTTATCGCATGGATGCGCGACCGCAGCCAGTGGCTCCTCTTCTGGATGGGCATCTTCACTTGCATGCCCACCCTCGCCGTATTGCTCGTTGGGCTTAGGCTCCCCTATTCATGGGCACTCGGACTTTTCCTCACCCAGAGCTCAATCGCAATCCGCGAAGCATCGGGCTGGTTTCTCCTCATCTGGCTGCTGCAGCTGCACCCTCATGCCAGGCTCGTCCGCTCCATACGAATTGCCGCTGTTATCGGCATTGCCGCTGCCGCTGTCGATGGCGCGCTCATCTTTCTGTACCCTAACCAAATCAGTGAGATTCAAATGCAAGTCGCAGACGCCATCCTCACGGCGCCCGCCATCCTGTTTGAGGCAATTCCCGCCATCCTGGTCGCCTTTGCCATCGCCATGCGCAAGCGCCTCGACTCGGCACGTTGGCTCGTCGCCGTGCTCGCCTTCCTCAATGCGCTGGTTTATTGGTTTACGAATGCTTTCGGTCAAGGCGTGCGCTTTACCCACTGGACCATTTCAGACAAAATCACCGCACCGCTCTTTACATTGAATGGCAACCACTTCAACCTGCCCACCGTTCTCCAGACGCTGCTCTTTGTCAGCATCGTCTATGCAGTGATCCACTACACGGTTGAAAGCCGCCGCCGCCAGACAACTCTCGAGCAGGAGTTCCAGAACGCGCGCGAGCTTCAGCGGGTCCTCGTTCCTGAAGGCCTTCCCGCGCTCCCCGGCTTCACCTTGACCAGCGCCTACCGCCCAGCTCTGGAAGTTGGCGGCGATTTCTTCCAGATCATCCCCGTCGAAGGCGGCTCGGCCCTGATCGTCCTCGGCGACGTCAGCGGCAAGGGCCTTCGCGCCGCCATGGCTGTCTCGCTCATCGTCGGCGCCACCCGCACCCTGGCGGAAAACACTTCCCGCCCTGCGGAGATCCTCGCCGGCCTCAACCGCCGCCTCGTCGGTCGCCTCCAGGGCGGCTTCGCCACTGCCATCGCCCTTCGCCTCGACCGCGACGGCAGTTGCACCCTGGCCAGCGCCGGCCATCCCGCCCCCTTCGTCAATGACAAGGAGCTGACATGCCCCGGCGCTCTCCCGCTGGGAATCAATCCTTCAGCCAATTTTGAAGAATCGCGCGTCCAGCTCAGCGAGCGAGATCACCTCGCCCTTTACACCGACGGCCTGCTCGAAGCCCGCAGTCAATCTGGAGAGCTCTACAGCTTTGACCGCCTCAAGACTCTGTTTGCCGGCAACCCAACCGCAGAAGAGGCTGCACAGGCCGCCGTCAACTTTGGTCAGGACGATGACATTACTGTCCTCACCCTCACCCGCGTCACAGAAGGCGAAAACGCCGATGCTCCGTACGCAGCGCCCCTGCTTGCGCCCGCATAAGCACGTCGCGCTTTTGCCTTGCCGTTCGCAAACACCGCTGCCCCTGCCTGTCGCTGCATCCGATCCGCGATCTCAGCAGGGAGGTCGAATCTCGCTTGACGTACCGCCCGCCGCGGGGATGTAGCACTTCCGCGTGTAGTCCATCACCATGCGGTCGGCGTTGAAGCGCCAGCCCAGGGTGCGGATCGTCCGCTTCATGCGCTTGATCCATCCGCGTGGCAGCCCGTCCTGATCGCGCTGATAGTAGAGCGGAATCACCTCGTCGCGCAGCACGCGGTAGAGGTCTTCGCCATCGCGGCTGTCGTGCACATCCATGTTCGAGTGCGTTCTGCCGATGCCGATAGCGAAACCGTTGAGCCCGTCGTAGGCTTCCGCCCACCATCCATCCAGCACAGAAAGATTCAATCCCCCGTTCAGCACCACTTTTTGTCCGCTGGTGCCGGAAGCTTCCAGAGGGCGGCGGGGATTGTTGAGCCACACGTCCACGCCTTGCACCAGGTACCGCCCGACGTTAATGTCGTAGTCCTCGATAAAGACAAATTTGTCCGCGAACTCCGAGTCGCGCATCATTTCGGCAATCTGCTGCAGCACCAGCTTGCCGGGATGGTCGTGCGGATGGGCCTTGCCGGCAAACAGGAACTGCACGGGACGCTTGGGGTCGTTGACCATCGTGGCCAGCCGCGCAATGTCCGCCAGCACCAGATTGGCGCGCTTGTAGGTAGCAAAGCGCCGGGCAAAACCGATCGTCAGAGCGTCCGGTGAAAGTACCTTGGTCAATTCTTGGATGGAGTCCTCAGGCTCGCTGCGACGGCTTGCCTGCTCGCAGGCACGGCGCCGCGCAAATTCGAGCAGCCTGTTCTTCAGAGCCAGGTGAGTCTCCCATAGCTCCCCATCGTCAACGTTCTCGATGCCTTCCCACGTGCGGGCCGATCCGCTGTTGCTCTGCCATCCCACGCCCAGGTGGCGATCATACAGACGGCACATCTGCGGCGCCAGCCATGAGGGCACATGCACTCCGTTGGTGATGTGGCCGATCGGTACGGCGTCCTGCGGCTTACCCGGATAGAGCCCCCACCACATTGATCGGGAGACCTCGCCGTGCAGCGAAGACACTGCGTTGACGCGGCGCGAAAGCTTCAGCCCCAGAACCGTCATGCAGAAGGGCTCCTGCTCGTCGGTCGAGTGCTCGCGGCCAAAGCCCATCAGGTTCTCACGGGTAAGCCCGAGCTGATCGCGCAAGGGGCCGAGATGCTCCTCGATCAATTCTGCGCTGAAGCGGTCATGGCCCGCGGGCACGGGGGTGTGCGTGGTAAAGATGACCTCGCGGGGAATGTGCCCCGCCGCGGCCTCAAAGTTCATGCCTTCTTCCTGCATGCGGTCGCGAATCGCCTCCAGCACGGCAAATCCGCTGTGCCCTTCGTTCAGGTGCAGCACGCTGGGAGTAATCCCCATTGCCTTCAAAGCTCGAAAACCGCCCACTCCCAGCAATAGTTCCTGGCGGATTCGGGTGCGGCCATCGCCCCCATACAGGCGCGACGTGAGTTCGCGATCCTCGGGCGCGTTGCCCTCCACGTTGGAATCAAGCAAAAGCAGATCGCAGCGGCCCACTTTGATGCGCCAGACTCTGGCGCGGATTGATCCACCGCGCGTTTGAATCGTCACCACCACCGGTTCCCCGTTCTGTCCAATCGCCGGCTGCATGGGGCACTGGCTGATATCCGTGTGGAGATACTCTTCCTTCTGCCAGCCGCTCATGTCCAGCCGCTGCAGAAAGTAGCCCTGCCCGTAGAACAGGCCGATTCCCACCAGAGGGATATCCAGGTCGGAGGCACTCTTGATGTGGTCGCCTGCCAGCACGCCCAGGCCGCCCGAATAAATTGGCAGCGACTCGTGCAGTCCAAACTCGGCGGAGAAGTAGGCTACCGGGCGTGGCCGCAGAATGCCCGCATTTTCAGCGCCCCACGTGCGGTCCGCACGCAAATACTCCTGCTGACGGCGGTATACATAGTTGATGCGGCTGTGCAGGGCCAGTTCGGCGGCGCGGCGCTCAATCTCTTCCAACGGAATCTCGTTCAGCAGCGAGATGGGGTTTTGATTCAGTTGGCGCCAGCGCGTCGGGTCCAGATCGCGAAAAAGGCTGACGCACTCATGATCCCAGCACCACCACAGATTGCGAGCCAGCGACCAGAGCCGCTCCTGGGCGGGTGCGATAAAGCGGTCCAGCGTGCGCGCCTCGCTGACCACCGGCGCAACCTGGCCCGCAGCCTCGGCGAGCATGCGAATCTCGTCCTCGCGGAAAACGCGCGCCTCTTTGGTCTGCACAATCAGTACGCCTTGCAGAATGCCCCGGTCAATCAGAGGAACGCCGAGGAACGAACGGTAATCCTCTTCCCCGGAATCCTTGAAAAATTTGAAGCGCGGATGTTTCTTCACGTCGTCCACCGCCACCGGCTTCACCTGCTCCGCCACCAGACCCGCCAGCCCCTCATTCAGCGGCATGCGCAGCGTTCCGATGGATTGCGGGTGCAGACCCAGAGTTGCGGCCAGCACAAGATGCGAGCGATCCGGTTCAAGCAGATAGGCCGAGCACACATCTGTCCTGAAGCGCGCGGCAATCAACGCCACCACGTTCATTAGGGTGGCGGCGGGCTTGCCGCCTTCTTGCGTGAGATTGGTAATCTCCTCCAGGGTCAGAACATGACTGGCATCTACTGCTTTGTAGGACTTGACCATTCGCTTCCCCTCGCCTTTCCTCTCATTTCAGTGATCGAACATCGACACCTTGGCAGAGCCTCGAAACAGATGCTGAGGCGCCTCCCGAAAAGCCGTCGGGAATATAAACAGATGTGAGCTTTCTGATTCGGTTGAAGGGATCAGCCCGCTCTTTGCATGGACGGGATAACTGTGACAATACCACCAATCGGCCAGTGGCGGGAGCCAATTCTCAATGCGCGACGTGGCTCATCCCATCAGCGGAAGAAAGCGGCGCAGCTTTTCGTCGTACTGCTCAATCTGCCCGCTGAGAATGTCGTAGTACCAGCCATGCACCGTGAGCCGGCCCTCGGCGACGGCGTGGATGACCGCGGGTTGCGCATGTAGGTTCATCAACTGCGCCACTACGTTGCCGCGGATCAGCGAGGCCAGTTCGGCGCTGTCGCCGTCGGAGGGATTCAGCGGCTGGCGATGGCTGAAGGCCGCCTCCACGTGATGCAGCCAGCGGCTCGCCTTGGGCAGGTTGTCAAGCCCCGTCTTGTTCAGCGCCGCCTTCATCGCGCCGCAATCCGAGTGGCCGCAGAGAATGGCATGCCGTACCTGCAGCACCTCCACCGCATACTCGATGGTGGCCGTGCAGCCGTCCACGTCATGGCTGGTGACAGGCACCACGTTCCCCGCGTTGCGCGTGATGAACAGGTCGCCGGGCCCGGTGCTCAGGAACAGATCCGGAAGCACGCGCGAGTCTGAGCAGGTGATCACCAGCCAGCGCGGCGCCTGCTGGTCGGCCAGCAAATGAAACTGGTCTTTGCGGCGTGGAAAAACATCCTCAAGAAAATGCTTGTGCCCTTCAATCAGTCGTTGCATCGTGTCGCCCATCCAGCGTGGTAACGCGTGTCAACTGTTGCGTTTTTGTTCGTCCGCCCGATTGCGTTCTACGCGCAACCGCGCCTGTCTTTTGCCCAGCACAAAGCCCACCAGCCCCGCCACCTCGCAGTGTGCCTCCACCGGATGGCGCAGGCGCAATTGCTCGTTCACTTCATAGCGGTTCCTGCGGCCCTCGCGCTCGATGGTCAAATAGCCGCCCTCGGCCAGATCCTCAATGATGCGCTGCACCGCGCGCTCGGTAATCCCCACCCGGGCTGCCAGGTCGCGCATCCGCGCCTCGGGGTCCTCGGCAATGCATAACAGCACATGCGAGTGGTTGGTGAGAAACGTCCATGTACCTGCAGGCGTCGTGGTTTTCATGTTCAGCAAAATACGACTTGAAATATACGACTTATATGTCGTATATTATACTTCGTAAGAGTTGGACAAATTCTACCACTGCGAAAGGATACCGATGCCTGCCACCCTGGACGTCCAATCCCCTGCCTCCTCGCTGCAAAGCCGCGCCCACACTGGAGTTCGCATCCCCGTTACCGTTGCGCATGGCGACGGCATCGGCCCCGAGATCATGCGCGCCACCCTCAGCATTCTGGACGCCGCGGGAGCGCCGCTCAGCTACGAGCCCATCGAACTGGGCGAAGCCGTCTACCTGCGCGGCGCGACCGCCGGCATCGAGCCTGAAGCATGGGATACGCTGCGCCGCAATCGCGTGCTGCTCAAGGCCCCTATCTCCACGCCGCAGGGCGGAGGCTACAAATCTTTGAATGTCACATTGCGCAAGACGCTGGGCCTCTATGCCAACGTGCGCCCCGCCGTTGCGTACGCGCCGTTTGTGCACACACGCCATCCGAAGATGGACGTGGTAATTGTCCGCGAGAACGAAGAGGACCTCTACGGCGGCATCGAGCACCGCCAGACTGACGAAGTGGTGCAATGCCTCAAGCTCATCAGCCGTCCCGGCTGTGAGCGCATCATCCGCCACGCCTTTGAGTATGCCCGCGCCAACGGCCGCCGCAAGGTCACCTGCATGACCAAGGACAATATTATGAAGAAGACCGACGGGCTCTTTCACCAGGTCTTCAACGAGATTGCGGCGGAGTACCCTGACATCGTCAATGACCACCTGATCATCGACATCGGCGCGGCGCGCCTTGCAGACACGCCGGAAATGTTTGACGTGATCGTCACGCTGAATCTCTATGGCGACATCATCTCCGACATTGCCGCGCAGGTGGCGGGCTCCGTAGGCCTTGCGCCCTCGACCAACATCGGCCAGCACGCCGCGATGTTCGAGGCCATCCACGGATCAGCGCCGCAGATTGCCGGGCAGGATATTGCCAACCCCTCCGGCCTGCTGCTCGCTGCCGTCATGATGCTGGTGCATCTGGGCCAGGGCCAGATGGCGCAGACGATTCATAACGCGTGGCTGCGCACGATTGAGGATGGCATCCACACGGCGGACATCTTCAACGAGAGCATCAGCCATCGCAAGGTCGGCACGCAGGAGTTTGCCGCCGCCGTCATCGAGCGTCTGGGCAAGCAGCCGCTGCAGCTTGCCCCAGTGCGCTACTCAGCCGGCACCGCGCCAGCAGAGCCGCAGCAGATTACGTACTCACGGCGCACTCCGGCAAAGAAGCTACTGGAAGGCGTGGACGTCTTCCTCGACTGGCGCGGCACCAATCCAGAGGAGCTGGGCAACACCTTGCGTGAGGCGGGCACCGGGGCGCTCTCGCTCAGCATGATTACCAACCGCGGGGTGAAGGTGTGGCCGAATGGCATGCCGGAAACCTTCTGCACCGACCACTGGCGCTGCCGCTTCCACGCGCACGTCGATGCAAGCGTCACGCCCGAAGACGTGCTCGCGCTGCTCAAGAGCGTACACGCGCATGGCTTCGACTTCGTGAAGACCGAGCACCTCTACACCTTCGACGGCCACGCCGGATACACGCTCGGCCAGGGTCAGTAGCGCACGGACTCAAGGGGTCTGTTATCCTTGCGCCGTTGGCAGCGGCGCGTGTGCAGACCCCCTTGTCGTTCATCGGGCCGCTGATTTCCACAGGAAAAGTCATGGCGAGCACGACGACGACGTAACTGCGATGTCAGTCATGCGCGCGGCGAATAGGAAGGCGGCTTCCGCATGAAGAGAACGGCCCTGCTTGCCCTGTTGTTCATCCCCTTTGCCTGCGGCAGCCTCGCGGCGCAAAGCTTCAGCCTCGTCGCGGGCCGCGAGCCTGTCGCTTCGCTCGACGGCCTGTGGCGCTTCCATACCGGAGACAATCCAGCTTGGGCCAATCCGAACTTCGACGACTCCCAGTGGCCGCTGTTGCGCTCCAACCAAGACTGGGCCATGCAGGGATACAAGGGTTACAGCGGCTATGCGTGGTATCGCTTCCGCATCGCCATCCCGGCGGGATTGGATCACATATCTTTGCTCCTTCCGCCCATGATGACCAGCTATCAGGTGTATATCGATGGAAAACTATCCGGGGTCTTCAGTCAGATGCCTCCGCACGAGGTTATCCGTATGCCCAGGCAAGCCGAATATACGTTGAACCTGGGAAAGGCCTCCACTCCGGGAGAAGCAACAGTCGCGCTGCGCGTATGGCATTGGCAAGGTTGGGCAACGTATGACGGCGGGGGCCCTCAAGCTGGCGGCGCGCTCGTTGGGCAGTCCGGCCTGATCGACACGCGCTTCCAAGCCCTGCACGACTCCCTGCTGCTCAGAAGCGGTGCACCGTACTCGCTTGGCATCTTATGCGCCATCTCCGGGACCATCGCACTGCTGCTGTTCCTCACCCGGCGCTCGGAAACCGAATATCTCTGGTTTGCTGTGAATCAACTCGCCTTGGCGGCCGCCATGGGTCTGAGCGTCTATGAGACGGTCCACCCCGTTGGGCTGTTTAGCCGGGATTGGGAAAACAACCTGCTGAATCTCATTAACGGCCTGAGCCTTGTCTTTTTCCTGCAGAAACTGCTGCGTGCCCGCAGGTCGGCGCTCTACTATTTGGCGATTCTGGGCATCTGCGCACCAACTGTCCTTTACATCATTCTGATGCTGGTCCCAGGGTTTGGCGTGGGCAACGCGAATCTGGGTGATGCTGTTGGCACGCTCGTGGTCTTTGCCTGGTCTTGCGACCTGCTCGTGAGACGCGCAAAAGAGGGCCTTCCGGATGCGCGACTCCTCCTGGCGCCCGTGCTCATCGCCGTGGGGCTGGATTCCGCGACGGAGATACTCTGGGGTGCTTTTCAGCACGGATGGCTGAAATCGCGTGTTCAGCTTCTCATTTTCAAAGATCCCTTTCCCTTCGATGCGTCCACTTTGGTCGAGGTTTTGTTTCTCATTGCTATGCTGGCCATCCTCAGCAACCGCTTCATGCGCTCGAGCCGCGAGGAGCAGCGCCTGGCGGGAGAATTTGAGGCGGCCCGCAGCGTGCAATCGTTGCTGGTTCCGGCAAAGGCTCCCAGCACGCCCGGCTTTGCCGTGGAGAGCGTCTACATTCCAGCAAGCGAAGTAGGTGGAGATTTCTTCCATGTCTCGCCGGGTGACGATGGATCGTTGCTCCTAGTTGTTGGCGATGTGAGCGGCAAAGGGCTGAAAGCCGCCATGACAGTGAGCACCATCATGGGTGCATTACGCAATGAGAAAGAGCGCCAGCCTGCGCTCGTCCTGCGCAATCTGAACCGCGTCCTGCACGGCCATATCAGCGGCTTTGTCACTTGTTCCGCTGCATTAATTGCCGCAGATGGCGTAGTGACGATTGCCAATGCGGGTCATCTTTCTCCTTATCGCAACGGCGAAGAGCTTGCTGTTCACTCCGGTCTGCCGCTGGGAATTGGCGACGATGCAGCCTATGCAGAGGTCTCCTCTCGCCTGAGCCCAGGCCATCGTCTGACGTTTGTTTCCGACGGCGTCGTGGAAGCCCGCAACCCAAGGGGCGAACTCTATGGCTTTGAGCGCACCCGGACAATCAGCACCCAGCCGGCGCAAGTCATCGCGGAGACTGCCCGGAGCTTCGGCCAGGAAGACGACATCACCGTACTCACCCTCGCCTGCACCGCCTGATTCCTTTCCCTTCGATTCAGCCGCTGCGCACTGG
>VFSW01005551.1_pt1 | contig 18626 bp, 23 predicted proteins | sample 5358111 | NCBI WGS metagenome assembly VFSW01 (sample SAMN11554181, study PRJNA540505) | mine drainage metagenome | isolation source: sediment from site ElyBrook_90M | place: USA: Ely Copper Mine, Vershire, VT | collected 2017 | reverse complement strand
CCAAGAACCCATCCCCTGCCGCGTCACCGCCCTCGACATCGTCCGCGCCCGCTGGGGGCGGCGTCTCCAGGACCTCCTGTACCGCAGCGGCTGGCGGCGGGAGCCGCCACTGATCTCGAGCCTGTGCCCCGTCGCCATCGCCGTCAAGCGCAAGCTCAAGACAGACCTCGTCCTCTGCAGCGCGACCAGAGTCAGCGTCAGCCATGGCAATGGCGACTGGGACGAGTACGGCTTCCCCGGCTTCGTCAGCATCTACATCGACGGCTTCGACCGCGGCCTCGAGGTCAGGCCCATGGCCTTCCCCCTCAGCTACCGCAACAGCTGGCGCAACGTCAGACACATCAGGCACGGCCGGTAACGGAAATGGCCAAGAGGAAGAAGAAGGGATCCGAGGGCATCACGCGGCTGGCAGCCAACTTCATAGCCGCTGTCGGGGCCCCTCCAGACCTCAGGGTCTGCGACACCATTACCACGGACACGGGCTGGCTCTCCCCCACCGGGGAATTCTACCCCTGTGGCGAGGCCCAGCACCGGTACCTGGCCGACACGATCCTGCGGCAGGAACGTCAGAGGGCCCTGAAGAGGGACGGGTTCTGGACCGGTGGCGAGAACAAGCTCGAGACCCGGGGCTGGATCCGAATCCAGGTCATCGACGGCGAACAGTACTTCGTCGCCTTCCACAAGGACACGGCCAAGCCCACCGTCTTCCAGGTCAAGTCCGTTCAGGACTACTGCAAGGTCCACGGCTGCAGGGTCCCGTACTGGGCCGAGAGCCAATAGGGGGCAGAGGAAGTGGCGGAAGAGTACAGGCCGGGCTCCCACCAGCTCCTACTCGAGGCTGAGCGTAGGCGTCAGCTCCGGCTGCACCTCAGCTGCGGCCACGGCGCCGTCTTCCCCCTGCTGCAGCTGCCGGCGACCGTCACCCACCTCGAGTGCATTCCCTGCGGCTTCAGCCTGCGTCAGATCCTGCGGCGGGAGCTTGTGTAGCATCAGCCCCTCTACCAGCCGCCCTCGACCCAGAGCCTGTTGATCCTGAGGTCCACCGGACCCCCCAGGCTCCGGAGCCGGGCCAGCCGCTCCACGCAGGCCTCGACATCGACACCGTAGTCCAGGCCCAACTGCCGCAGCTCGTCAACGTGCAGGCGCTGCTCGAGCCAGGCCCTGAGGTCAGCCTCCTCAGCCTCGGGGAGACGGGGGAGGTACCTGAGCTTCAGCTCTGGCGGGAGCCGGTTGAAGGTCTTCCCGACCCAGCAGCGGAGGTAGAAGGGGATGAAGCTGAGCCTGTCGTGGGCGGGGTCGAAGGCGGGGCCGGCGAAGGCGCTGCCGTGGTCGATGAGGTAGACCTTGGGGATGGACTCGTTGTCCATCATCATGTTCTGGCCGTGACGGTCGGCGTTGCCGAGGACGCCGTCGAGAATGGCCCAGCGGTGGAGGATGCCCTGGCGGCGGTACCGGTCCAAGGTCCAGAGCGTGGCCATGGGGTTCTCGCGCCAGCGCCGTTCGAGGTTGCGGTAGCTCAGAGGCAGCATGGCAATGGCTGCGACCTCGCGGCCGTCAATCAGGAGGAGGTCGGCGCGGGGGATGTCGTCCTGGAGACCCCAGGCCCTGGCCACGTGCCAGAACAGGGCCTCGCGGGCACTCTGGCTCGCAGCCACCTGCTTCGCCCCGGCCGTGGGGGCCATGGGGCCTGACCCCGGCTTCAGCAGGTAGCTCTTGCCGTCGTCCTCGACAAGGACGGTCCCCCGACTGTGCTTCCCCTTCAGGGCGATGGGCTTGACGGCGTCGCCGTGCCCCCCGAGGAGGTCGGTCCCCAGCAGACCCCTGCGGACGGCCGCGGCAGTGTCCTTGCCATCAGCCGTCGCCGGCTCCACGGACTTGGCCTCGAGGAGGTCGTGGGAGGGCTCGGACTTGTGGAGCCCGTCATTGTGCAGGGGCTCGCGGAAGATGCCCTCGGCCTCGGTCGTGGGGTCCCCGGCTGCTGAGGCTGCGGGGCCGGCACCGAACCCACCCACGGCCAGCGCCGCCGCCAGCGCCGCCTCATTCTCCGGCGTCCGCTCCAGGCCGAAGAGGAGGAGGGCGGCGGCCTCGGCGTCCCCATCCTCTTCCCAGAGCAGGGACCTGGCCTTGGCAGCATCAGCATCCGCGACATCGGCCCCGGCGAGGAAGGCGGCAGCGGCAAAGGCGGGTTCGTCGCGGAGGGGGTTGTACCCGCACATGTCCTCGACGTAGCTGTTGCCGGCGTCGTCCCCCCTCGACTGCTCCCGCGGCTCCTGCGCGAACCCGTGCCTGAGCCGGTCCCTGTCATTCAGGTGTTCGGCGTGGGCGTCGCCCTCGTTCTTTCCCAGGCCCCGGAACCACTGCCCCAGCTCCTGCCCGTAGTCGGATTCCGACTTTGCCGTAACGGTAGGCGCCTGCATCTCGGCCTCCAGCATCTCCTGGGCCTGGAGACGACGGGGGTCGCCGGCCGCCAGCTTCTGCATGGCCACGACCTTGACGTGGAGGGGCACGGCCGGCGTCCGCAGCAGCTTCAGTACCTGTTCCGGGTCCAGGAGGGGGTGGTTGGCCACGGCCTCGAGGACGGGGAGGTCCAGGTCCTGCAGCGCCTGCTCGAGGTGCGTGCTGTCGCAGAGGGGGTGCCGCAGCGCCAGAATCCTGACCTCCTGCCGCGGATGTGCTAGGGCTTGGTGCAGGACCTCACCATTGACCAGCTCGTGCTGCAGCACGGCCTCGGCCACGCCATGGTCGCTGTCGTTCAGGGCCTCGTGGAGGTGCTCGACGGTGACGCCCGGGAGCTTCAGCGCCAGCAAGCGCTCACCGCGGAGGGGGTGCTGCAGGAGCTTGTCCACGGGACCGGGATTGGCCTCGGCATTGATGATGTCGATGTGGTAGTGCTGGCTACTGCAGATGCTCTCGATGAGGTCTCCGAGCCCACCCAGGCCCGGCCGCTCCGCCTCCCAGGGGAAGAGCTGCAGCAGCTGCTGCTCGAGTTCAGCCGGGGTCCCACCGAGGTCCTGAACCGAGTCATCGAGGTAGCTGTGGAGGAGAATGCGCATAGTCCCTTACCCTATAGCGGCGGCGGCCTTCCGCTTCCGCTCCTCGTCTTCCTGCCGACGCCTGGGCTCCTCTTCCCTCTCCCACTTCTCCCGGGCCTGCCTGTCCTCTTCGGCCACCCTCTCCTCGTCCGTGAGTTCACCGGGTCTGTAGGTGGGGACCTCGGACTTGTACCAGCTGTCGTGGCCGTAGTTGGCGAGGTCGTTTCGAGCCATCTCGTCGAGCAGGGCGACCCTGGCCATGAAGTTGCGGCGGATGTGGGCACCGACACGGGGATCGCGAATGGCCTTGAGCTGTTCCTCCAGGGCCCCGACGACGGCGTCCCGGTGCTGAGGCCACCACTCCTCGATGATGGGCCTGTAGCGGGCGAGGAAGTTCTCTTGCCTGGCCCAGTAGTGCGCCTTCTCGGGATCTTCCTTGTGAGGCACCAGCGGGTCAATGATGGCCACCGCCGAATGCAGGAGGTAGGGACCGGGACTGTCATTGCCGCCGCCACGGCGCGGTATCCCAGAATGAGAGACCTTGTACTGGAAACTGCGGCCGTGGTCGATGGCCAAGAGCTTGCCCTCCTGATTGATGAGGAGGTTGCCACCGTGTCGGTCGAGGTTGTTCGAGAGGAAGTCGAGGATGCCGATCTTCCTCGCGTTTTCGGCGGTGCTGCTGTTGATGGGCAAGTGGCGGAGCTTCAGCTTCATCACCTCCCCCATCCCCGGCTCCAGGCGAATGACGAGGGCGGCCCTCTTCTTCCCGTAGAAGTCGTGTTCGGCCACGTGCACGAGCTGGTGCAGGTGCCCGATGCCGGCGGCGTGGTACAGGGCCTGGTTCGCGACCTCGGCCCAGCCCAGATGCGGGTGCTGCATCCAGCTCCGGCAGCGTCTGATGATGCGCTCGTGATAGGGCTTAACCATGAACTTGTAGTCACCAGACTCCAGTTCGTTCTCGGTCCTAGCCCTCTCGCTGACGCCCGGGAGCTGCAGCTGCGGCGAGACCTTGACGCGGTAGACGAGCTTCTTGGTGATGCCGCCGCCGAGGCCGTGGTGCCGCTGCGGCCGCAGGACCCTCTGGTTCAGGAGGACGGCGGCGCTGTAGGCCTGAGCGTGGGGCATCGCCGCCGTGGACTCGAGCTGGGGGCGGTGGTCGACAAGCGCCTCTCCGTGGTCGGACTCGGCCCGGACGATACTGCGGAAGTCGCGACTGTCAACGGCCTTGTTGATGTCCTCCGGGCCCTCGACGTGGGGACGAATTTGCTCGGGCCGGAAAACGACGTGGGTCTTCGACATGACGTTGGGGTGCTCGGGGTCCTCCTCCTCGAAGGTGGCGCCGTCATAGCCCCGGGCCTGGAGGGCATCGACAAAGACCTTGCCCTCGGGCCCATCGAAGAGCTGCCAGGGCTGCTTGAGATTCCTGGCGTGGCGCCAAACCGGCCCGAATTCACCGCCAAGCTCGTTCATCTGTGCGGGGCTCAGGACACCACCATCCGGAGACCTCTGAATCTCGAATGGCTTCCGCATGTCCAAGTGGACCTGCTTGACCTTCGGGCCGAAGCTCTCAGCAAACCTGCGGCTCGGGGTGAAGAAGAATCCAGTGCGCTGAACCTCAGAGTTTCCAAGGGTGTGTCCAAGCATTCCCGGCCGCTGCTCGAAGGTATCGAAGTCCTTGGCCGTACCGTGGTAGAAGATGCGGGCGGGACTGACCCCAGCCTTGGCCAGCTCACCCTCAGCCTCGTGACGTTCCAAGGGGTCCATGGTTTCGGGAGGCTGAACGCCAGGAGCCAGAGGGGCGGTGCTGGGCGGAGCGGCGCTACCGCGGGGACCGGCGATGCCCCCGGCGATGCCCCCGGCGATGCCCCCGGCGATGCCGTGCTTGCGCCGGAGGGCGAGGATGTCCTCTTTGGTCTGAAAGGGGTAGGTTCGTTCGACCTGGAGGGGGCGATAGTGCTGAACCAGGGTCTCAGCCTCGTTGGCGACGATACCCCACGGAGGAGCCATCCCGCCCTTGGGGTCTTGGTGGAAAATCTGGGGGAGATAGGCCTGGATGTCCGAGTGCGGTATCCAGGCCGAGACGACATGGCCCGGGAGCATCCGGGAGGCATGGTCCAGGGCCACCCCAAGCCTGGGGGTCCAGCTCGTGCTCGTATGCGCGATGAGCTTGCCGGTTGGGGTCCGCTTGGGATGAAATTCGCCGTTCACCAAGCGGGAGGGGTGGGGCTTACGGCTACCATCGACACGCGCTCCCCCGTTGAGGTCCTTGGCGCTAATGGCCCTATGGAGAAGCGATTCCATCTCCTCCAGCTCCGGGTTGTACCGGGTCTGGGTCTGGGCCATGAGCTTATTCAGGCCCCGCCGGCGATTGCCCTCCTCCTCCCACCTGGCCCCCTCCCTGGCGCCACGGTTCTGCTCCGTCACCCACTCGTGAGCCTGGTCCTGAACCTCCTCGGGCTCGGGCACGTGTGGGTAAAGCCGACGCATGGCCCCCTTGGCCAGCAACTCTTCCTCGTGCTTGAGCGCGTACTGGTAGCCGTTGTACCTGTCGTCGAAGGGCATGCTCTCGCCCTTGCGGTCTGGATACGCATCCTCAGCCCTGTACTCGAGACCGTGCTTCCTCGCCAGGGCCTCGTGAAGGCGATGGGCGCTGCTGCTGCTGTGGTTCCCGCCCCTGACCGTCTTGACCTGGTGCTGGTGCAGGGCGTGCGCCATCAGGGCCTCGTACATGGGCAGCCCCAGCCCCAGCCCCCGGAAGGGGGCCTGGAGGTTGGCGTAGCCGATGCGGAGCGAGTGCTCGAGTTCCTGCACATGGCCCCCGAGGAAGACCTGTCCTCGAGCCTGCCCGACTTCGCCCTTCCGGTTCAGGACCTGGGCCTCGACGAGGTGGTGTGGCGCCCAGTCGTCGTCGGGCCCGTAGCTCATGGGCTTGGCACTGTAGTCCGTGTCCACGACACGGACTCTATAGTCCTGACGGTGCTGCGGCGGCAGCAGATGCGAGTAGTCGTAGGTCTTCCACTCCCGCCCCGGGGTCGCCACGACCGGCCGCTCAGTCCCGAAGACGGCCTCCCCGGGCCTGAGGTCGGCAATCGCCATCTTCTCCAGCTCGGTCTTCAGGGCGTAGTCGTAGGGCGCGAACTTCTCGTCGTAGTCGCCGACCCCCTCCCCCTCCCTCTCGGGATTGGGCTCGCCCTCGTACTCGAGACCGTGCCGCCGTGCCAAGGCCCCATGCACCCCCGCCGCCGCCGTGGAATGGGCACCACCTACGACCAGGCGAATGCCGTGGTGGTGATAGACGTGAGCAAGTGCGGCCTCGTACAGGGCCACCCCCAGATGCTGGCCCCGATGCCTGGGGCTGAGGCGACTGTGGTCAATCTCGATCTGGGGGCGATGCCGGGTCCGGTCAACGTAGGCGTCGATGAACCCGGCCCCGTCATCGTAGGTGCCGTTCTCCTCCTGCGGATGCGTGACCATGCCCCTGACCTTGAAGACGCCATCGCCATCAGGAGCATCCTCCCTGACGACCAAGCCGTACCCCTTCTGCCTCTGCTCCGGTGTCAGGAGGTGGCTGTAGTCGAACTTGCGGTAGCTGTCGTCGTCCCCATCGTCATCCCACTGAGCCGGCCCCCCGGGCCTGAGGTTGGCAATCGCCATCTTCTCCAGGGCCTCGGCCTTGGTCGTGGGGACGGTAATGGTCGTCGTCTGCGGCTTCAGCCGCTCCCGGAGACGGTCACGGGTAAAGGCAACGCGGGCCTCGGCGATGTCGGGGCCTGGGGGAAGGCCTTGGAACATCTGGTCTCGCACTCCGGCGTCATTGATACGACCATGAAGGGTGCTGAGAAGGGACGCCCTCAGAGCCTGTACCTCTTCCGGAGTGGCGCGGCGGCTATTGTGGTGGGCGTCGACAACAACCTCGTGCTCGCCGCCGCACTCATTCTCACCCTTCGGCGGCCTGTAGTCCTCGTCCTCCTCGGCCCTGTAGGTGTTTAGGTCCAGCCTGCCGTACTGCGCGGGGACGAGTCGGATGGCGTCCTCCGGAACCCAGGCACTGAGAACACCTGCATCAGCAGAGCCAAAAGAACCGTACTCCCTGGCAAAGTTCCTGGCTAAGCCATACAGCGGCGTCCAGCTCGTGGGCTCACTGTGGTTGTAGAAGAGACCGGGGTCTGCCTGCCCTCGAACTGCATCGGGGTCGGTGATGTTCTCGGGGGCAGAGGCAGCACGGATCTCCTCGGGAGAGGCACCACGATGCAGGAGGTAGTGCCGTCGCCCCGTCTCAGGGTCCAGACGTGTCGATGTCTTCGCCGCCAACCGGTGCAGGGCCCGGAGACGGGCGTTGTCGGCCATGTCGGGAATGGCGGCACGGGAATCTGGGTCACGGTCTGGGCTCTGCCAGTGCGCGGTGGTGACCTCGTCGTCAGTGCTCAGACGATCCCTATCGGATTGGGGGTTAAAGGGCGCTAGCCGTCGCATGGCCCCCTTGACCAGTGGGGCCTCGGCTACCGGCCCCCGCTGCAGGTCCAGGAGCCGCAGGCAGATGTCCCGGACGTTGTAGAGGTTGTCGAGGATGACCTTGGGGATGTCGTGGGGGTCGACCCAGCGGAAGCCAATGAACTCCTGGTCGGGGTCGTTGACGGTCGTCGGCGCCTCGTCCCCGACCTCAGCCCTGAAGCAGTGGATGGCCAGCTCCCGCGCCTTCCCCCCGGCCCCAGAACCCAGGTACTCGAGCCTCTTCGGCTTCAGCCCCGTCTCCTCGAAGACCTCGCGGACCGCGGCCTTGACGGCGTTCTCCCCGGGCTCGAAATGGCCACCGGGCAGGCACCACTTCATGGCGTCGCCCCGCAACCCGAAGAGGAGCTGACCCTGGGCGTTGAAACACGCCACCGAGGCAATGCGCTTGCTCTCGGACTTCCACAGGGCTCGGGCGGGGGTCGTCACCGCCTCAAGATTGCGGTACCGCAAGCCTGCTGCAGCAACCACTTGCGGTTGCCGTAGTCCTCGATGCGGTACAGGGGCCTGCTGTCACCGAAATGCTTTTGCGAGAAGACCCCGCCCAGAGCCTGTGCCGCCTCCGTCGGGTACTGAGCCAAGACGGCGGCGTCGTTGACGCGCATGCACTGGGTCCGCCAGATCCGGGTCTCGAAGTCGGTGTACCAATACCCTGGCTGCAGGCTCTCCCGGACCAGGGTGAAGCCGCTGCCCTCGTAGATGCGGCCCCAGCCCAGACGGTTGTTGCTGAAGCTGACGAGGGGCCGATCCCGAACCGCGGCCAGGAGCCGGCTCCATCCACCCCTGACGCTGTAGTCGTAGTCCGTGGCCAGGCGGCAGATCTCGAGTTCGCCGCTGAAGTTATGACGCAGGCTCAGGCACATCCGGATCTGACGCTGCCCGCCCACCAGGGCCCAGGCCCCACTGGCCCTGGCGTGCCCGTCGAGGTGGTTACGGCGGAAGAAGGCCTCGAAGTCGCGGTTGCGCTGCAGGTACACGAGGTCGAGCTTGCGGGCATCCAGTTTCTGCCCCGAGAACCGCTGCAGACGCCAGCGGATCATAGCCTTTACCAGTTCCTGCTTCTGCGGGTCCCGCCACTCGTCCTCGTAGATGGCGAGGAGCCTGATGCCGGCAGCACGACAGAGCCAGGCCTTCTCCTGGTGGCGGCCCGAGGCCTTAAACCCGGGAGCGGCTGCGCTATGCCAATACAAGCCGTTGTACTCCAGGGCGAAGTCCTGGCTCGGGACGTAGACATCCAGCTCGAGCTTCTTCCCATGCAAACCGACGAGCCTAGACCTATCGTTGAGGACCGCGTCTGCACAGAGCCCCTTGATGTAAGCGAAGACCTCTTCCTGACCCCTACTCCTACCGTTATTGGCACAGCGAGGACACCAGGTCCCGCCTTGGCGCTTCACAACATTAGCCGGTGTCGCCATCCAGGTTTCGTGTTCGGGATTACTGCACTTCCACTCATGGTTTTGTAGTGCCCCAAGACACTTGATGGAGAGACACTTGCCGCCCTTTTTCTCGGCAAACTCTTGGAGATCGACGATGTTGAGCCGATTGGAGAGACAGACCGGACACCACCGCTTACCCACGGTGATGGTGAAGGGCTTCATCTCCCACTCATGCCCCTTCTCGCAACGAAAACGATGAGGGGTCTGAACGTTCACGTATTCAGTGCTCAGGCAGACACCGTTGCGGGCACTTGCGACCTCCTGAAGCCACTGCAGGTTCTTACGAACGACCTGCCCCTTCTTTTTATTGGCACAGACGGGGCACCACGCCCCATGCCGAAGAGTCGCGGGCTTCGTCAGCCACTCGTGTCCCTTCTCGCAGCGGAACCTGTGATCAGATCCGTTCCCAAGGTACTCAGGGCTGAGACAGACCCCACCGCGAGCCCTGGCCAGCCTCTGAACCCAGGCCAGGTCCTTGAGATGGCTCTCCCCCCAACGCCTATTGAAACAGGAGCGGCACCAACGTCCCTCGCGGATCTTGTTCGGTGTCGCCCACCACCGATGCCCTGAAGAGCATTCCCACTCGAGCTTGACTTGACTCCCTAAGACCTCAGGGCTAAGACAACGACCGCCGCGGGCGGCGGCATCCGCCTGGAGGTCGGCGAGGGTGAGCTTGAGTCGGCCCATGCCCATCTTATAGCGGCAACAGTTACGGCTTAGATCTCGCCGATGATCATGTTCATGCCGCACTGCGTCTTGATCTGCTTCACCAGCCCCTTCTTCCGGAGCTGGAGGTCGGTGATGCGCTGCACGAAGATCTGGGGACCGGGGCCGCTTACGCTCTGGCTGATGCCGTCGACGCCGACGCTGTGACCCGTGCTCCGGGCGTAGGTGGCTCCGAGCTTGGTCAAGACCTCGATGGCCGTGTCTACACCAATGATCTCATTCAGGAGCCTCGGCATCATGTTGGTGGGGAAACCGCTGCTGTAGTCAATGATCCAGAACGCGGGGATATAGACCTTCTGGGCGAGAATACTGAGGAAGATCGCGCCTCCAGCCGACTCCGAGGGGATGAAGCCGCCGTTCTGTATGGCAATATTGAGAGGGATGACATTGAGCTGCCCCTGCGACAGCATACCGGTCTCTACCCAGTCCAACGGAATGTTATAAATAGACACATTATTGCTCGGAACCACGTCCACGGCAAAAATGTTGGTCACGGGGCGGTGCTTGACGCGGAAGAAGGCGAAGCTCTCGTACAGGGACTTGTCGAAGGGTTCCTTGTCCTGACGCCGCTTCTCGGTGATGTCGATGTGCAGCTCGAACTCGAGCCTGGAGACCGCGCGCTCAATCTCGTCCTGCAGCATCTCCGGCGTCATCCGCTGCGGGCGCCCCCGCGTGTCCCGCATCCCCGACTCCAGGGCAATGCCGAAGAGGTGGCGGCTCACGAGCTGGTCCGGGGTCAGGATGGGCTCGAGCTTGCCCCAACTGGCCTCGACAACGGACTGGTCCCATGTAGTCCCAATCCCGGGCTTGCTGTCGATGATGTCCATGGCTTAGGCCACCGTGTTCGTCGGCACCACGGTCTCGTAGATGTCGCCGATGTCGTAGATGGCGATACTGCCGCGGGGCAGCGTGCACGTCGTCTGCTGCACCCCCTCCAGCAGCGTCAGCTGCACCTCCGGCGAGCCCCTGAGGGTGTCGGTGGGGAGAATGGCCAGGGCCCAGATGCTCGGGTCCTGGGTGGGGAAGGCCTGCGTCAGGGCCCGCGTGACCTTGCGGCTGTCGTCGAGGAGGTTGAGGAAGGCCGTCAGGGTCGCACCCGCAGCCGGCACGTACCGCAGGCCCCCGGGCAGGCCCCGGTAGCTGTCCCCCCAGGGCCTTTGGCTCAGGTCCACGAGCTGGAGGTAGACGGTGACGGTGTCGCCCATGTACCACTTCTGCACGGGGACGACGTGGAAGTGATTGACATCAGCGACCTGGTCCAGGATCTTGGCACTGAGCAGCATGGCCTAGAGATTGCCAGGGCCAGCCACCACTACTTCAAGGAGGGCGGGGGCAGCTCTGGCCGGGGCCCGTACTTCGCCGGGGTGCCGACGCCGGTACCGGTGAAGATGCTGTCACCCCCGTACTCGTTGAAGCCCCCGGGTCCGGAGGTGATCACAGCCGGCGTCATGGGTCGGGGCCCGTTGGCAGCCAGCCCCCGCCTGCTGTAGTAGGTCTGGACCGGACCCAAGAAGCTGGTGTCGGGGGCGGCGTCCGTGGGGTCGGCGGGGTTGACGAGAGTGTCAATGGTCCTCGGGGCTCGATACCCCTCCCGCATCCTGACCTCGAGCCGGTACGTGGCGTCCCAGAGCCCGGACCAGCTCATGCGCCGGAGAACGGCAATCAAGGCGGGAAGGCTGATGTCGGGGCTACTGCAGTCGGCGGCCCAGGACGGCGTCACCCACGTCTGCCCCCCGTCCGTGGTCAACGCCCAGGCAATGCTCCCGACTCGGACCATGCCCCTGAGATTGCTCTGCTACTAGGTGCCCTCGGCAGGCCTTGAACCTGCGACCTACGGTTTAGGAAACCGTCGCTCTATCCATCTGAGCTACGAGGGCGATGTGCCTACTGCTCTTGCGTGACAGCCTTCACCAGCTCCTCCTCCCCGAGGCCGCTGACGAAGTCGTAGCCCTGCCGGTAGAAGGCGCGGACCCCGGCCTCCGTCAGCTTGATGCGGGTCTGGACGGTCCAGCCCGTGCTCTCACTGCGGCAGGCACCGACCCTCTTCCAGTCGTGCTTGCGCAGGATGACGCCGTCACTCATCAGCGTCAACGTCGTCCTCGAGAAGCGGACATCGCCGTCCAGATGCAGTTTCTGCACCCGCACCAGCTCCTTCCGACCCCTCGCGCTCAGCTTTGCCATGGCAGTTACCTCCTGCCGTGATTGTAGCCGGTGCCTATGGCAATGTCAAGCGCTATCGAGGGCGGAGAAGAGCCAGGCCCCGATCCCAGTACTGAGGAAGAGGGCGAGGAAGAAGTTGCTGGCCTGGACGGAGTCAGCACCGGCGCAGAGGAGGATGCTGCAGACGCAGACGCAGACGCAGGTGTCCCGGCTGAGGTGCGCCAGCGACTCCCGCGGCTCCTTCTTCGGCGGCGGCGGCGCCTCGGGACCGCCGGCCGGGGCCGGGACGAGGTCAGTCATGGCTGCGGACCCCGCTCAGGAGCCAGGCCACGACGACCAGGACCGCGACCACGGTGAAGACGGCCTCGAGGTCCACCGCTACTTGACCTCCATCGGCACCCCGTACTTCTGCAGTACGGTGACGGCGTCATTGTACGCCTTGTCATGGGCCGAACACCTACCGACCTGTATGCTATCCACCAGCTGCTGAAGGGCCTTCATGACCTCGGCCCGGAACTCGAGCTGAGGGGCCAGGCAGCGCTCGAGGTTGCAAAGCCGGACCTCGACATTTCCCAGGGCCTTCTCGTGCGCCCAGAAGCCGTGGATATGCTGCCAGCTCAGCTTCATCAGGTACCCCAGATCCCCTTTCGTCTTCTTTGACTCGAACACTGTCATTCCCTTTCTAGTCTCGGCTCCAGGACCGCCTCGTAGATGGCTCTGGGGACGGGGCTGCTGCTGTTATAGCGGGACCACCAGTTCGGTTCCGTGGCCCCGTAGCGGTGCCTGAGCTGCCGCAGGATCCGCAGGGCCTGGGCGAGGTTGTAGGCGGGGTCATGCAGGAGTCGACACGGGCTCAGGCCCCAGGCCCGCACCCACACGTCGTTGATCTGGGCGAGACCGCGGTCACAGGTGTCGTAGCAGGCGTGGTGCCTGTAGACGACGTAGCAGGCGAGGGCGTCGACGCGGAAGTTAGACTCCCGACTGACGATGGCGGCCACCAGCTCTGGCTCGATGCCGGCCCTTGTCGAGGCCCCGTAGATGAGCTTGGCCATGGCCGTAGCCGTGGCCTGGGGCAGGTACGGGCTCAGGAGCCGGATTCTCTCCTGCAGAGGCTGCCAGGGCCTGACCGCTCCCAGACAGAGGACCAGGGCAAGAGCGACCAGCCTCATCGCCGCACCCGCCAGAGGCTGTGGCATTCCCGGCCGTAGAAGATGGCGAGACTGCCGAAGAGGAAGACGAAGACCCACTGCATCGGCGTCGCCCGCGGCCCGAAGTAGGCGATGGTCCAGCCCCAGTAGAGGGCGAGTCCCGTGTCGAGGATGCCCAGAACCGCCTTCACCCAGAAGTTGCGACCTAGCATTCGCTGACCCCCATCGGGATCTCGAGCTTGCCGTCGAGGGAGAGGCGGGGCTGCCCCGGTACCGGCTCCAGCGACATCACCAGGGCCGAGAGCTTCAGCTCGTCCACGTGCAGACGGCCGCCGACGATGTCATTCAGCAGCCCCAGCGACAGCGGCAGCGTCTCCTGCGACACCGCCCCGACGCCGTCACTGCTGAAGTAGGAACGCGCCGACATCCAGACCCCGTCTCCGTTCTCGAGGTTGAGGCGTTCGGGGCACCCCCACCCGATCCAGTAGTTGGCCACGAGCCAGCTGCCCTCGACATCGACGTTGGCGTAGCCGATGCGGGTCCCCCCGATCCCCAGCACCGGCACCGGGTTCTGCCAACAGCGCCTGACGCCGGTGATGTCGTAGAGCGCGGTCTTCAGGCAGTAGAGACGGGCCCGCCCTGCCACCAAGCGCATCGTCTTCTTGTCCGCGGCTTCGTCCATGGTACTCTCCCTGTAGCAGTAACGGTTCAGGCTTCCGCCGGGGCCTGGGTGGCAATCGGCACAAGCCCCTCGTCCACGTACCCCTGCGCAACCAGGACCTCGGCGACGTAGGCGGCGGTGACGGCGTAGAGAGGGTCCTGCTGCAGCTGCAGCGGCTGCTGCTCGCGGTAGTAGGAGACAGGGACCTTCTTCAGCAGCTCCAGGCCCGAAGCCACCGCCGCATTCCGGAAGCAGTCCGCGACCAGGCAGACCAGGCACTTGTGGTAGACGGCGTCGTCAATGCCGTGACCATCGTGCAGCTGCTCCAGCACCTCCAGGCCCTTCTGCACCTGCTCCAGGGGCAGGAGACGGAGGACAGGCTGCTGCTGTTCAGTCGTCTCAGCCATTGCCGCCATCCCCGTCGACGAAGCCGTCGCGCTCGAAGACCTCGTCCTCGCCGTGTTCGTCTTGCATGGCCTTCATGCCCAGGACCACGGCCACGACATCGTCGAGGTGGTCCTTCTCCATGTCGGCCGCCGGGGACCCGCTGCCCAGCCACGGATTCTTCATCGCCATCGCCACCTTCTCCAGGATCTCGAGCCTCGCCGCATCCGCACCCTGGAACCGCGACTTGGGACTGAGGCCGTAGGTCTTGCAGATCTCACACATTGTCAGACTCCTTCTCGGGGTGGGGTGGATGAGTGGTTCATGTCAAAACTCCGGCACTCGTGGGGGATGGTCTTCCGGAACTGATACCAGCCGCGGAAATTGCCGCTGCAGGCGGTGTCGATACCTGGCCATGCCTGAGCCTGGTGCTCGAGCGGGGACATGTGTCCGTTCTGGATCAGGGTGGCGGTCACGGCCATGGCCTCTTCAGTGTTCTTCTCCCGCTTCAGAGTATAGCTGACGCCGGCACAGCGTCCAGCGGAAACGCGCAGGGCCACGTCGTTGTACCGGGCATGAACTGCCTCCCCCAGAGACAGCTGCCGGACCTCCTCCGGCGAGACCATGGGGATGTGCCACTCCCCCGTCTCCAGGTGCCGGGGCCGGCTGCGCTGCTGGGCCTTGAACATGGCCAGGGCCAGGGCCTGGAACTCAGGCTGAGCCGCGGCGTCCGTCCTCAGGCCGTAGAAGTTCTCCCACTCCGTCGCCGAGATCACGGACTGCGTCCAGAGCCAGGCCTCGAGCAGGCGATTCGCGACCTGCTTGTGCAGGCCCAGCTGCAGCAGCTTCTCCACCTGCGCCACGGCCTGGTCCCTGGCCTCGAGCCAGAGCCCCCGAGCCCGCTCCTGCTCCTCCGGCGTCAGCTCCTGCTCCGCCTGCATCCCCTTCTGGTTCTTGCCCCAGTGCAGGGGGATGACGGGGTGCTCCAACACCGCCTCAATCATCCTCTGCACGGGAATGGCGCGGCTGCTGGCGCTGTTGCGACTGAGCTGGCGGTGGGTGTTGACCTCGGCCAGGACGAACCGGGGGTAGGTGCAGACGAAGGTTGTGAGACGGTTGCCGTAGTCGTTCACGCTGTCGGCAATGACCCTGGCCTCAATCACGACAGCTCCTGGGGCCGAGGCTGACGCACAAAGACCAGGGCCTGCTTCTGCGGAGACGCCTGGGCCCGCTGCAGGAGCTGCTGCAGCCGCGCGGCCGTGAACATGAAGATGGTCCCGTCCTTGACGGTGACGACACCCACACCCTGCAGCTCGGCCCCCGTCTTCAGGACCTCGATGGCGTTGTCGTAGTCAGCGTCCGTAGCCATCGCCAGCCTCCGCCTCCCCAACCTCAGGCTTCTTCGTCAGGCACTCCTCCAGGTAGGTGCCCTGCTCGTCCCGCCTGTGCACCCAGCCCGAGCCCAGGCACTGGCACTGCCGCGGATGCTCCGTCGCCACAGAATCCGTCGTCGTCATCGTCACGCCGCTCCTTTCCCAGGTCCATCGCCATCGTCATCGTCCGTCAGGTCCAGCACCTCCCCCGTGGTCGGGCTCGAGACCGCCTTCACCCCCTCCCAGGGTAGGCTCACGAGCGCGGGCTTGCCACTAAAATGCAGGGTCTGCTTCAGACCAAAGTCATCTACGACCAGGTCCTTGACCCTGAAGTAGCGGCTGAAGGTCAGGGGCAGCAACACCCCCTCCTTCATCCCGGGGAGGGCCGGGTCGATGTCAAAACCCTCGACCTCGGTGTCGGCGAGGACGTAGATGGAGCCGTGCCCCAACATCTTCTCGACCCTGGCCCTGACATCCGCAGACTCCAGTCTCTCGACGGCGGTGCCGCCAGCGGCTTCCCGCTGCAGGCTCGCAGTCTTCTGCTCCAACTCCACCAACGAAATCTCAGTGTCCATCGTCTACCTCGTTCCCTGTTGCGGCTATAGCAGTGGCAGCATCACCGAGACAGCGCCCACCCCAGGACTGAGCCAGGGCCTCCATCTCCAGAGCCGTCTTCAGCCTGGGCCCCGCGAGCTGGGCGATGCCGATTTCAGCCGCGGCCTGTCTCTGCCGTGCCGCCGCCGCCAGGGCCCAGCACACCCTACAGCTGCAGGGCCTGGGCTCGTTCACGACTCCACTGCACGAGCTTGACGAAACGCCGTTTATTGTCATCCGCTGTCGCCATCCTCATATAGCCGTAGCCCTTCCTGGCGTCGTAGTCCAGGACGGGGACGGAGGCGTTGACGTTGACCCTGGCGCGGACGACGAAGTCCCGGGTCAGAAGAGACTCCGGCATCTTCTCCAGGTCCGACATCGTCCAGGCCGTTGACCAGCCCTCGACCTGGAACTTGGAGATGATGGGATCCGTGTAGTCGGGCCTGTAGACGACCCGAACCCTCTCACTGCCGTAATAGATGCCCTCTTCCCGAACGTCGACGGGCTCGTGGCAGCCGCTGGGGGCGATACCGGCCCTACCGTAGAACAGCTCCTTGCCGGCGTCGCAGACGATGTCATTCCTGAAGATGCGGAAGTCCAGGCGCTGAATCGGTACCTCCACCCACTCCCAGGCCTCGGGACGGACGCTGTCACTGTCGAACATTTGCGGCCTCCACCTCTTCTCCCGGGCCTCCGGCACCCTGGGGGTGCTTGCTCGCACCCTGCTCAGGGGCCGGGGCCGGGATCGCTGCCAGCTGCAGCAAAGCCAGGGCATTGGCCATCGCCAGCACAGCCTCTTCCGCCGAGGCCGTGGTCTCCCACAGCCCCAGGCTCCGACAGCCAGCGGCCTCCTCGATGGCGTGGAAGCACTGCAGCTGTCGTCGGTCGAAGGTCGGGACCCGGAGGTCGTAGCAGGCCCTGACGACGGCACCGCTACAGCTGAAGCTCGCGGCCGTGGACCAGGTCACGGTCACGGGATAGCCAGCAGCGGTCTCGGCGTCGTGACCTCTGCAGAAGCCCTGTCGCACCAGCGCCAGTGCCTTCTCCATGACGACGACGGCGGTGACGGGTATTGCCATACCTCCTCAAGATTCCTGCCGCAGGACGCGGGCGCGGATGTCGGCGAAGGTCTCGTAGCGGAGCCTGGGGCTGGAATTGGCACCAGGTCCATGGTGATAGTAGTCGACGAGACAGCTGCCGGCAACCGGACCCTCCACGGTCCGGTACTGACCCTTCTCCTGGACGAGGTCCACGCGCCCGGCCTTGCTGGCCTTGCCGGGGTCGGTGACCGGGGTCTTGCAGATGCCGCGCCAGACGCCACCAACGCGGACGGCACTGGCCTTGTAGGCCCAGCGCAGGGTGTCTCGGTCACAGCGCTGCAGCAGGCCTCCACCCATGCCGAAGCTGAGGTTGTCGATGCTGAAGCCCTTGGCCTCGGCGGCGGCGATGATGCAGCGAATGCTCTCCTGGGTATTGCCATCACCCATGATCACGCGCATCCCCTGCAGGACACGGTAGCCCTTGACGTTGCTGTAGCTGCCGTAGGCGGCCTCCAGGCTCTCGAGCGTCATCATCGCCGTCTGCACTGGGTCTCCGGAGTCCGGGCGCACGACGACGATGGAGCCGCTGTCCCTGACCAGCGCCTTCAGCCTCTCCCCACCCCAGAACTGCGTCAGCGCCTGCTTGAGGTCGTAGCTGTCGCTGACGCAGGCGAGGATCTTCCCGGGCCCACCGAAGACCCGGATCATGTTGGCCATGGCGTCTTCCTCGCCGTCCCTGCCCCAGGCCGTCATCGTGCTGTGCTCGGAGGCGGGGATGCTGGCGCCGGCCATGGCCTCGCCGTAGTAGTCCGCGGCGTAGGCGATGGCCTGCAGGGTGTCGGTCCCGCGGAAGCTGAGGAGGTGCCCCATGCCCCCGAGCCCCACAGACTCCGCCGAGGAACCGCCGCGGCTCCCGAAGTCGTGGAGCTTGAAGTTGAGGCCGGCCTCGTCACCGGTCCGCTGCAGGGCTCGCCGCAGCATCTGCCTGATGACGAAGCTCTGAGTCGCGACCGTCGACGGATACCAGACCCGCTCCAGCCTCGTCTCGACCCAGCCCGGCAACCAGAAGAGGCTGGGGTCCGTGCTCTCGACGGTGGCGACGACATTGCCACAGGGGACGAGGGTGCCCTCGGGAACGGCCCGAATCCGCAGCGGCATGTAGCCACCGTACTCCTTGACCACCTTCATCCACCCCGCGAGGGGAAAGGGGAGGCCGTGCGCCGACAGGAGGTCGTTGGCCTCGAGAACCTGGGCCTCGGTCACGGGCTGGTCAAACCGCCCCAGCTCCAGCACCGCCTGCAGGCCAAAGAAGAGGACGTGGTCGAACTTGCCCCCGGTCCTGGGCTCGAGGTAGCAGTAGATGCCGTCCGTGGTCGGCGGGAACTGAAGGTAGTGGCTGGACTTGTAGCTGTCGGTGTCGATGATGGGGTTTTCTCTGAAGGACATAGGCATCTCCTTTACTTGGCCTTGACGAAGGCGTTGCTGTTGTCGAGGCGGTAGAGGGTGTTGGGGAGGATGCCGTTCTCGCCGACGTAGGCGGCGACCTCGCGCTGGCGGTCGGCG
>VFSW01005550.1_pt1 | contig 18627 bp, 29 predicted proteins | sample 5358111 | NCBI WGS metagenome assembly VFSW01 (sample SAMN11554181, study PRJNA540505) | mine drainage metagenome | isolation source: sediment from site ElyBrook_90M | place: USA: Ely Copper Mine, Vershire, VT | collected 2017 | reverse complement strand
CGGGGCGGTCACCGCTTGGTGCTCGTCGTTCTCAGTATGGATATTCTGCCAGAAACCCTTGGCGGTTGTCAAGTTGGCCTGTTGGACAGGTGCGGTCTTTGGAAAGGTCACAAAATTATAAGCAAGACTGCCGACCAGCAGAAACAAGAACGCCACTATTCCAAGAGAGATAGCAATTTTCTTTTTCATCAATCTCTCACTCTCTGATGCTTGACCACGTCCGGTGCACCCTTCTCGCCGTGAACGATGGTCGTCACGAGGTCCTGTTTCGGTCGCGCAGCGTTGCGCTCTTTGCGCTGCTTGCGGAAGAACTCCGCGCTGCCCGGATTCTTGCGATTGCGATGCCCTTTTTCACTTCTGCTCATTTATCCTCACGATGCGGCCCGATTCCACCGCTTTCAGAAACTTCTCGACGTATCCTTCGTCGTACCAGAAAATCATGTCCTTGTAGTGTTCCAGCGCGTACTCGCGGAACCAGCCGCTGCACAACGTCGTGCAGATTCGCATGATGGCCCAGCGGTATGCGTCGAAAGGTTTCACGATTCGCTCGCCCTCGAAAAGCATCGGAATGACGCCGCGCTCCAACGCGATAACGTACGCTTCCTCTTGCACGCAGTGGCGGCGCTGACTCTCCGTCAACGCGAAGAACTTTTCCTTGGAGCACTTCACCAGATTCGGGTCAACCTTGATGCGCTCGAACATCGGGCGCTCTTCGAATGCCATGACTTCGTGAATCTGGTCATGGATGAAGGTGCGGTTCGAGACCTTGTCGTCGAAGAACGCTTCGGCGGTCTTGTTGAGGCTGGGGGTGCGCAACTTCTCGCGCTCCACGGTCTCTTTGTAACGTATCGCGGTGATGCGTGCGAACATGTCGCCGCCCGAGAACATCCGGTTGAGCATGTTGTAGTCGCGGACGTGCTTGTGGAATTTGTTCGGGCTGTGGCGATGCGCTCGCTTGATGCTGTACAACATTTCGAGCGGCGCAACGTCCATCTTGAAGCCGTAGAACTCTTTTTGCGGGAGGACCGCCATCTTCTCCGCGAAGTCAAGATACAACTCAGCGGAACTTCCCGGCGCTGCAACTTCGATTTCGATGTAGCGTTTGTCCGGGGCTTGACACAGAACCTTCTCTGGCTTCACAGAGATATAGTTCAGTCCCATGAAGTTTGCTGCGTTGTACACTTCGGCGTCCCGAGCGAGTACGTCAAGGTCGAACGGGACTCTTTCGAGTCCCTGTCCGATGCCTTCCAGCCCGTGGCGCAACGCTTGGGAGCCGATTACGAGCATTAGTAACTATCCGAAGGCTCGTACGATTCTTCCACGACAGATTCGCTGGTGTCGTAGGTCGAGACGTAGTTCTCTCGAATCTTGATGAAGTCGTCCACCGTGTAATCGGCCTTGAATGCGAGACCAGCCGCCGATGCCTTCGCCTTCACCTCCTTGAGTTCGCTGACTGCGTCTTCCGGCGAGGTGACCCCAGACTCAACCGAGGTGATGATGCCGAGCAGCAGTCGCTGCGCTTCCGTAAGAGTAAATTGAGCCATGTGGCCCTCCTATTTTTGGAACAACTGGAACAGCCTAACACAGTACATCTGGAAAGTCAAGCGCAAAATTGTGAGGTCACAACCGAAAATCACCCACGCGATTAGCGCGGGGATTCCGTGTTCGGGGCAGAAGAGTTCGAACATTCTTTTTCCTTTGCTGGGAAGATGGTTGCTTCCGCGAGGTCGTCACGCCAAATCATGTACACGACTTTGCTCCCATCTTCCCGGACTTCGTTTTTCGGCCTCTGCATTATCGAGGGTACGAGGCCAGTTTGCCGAACGGGTTAATCTGGTCGCGGCGGGTGTGTTTATCCACCACGGTCTTCGTGTTGTCGAGAACCGTGAGCAGAATCGACGCGAGGCAGATGGTCAACCCGGCTTGTGGCTCCGGTGGTTTGCCCGCGTGCTCCCGGCGAATCGTGCGGCGCAGTTCACCGCGAAGTTGACGATGCGACATCTTCTCCACGGACTTGCCGTAGAGTTCGACGCGCTCGCGCTCTGCCTTGGCTTCCTCTGCGGCCTTGAGTTGCGCCGCGAGAGCCTTTTCTTTCTCTTCCGGCGTGAGGACCGGGGCCAGTTTCTTGAACTGGTGCTTCCCCTTCGGATTTTTGTGCGGCTTTTTGTCGCTCATGATTGTTCCCCTTTCTCTTCGACCACGACCCACGGTACCCTGTGGCTGATTGTGAACTTGTCTCCGACGCTGTCAACAAATTGAAGACCGCCGTGAATGGTCTCTTCGGCGTTGGTTGCCTTTCGGTATTTTACAAATCCGAGCGGCGAATCGTAGAATACGTTGATGGTGTACTTTGTCATGCTCTCAACCTCGCGTCGTGAATTACTTCTCGAAATTTTCCGTCCTTACACTTCACCATCCACTTGCCTGCCTCGTCGAAGAACACGTACTTGTGGCGGCAGACGTAACACGCGCCGCACCGTGAGCAAAGAAACACGTACTCGTTGTCCTTGCTCAACAGGCGGCAGTTGTGTTTACTCATCTTCCGGTTGGTGATTCGAGAACCAGCACGCGGGCATGGTCTCGACATACATGTCCAGTTTCTTGAAGTGGGCAAGGACCTCAATCAGTTTCAACGAGGCCGAGTCATACGAGGCCGCAAGCCGCAGGTCGTGCGTGAAGATGGGTCGCCCTGAGTGCTTGATGCCCACCAAGTAGTGGGGTTCATCTTGTCGCATGATTACGACTCGCTGGGTCAACGACTCCCCGAGCGGCACAACGGTCTTCGTTTGTGCCGGGGCATAAAAGTGAGCGTGCCCGCGCTCCAAGTCGCGCAGATAACTCTCTGCGAGTGTGTGAATATTTTTCAAAATTACTCTCCCGTCTCGGTCAGAACAGACACGGTCGCGGTCTGCTCGTCCACCAGTCTGATTTCAATTCGGCTGGCGCTAACATGCTTTCTCAAGTACGGGACCACTGTAGCAGATTCGACAGGCCCTGTCAAGACAATTTTTGCCTTCGTGTCCAGCGCGAGCATATTGACCGCATTGTCAAGAACAGGGGCGCAAATGTTGTTCGGCTTCCCGTTCACGAGGATGCACTGTCCGATGTTCCGCACCTTGACGCTCGACTTGCACACGCGATGGAACACAGGTTTTACTCTGTGCTCCACCACGGGTGCTGGGGGCGGCAGCGGGGAAACTTGCGGTTGTGGAGCGGCTGGTGTAGGCAAGATTATGACTTGAGGAGCAGGCGGGGCCGGGTTCTCACGGATGAGAACCTGTGGGGCTGGCGGCACCACGATAGCAAGGCACTCTTCCAGCGTCAACTTCGCGCGTTTCGACGCATCGGTGGAGCACAGCAACTTTGCAGCGGCGGTGTTGTTCCCGAGTGCGTGGAAGATAACGGCGGTCTGGCGAGAGTCGCAACCTTTGTCGGTCTTGGAGAATCCGCCTGTGCCTGCGCCGCCCGGGAGACTGAGTCCAGCACTGAATCCCTTGATGCAGGGAGACGTGGTGAACGCTGCGTCCGGTGCGTACGCCATTGGCGCCTGGCGAACTTCTTGATAGTTGGAAGAAAAACTGGTCGAGTTACCGCTTGAGTTGTTGGATGCCGTAGACGAATTTGTATTCGATGAATTTCCTGAGTTCGTCAACGTTGAATTGCCACTGTTCTTCAACTCCGACGACCCGCCCGTGGCAGTCGCGGAGCCACCTGTAGCCGTACTCGTCGAACTCCCTCCCGTCGCGTTGGAGGTGCTGGAAGAATTGGCTTTGGAGTTCGAGGTCGAATTGGAACTGCTTGAGGAGTTCTGCGATTGAGTCTGGGATTGCGAAGTTTTCGGGTCGCCCGTTGTTGGCGGTGTGTCCGATACACATGAGCCTACCTCCACGTTCGTCTGACCGGGCGTTTGAACCCAGTGTTGCCCCGCTGGACAATGCCAAGCGAGGGCAGGTGATGCACACACAACTGCTAATACGAGGGCTGGGAAGAAGCGTTTCATCAATTTCTCTTTTCTGGCCGAGGGCCGTTTAGTTTTTGAAGCGGAGACCGATGCACATGCTTGCTAGTACCGCCCAAAAAGTAGTAGAAGATGCAAAAATCACTGCGGCGGCGAGAACGCTTACAACAATCACAAATCCAGCAATCGCTTTCAGCATGGATGCCTCTCTTTCAAATACTACCCTAGCACACCACACTCCGGTTGTCAAGCATTTTTCAATGACTCTTTCCGTAACGAGGGCAGCACTTTTTCGTGCCTTTTGCTTTGTTGCAAGCAAGACACAGAATTTGAAAACCTCTAGGACATCCCTTCTTTTTCAACCAAAGCCAGATATTCCAACCGTGCTTCGTTGCTCTCCAATGATTATGTTTGCTTCTTTTCACCTTTGCTCGCGCAGGAATTATGTGGTCCAGAGATAGCAGGTCCATGTGTCGAATTGGACAACCTTTACATTGGCAGCGAATTTTTCCTTTGCAGTAGTGACTGAAAACAAACTTTTTCACGAGCGCAATATATTTCTTATGATAAGCACGCTGTGCTATCAATTTCTTTCCTTTGAGTTTCATCAACATACCTCTGTAAAATCGTCGAGTACAGTCTTCTCACAAAACATACAAATGTTCGGGCTGTGGAGTTCGAAGGGGGGGAGTTGGGACTGGCAGATGGAGCAGCGGGGGCCGTCCCACACGGGCGCAACGTACGCGCCGACCCGGGCGGGCATAGGCGGGAGGTCTTCTTTCGATATGCACATGTAGCCTTCTGCGCACATCTTCATCTTCGGACCAGCCGATGCCTTCGCATCTTGGTCCGCGATTTTAAGTTTCTTCTTGAGTTCCTTGTTGTGGGCCGCGAGTTCCGCCTTCAACTTGGCGTTCTTCTCCTCCAAGTTCCACAGGGACGTGAACTGCTCCCGAGCCTCCGGGGAAATAGTGAGTCCCGAAGGGGGGCGATTCTCTCTTAATTTTCCAAGAGGTCCAGCCTTGTATGTGTACCATATCCATTCGGGCGCTCCATCGGTCTTGAAGCCGGACGCTTTGACGGCAGCGAGGTCACCGTGAAAATCGGTGCTGAACTCAGCCTCGAAGCGACGCAGCGAACCGTTCCAGCGAAGATTCATCCTACGGCGACTTTCACCGCGAACAGTTTGCGATTCAGTTCCGCATTCTCCGCAATCAGTTCATCCATCGTCTGGCTTACAACGACCCACTGCTCTTGCATCGTGCTCGCGAGCAAATGCGCAGTCGGGTCCTCATTGGCCTTCTCTGCGGTCTTCGTGACCATGTTCTCGAACTGACCGTCGAGCCAGCCTTGTGAAAATACTGCGGTTTCAATTTTGTGTTTCATAGTCCTAGCCTGTCTCTCCTCTTGGGGTCGTCTCGTTCCGCTTTCTCTTTTTCGTCGATGGCCTTGAAATAGTTCATGTTCTTCATGCCGTAGTTTACGTACAGCGCGTGGAACATGTCATAGCACAAATTGCAAACGCGGTGAGCGGTCGCGCCGTACATTTTCTTGCAGTGGCAGTCCGCCTTATCGCAGATGAAAACCAACTCTCTCACGGCCTTCTCGTCGCGAGAAATTACGTGGTCGCAGATGGCGCATCGCGCGAGCAAGACCCGGCGCACCCGGTCGTACTCGTAACAGTTCATGAAGATGGTGCGCGGCGTCTCTGGGTGCTTCTGGCCTTGTGTCCATGCCAGCACTCTGCTCATCCACCGTTGGCCCATTGTTATCACGAATTGATTCTCGCGACCCACCCGTTGATGAACACGCCTTGGTCCGGCTTCACATTCACGATGTTGATAACGTGCTGAATCAGGGTCGTCTTGTATCCCGGGAGCAGGTCGATGGTGCTCTGGTTGACAGCCGCGAGCGTGTTCGGCCCGAACTGGCCGTCCGAAACGAGACCAATTTCGTGCGTCATGGAAATTTGCAGCATCTTCACTGCGGTGCCTACCCCGAAGAGCACGCCCATGTCGAACAACTTCTCCGCGAGCAACTGATTGGTAATCTGCGCGTACAACGCTTTCCAATAATGCTCTTTGTAGTACGCAGCCGCGTCCGCTATGGTGATGTCCGCGATGTTCACTCCCGGCATGTCCGCTTGAGTGATGCCGTACTTCGTCGCCCCGCCGTGGTCGTGCGGGTTGTTGACATAGCCGCCCTCGTGAGTTAGCGTCTTTTGAACGGCTTGGTTAAAATCTGCCATATCGTAGGCTCCTTAAATTCAGCGGTCTTGCGGCCCCGCCAGTTTGCGCCGCCAGTTGCGTCGGTTGACTCCAAGTGGTAGCACACGATTTCCGGGATGAATCCGCGCTTCTCACGCGGCCACTTCTTCGAGAACAGCATGTCTGTGCGGCCCGCGTCGCTGTGCGCGGTCGGGTAATTGCGGACGCCGCTGCGCTTCGGATGCCACAACTGGAAGAACCCGATGGGAACCCAGCCCGTGTCATGCGCCATCACGCGCGTGCCGACTTCGAAGTCGTGGTTTGAAAGGTGAATGTACGCCTCGTTCTCATGCTGCAACTTCGGGCTGCGGAGAAACTTCATCCACGCCTTCGGTCCACGCACGTTGAAGCGGTCTGCACCGTACACCATCGTCGGGTCCAGTCGGGCACGTTCCAACAATCGGCGCGTCTGAGGTGGAAGCCAGATGTCAGCGTCCAGATGCAAGACCCAGCCGTCGCAGTCCAGATGTCGCAACCCGACTTCGATTGCGTCGCCCTTGAACATCCCCGGGAGAGAAAGTGCGGGACAGATAACGCACTTCACATGGTAAAACTCGCACAACTTTGCCGTCTTCTTATCTTCGGTGCTGGTCACAACCACCAGCCTGTCGAACAACTGTTTATTGTGTGGGAGCGTGTAAGCGAGAAAGTCGCTGTACTCGCGACAAACGATTACGCACTCCAATTTGAAACGCTCGTGTTCACGATGCTTCGGCTGGTCGTCGTCGCATCTGTCCTTGTGATACATTGGCCCCAGTTATCTCCCTTGTGGACCCGTCGATTGGTATTTCTCCGGGTGCGATATGAATTTGTTGAACTCGACCGGGCGGTAGTCCGTGTACTCGATTGCGAACAATCGCTGCCACGGGTGCTTCAACCGCTTGGTGTAATCAACGTGAAGCAGTTCCTTGTCGCGCTCTATGCGCTCTTCTCGGTGGAAGCCGTCCCAGATGTTGTGAAGATGCCCGTGCACGTTCAGCGTGCAGCCTTCCGGGAGACCTTCATCCAGCGCCCCGTACGGACGGTTGCCGTTGGACTTTATGACGGCGTTCGCTGGCTCGTGCGTCAACAGAACGTTGCGCAGCACCATCGAATCGCACGCGAAGTGGAAGCCGTGCTCCATCCACCAGCCGCACGAGTGCGTGCGGTCGTGATTGCCGCGCACCAATATCTTGCGACCCGGCCACGCTTGGACCATCCACTCCCAGTCCGCGTACTTGCCTATTCCAACGTCGCCAAGGTGTATGAGCGTGTCGGTGTCCTTCACCGTGTTCATCACGTTCTTGTGTATGCGCTCCGAGAAGTCAGAAGGGCGAGCGCAGTACGTCTTCATCGCTTCGTGCTTCAAGTGCGTGTCAGATATCAGATAGAAGTTCATGTGCTCTGCCTCCTGTATGTAGTCGTCGTACCAGTCGCGAACCTTCATTCTATCACAAGCGGTTCATTTGTCAAGAGGTATGTTGACAGTTCGTTGACGCAGGTGTATTCCGTTCCGTGAAACGTGAAGGTCTTGTCGATGTGGTAGTGCCCGAAAATCCACTTCTCCGGGCGGTGATAGTCGAGCATTCTTTCCATCGCGGTTCCGGTGCGTGTTTGCACCAACTTCTCCGGGCGGAAACCCGGCGCGATGTAGTTGAGCAGCCACGCGGCGGCGGACTGCGGAGCCTCGTGAGAGATTACGAATCGTGGCTTCTTCTCTTTGTAGAGTTCGATGGCCGCGTCGAGTTCCGTCCAACTCAGTTCCTCGTCACCCCACCACGAGCGGCCCGGGATGCGGTACATGTAGTCGATTGAATAAGCGCCTGCGAGCCAGAAGAGTTCGTCTTCCGGCGAGTAGCCATAGTCGCCTAGATAGCCGATGGATGCGCGACACTTCGCTGGGTCGTCGTGATTCCCGCGAAACCACTTGTGGTTCTCGCCCATGATGTTCTTGTGCAGACCCGGCGTACCAGCGAAGCCGATGCCCATGTCGCCAATTTGAATCGTTCGCTGTCCGACGAATTTCTGGCGCAGCATCTTCTGATACTGGTCGGTCTTGCCGTGAACGTCTCCGATGATTGTGATTCTCATTTGTAACTCGCTTCCCTGAACTCGATGATGCCGTCGATGTTCGAATAGTACGTAAAGCGGCGAATCTCACGCTCCGGTTCGCCTTCCATCTCTTGCAGGTTCAGCACGACCGGAATCGGTAGTGGAACAAAAATATCGCGCGGCATCGGGACTGGAACTGCGTTGTCCATGACCTCGCGTGTGCAGCCGCAGCGTGTGCGGAGCACAATCTTTCTTACTGGTTGGCTCGTTTCCATGCCGCTTCCATCCATCCTGATTTCGGGTCATAGCCCTTTGAGTGGCCGTCCACCAAATAATACTCGACCACTGGCTCGTCCAGTTGAATCGAGAACAGTTCGCCCTTAGCGCACAGCGGCCCGAGAATCTGGCCGACCCATAGGTCCTCATAAGACCCGACGATGTACTTGCTGGCCTTCGGTGAGGAATCTGCAACCTCGAATGCTGCGCGACGAGACAGAAAATAACCTGCGCCGCTGGCCCACGAGTAGCACTTCTCCACGACTTCGGGGATGCCATTCAGCCCGGTGATTTCGCGCGGCCCCACATTGCCCCAGCCGCCGTTGAAGATACCCGCGTAGTCCGCGACGTTGTAATGCGATGCCGCCAACTTCTTAGGAGAGACGCAGCAGTCCGCGTCCACCATCAGAACGTGGTCGATGTTCTTGCCGACAACGTACTGGCAGATGGCGCGGGTCTTCCACACCAGACCGTCGTACTGGTCCGGCGCGTCCACCACGGCCTCGTCGCTCTTGTAGTTGCGATGCGTGCGGCCATCGGTCTCTTTGCCGACGAAGAATTTTACGTGCGCCTTGCCGCGCAGGGCTTGCCCCCACGTCGCGCGAATCGCATCGTGAGCGCCAGCGTCCATGTCGCGGTGACAAGACTTAACAGCAACGAGAAGTTGGGACATACCATCCTGCCTTTCTTCCGAGAATCAAATCCACGAGTGCGCGGCCTTCCGCCGTGCTCAACTGAAACCCTGCGGCGCTCTGGTGCCCGCCGCCCTTCCATGCCTTCGCCAGTGCACTCACGTCCACGTCGCCGCCCTTCTTGCTGCGAAGGGAGAACTGCGTGATGCCATCGCCGCGCTCGAACCATGCGAGGCCGATGTCATAACCCATTCCGACGAGTGCCGCGCCCGCCTCGCTCACCCCGGCGTACGGGATGTTTATAACAGCGGTGTTATAATTGCGGCCCTCGAACACGAGCACGCCTTCCTGACGTTCTGCCACGACAGAGCGCGTGTAATACTCGACGTATTGACGGACACCCTCGCCCATCTCTTTCGCTTTCGTGTCGCTCATGCGAATCGGATGCGTGATGGCATCCCACGTCTCGACGTTGCGCGGCTGCACCATCAAGTAAGCGTTAATGACCTGCGAATCGACCAACAGCCAGTTCCAGAGGTCTTGGTCCTCGGTGTAGTTCACCCACCACGGGCGAATCTCTCCGTGCGGCATTCGAGGAAAGTCGGAATCTTTTCCGAAGAGATAATCCCACGCTAGGCCCGCGCCGGAACGCTTCATGTCGAAGGTCGCGTACGTTGCGCCAGCGAGAACTTCTTGCGCCGACTTGTGATGGTCGAGAATGCGCAGCGACTTCGCGACCGCGTTCAGTCGGTCGTTGAACTCGCGAGTGCGCAGCGAATAGTCCACCATGATAATGTCTTTGCCCGTCGCGTACTCGAACAGCGCGTCGATAACCGCTGGCTGTGGGTTGTGGTCCAACGGCATGAACTCTGCTTCCGGGTACTTCTTCTTGCAAATGTAAGCGGCACACCAACCATCGGGACATGAGTTGTGGTATATAATGAGGTCCATCATCTTCCTCTCTTGTTCAAGCGTCTTGCAATTTTGTAGTGTTCTCGATTGTGTGAATCTTGAAATGCAATCAAGTTGAAGGCATGAGGCTTCTTTAGTTTCAAGTACGGCAACAACTCTTGAAGAAGTTTTGAAGCCTGATTACTCCACACGGTCCATCGCCAAGAATCACGATGCTTTTTGTTTGAAGTTCTTTTCTTTCCAATCTGTCCTAGCCCGGTTGTTCGTTTTGCCCAAAGCAGCAGAGAAATTGTTGTCATGTTTATAGCAAGACCCGCATGAAGATAGGTCTTGTTTTGATTGATGAATATGCAGCCTTCTCCGTCAATCAGTCCAGCCAAATAAGCGAGGTCTCTTTTCTTCATGATTTCACCTCGTCGTCAAATCCGTAGTAGTGTTTCACGTTGCGCTTCTTGAGCATCAGCGCGTGACCGTCCCAGCAACGCTTGCGCATCCATCCGTAGTCGGACGATTCCTTTCCTGCATCCTTCGGCTGCTCGTTGATGTTAAGCCCGGGCGTCCACGCAACAACTTTGCCCGCTGCCTTCATGTCGAGGTACCAGTCCGCGTGCTCCCCGCCGATAGGTCCGATGGTCTCATCCCAAGGCACGTCACGGAGGGCTTTGGTGCGAGCCATGAAGAAGTTGACCGCGATGTCCACTTCCCACAACTTGGTGCGCCCGTTCGCAATCATGAAGTCCTTCTCTTTGTCGAGTCGAACTTCCTTGATGTACTCTCCCGGGACAACCTTGAAGTGGCCTTGATAATCCTTGCCGTTGAAACTGCCCGCGATAACGTCCGGCAAACGATACTGGTCGAGAATTTCCGCCATGCGAATCACGGTCGCGCGGCTCTCGATGTCGAACTCAAAATCGTCCGCCGCGAGCAGTGTGTATTTCGTACACACTAGCGCGACGCCCGCGTTCCGCTTTTTGGTGAGGAACGTGTCGGGAGCCATCTCGCGCCAAATCACATCCGTGTTCAACAAGAAGCCGCCCGGTGTTCTCTCTCGCCCGTCGTCATTGACGACAACGATGGTGCACTCGGGAAGGTTCGTGCGAATGCCGTGAAGCGCCTGCCTCAAGTAGCCGGGGCGGGAGCCTGCGGTGATTACGATGGAAACGTCTCTTAGCATATCGGCGGCGCGTTGTCTATGTATCGGACTCGTGTGTGAAGAAAAGGTTTCCCGGTCTTACTGCGCTGCGGATAAAATGTTTGTTGCACGGTCACGTCATACTCGGGCGGGTCGAAACTGACCCAGACACCTTGCTCGTAATAGCCGCAGCGGAAACGAAAGCGGTACGCGGTCGGATGCTTCGACTCGTCGCGAAAGAAGCCGGACGGGAACTCTTCAATCCACGCCTCTTCTTGCTTCTCTGTTGGCTCAACGTGCGTGAGAAGCCACTGGTCGATGGCTTCCTCTGCCAGCGCCGCGTACTCCCCAATCATCTTGACGGCGTCGCGCGTTGTGGACCGCGTGAAATTCCCAGTTCATGCACGCACCGTTACTTTCAATCCACGATTGATGCGGCGTGCTTGGTCGGCGCGACGGCGGTACTCGCGGTCACTAATCTCGCGCTCCCGGCGAATCTCGCGGGCTGCGAGGACGCGGGCACGTTGCAGATTCTTCTGGAACGTCTCGCTCTTCGGCTCATCCAATGAGAAGCCGAGTTGTCCAAAGATTTCGCGAGTGCGCTCAATGAAGAGCAACTTCATCTTCGACGGATGCGGGTGGAAACGCTTCTTCTTGAACGTTGCTGCTCCCATGACCTGCTTCATGGTTGGGCGCACGCCTTCTTCGACGCAGGTCCGGTAAGCCGGAACCAACTCACCCTTGTCGTTCTCTTTCAACAACTCGTAGTCGCCCACGCGATACGTGAAGACCTGCACGCACTTGCGCTCGTTCAAGCGATGGCGCGTGCGGCAGACTTGGCAGTTGACCATTCTTCCCAACTGTGGATTACGTTCAAAAAACGAGCGGTTCTTAATGTTAATTTGTGCAGCGTCGATGGCTTTTTGCAATTCGTCTGAAACAACGAATGTGGCGGCTCCGACTTCTGGTACTCGCTCCACTGGAATAAGTTCTTCACTCACAGTAACCCTCTCTTTTTGGCTTCTTGTAAAATTTCCTTGTCGCTGAAATTCTCAATTGCTTTGGCACGACGGCGATTCAATAAATTCTCATGACGGGTAGCCCATCGCACATTTCCCGGCTCATATCCTCTAGCATTATCAATTCTATCAAGAGTATGCTTTAAAGAAGGACGCGGGCCTACGTGTTTCAAAAATGCTTCCGGGTCTTTTAGCCACTCTTCTGCCATGCAAATTCCACGCCCTCCATAATCCGCGTAACTGACACACAACGGATTGCAGCAGCGGTCTCGGGCATTTTTCCAAGCATTATACTCAGGACTTCCAGACAGCCCGTGTTGCAGAATTGGCTTTCCTTTATTTGACCTTGGTGCCGCCATCAGTCTTTTTTGCCTCCCCATTCGGCTATACTCAAACCAGTACACAATTTAGCCGCAATAGGTATGTTGTCTATCGAGCCTGCTGGATTACTGCCTGCTCCCTTTGAGTTGATACTGAATACTGCTGTTCTGCCATAGTCGTATCTGCGGCCTGTTCCTGTTTTTTGATTATCTTCCGGTTCCAAACGAATCGGCACAGGCGGGTAGCCGGGGGTTCGATAATCCGCCGACTCGTACTCAGCCCACGCCGCATTGAACTCCTCGCGCGTCAAGCCGTAAGCGAGTTGACGTAGTTGTTCTTTCACGATGAGCATTCCGTACTCCTCAATTCTTTCCGCAGCCTCGGGGACGCCTTCAACGTATGCTCGTTCAATGTGTTCAGATTCAATTGTGGCGACGCGCGGGGTCTTCATCGCGAGGGCAGGGCGGTACTTCTTTTCTTTGAGGTCCACAGATGCTTGTGAGACGAGCACGATATCATGCTTGTAGGTGTCCCACACAGCAGCCACGGTGTGCTTTCCGGTTCCGGCACACGAGGCACAGTTTTTGATTTCGGTATTGCCGTTGCAGAGCGTGCAGACCTCTTCGCGGGTTCCGCGCTCACGGGCGGTAACGACCCAGCGGGCCTCGCCCTTCTTGACCATCTCGTCGGCTTTCTTGTACGGAATGAACTTGCGGCAGTTGCACTTTTTGGCTGGCGGTTCTTCCAGCCCCTGCGACACCATCTCCTGCGAAATGCAGTGGTGTACCTTCGAATCCTTCATCTTGGCTCCCTGTCCCTCATTACATAAGGTGACCGGGAGGGGTCATTGTTTTCCTTTCGGACGGCCTCGGGGCTTCAATCCGAGCGCAGCGGTATTGTCCGCGCGACGGCCTCTTGCCACGCGGCGAATGCTCTTCAAGGTCATTTTGATGCTGTTCAATCTCTCGCCCATCTCTTTCGCTACCTGCGAGTTAGACATCTGCACGCGGTAGTAGAGGTGGATAAGCCGGGTCCAGCGTCCGGCGCGGCGGGCCTCGGTCTGGTTCTTGTGCAGCCCGGGGAACGCGCGGAGAAGAACCTTGCGGACCTCTGCGTCATTCAGCGCCCATGCCGGGATGTCGCGCTCCCGGGTGCGAATCTTCTTAATCTGGTGGGCACTCATGAAGCCGTCGTCGCCGTCCATCTTACGGCGCAACTTCTGCATGTCCTTCTTGCGAACCGTCTTCTGGTCAGTTGCCACCATCTACTTCCTCCAATGTGCCGTTGTCGGTTTCTTCTGCCTCCTCTTGAAGGCCGAGTTGTCGTTCGCCCAGCCCGTGTGATTCCAAAACGCGCTCCCAGTATTCGGGGTCGGTGTTTTCCGTGTTCGGTTTTCTTATCTTCCTCATGCTGCCTCGCTGTCCTCTTCCGCGAAGAGGTCAACATCCTCGTCGGACTTGGTGAAATTTGAATCCTTGAACATCTTGTCGTTCAAGACGAAGGCGCGGAAGTACGGGTCAGTACGGTCGTCGTGTGGGTAGCGAACTCCGAAAGTATTCGGGTAGTTCTGTGTGTGCCACGCTGTGACGATGTTGACAATTTGCTTCTGCGCAATCTTCCCTGCGTCTTCTGCCGATTCGACAGTCACGAAGCCAGCGTTAAATTGTAGTCTCTGTTTGGTGACCGCCTCCTCGCTTGTAAAAGTTCCGTTCTCTTCCAGCCACTCGTCGCGACGAGCCTTCGCTGCATTCGTCTGCTCCGTCTTGCCGTTCTTCTTGCCCTGAACTCGCTCCATCTCCTCGACCATGAAGTCATTCGGCAGGAGCCAGATTCCTTCATCATCGACCCCGGCGACCACGGCCTCTTGTCCCGCCTTCATGTGTCCGGCGTCTTCGAGGAGAGTCACCGAGTAGCCCTTCTGAATCGTCAGTCCCTTCTTCACGAACCACAGGAGCGCAACATCGCGAATGCCCGAGAGCCATGAGTAGCGACGAAGTTGTGTATCATACGCAGCAATCCCGTACTGGTCCGGGAAGTCAGTGCCTGCGGTCTTAATGTCAACGATGATGGGACGGAATGCACCGTACTCTGGAAGCCAATTGAGTTTTGGCAACATCGGATGGTCAGGCTCGACAAAGGCAACGATGTCCAGTTTTCCTGCGTCTTCGATTTCTCCATAGTTCGGGTCTCCCGGAAAAACTTCTTTCGCGTACTCGCGTTGGAACACGCACTGTCCGCCGAGCGGGATGGGCAGATGCGGCTGACGCAGCGCGTACAACTTCAACCAGTCGTGCGCGATGCGGCGGCACTGCACCCAGTCCTTCTCAACCTTCGTGTACTGCAAGTCCGTTTGTGCTGCGAACGGTTGCCACGCAGCATCGAAGTGCGCAATCGCAGCCTTCAAGTCGCCACGGTTCTCGTGGTAGTATTGGATGGATGCTTCAAACGCGCGGCCCAACTCGAAGCGGGCCTTGTTGTTCTTCTCGCGCCATCCGTGAATCTTCTGCAACTTGTACTTGAACGGGCACTGGTCGAAGGTATTGCCCGCGCTGTACGAGTGCTTTTTCCAAGGCTGGCCCTTGGAGTTGATATACAAAAACGGCATTACTTTAAGCCTCCCAGACGTTTCGGAATCGTTTTCAGATACCCTCGAAGGTCTCTGACTCTTGCTCCCTTGCCGTGTCTCGTTGACCACAGTTCGAGATTCTTAATTCTGTTATCTTTTCTGTTACCGTTCTTATGATGAACGGTCTCGTACTTTTTCAATTTGCGACCAAGATATTTTCCCATCACAAAACGGTGCACATAAATCAGTTTGTTGTTAACAGAAAATACGAGGTATCCTCGTGTCTCTGTTCCCTTCCCTCTTATCCCCTCATTCGTACATTTGCGGGAGCAAAAATGCCGCTTACTTCTGCGGAGGTGCGCAGCACAGCGTCTGAACTCTTTTCCGCAAAAGTCGCACTTCATCTCAATCTCCCTTGCGGAACCCGAGCGTGAAGCCCGTGTTCACAGCCTTGTCTCCAACCTTGCTCATGCGGAAAACTTCCTTGATGTTGCCTTTCAAACGGCGCACAGTGTCGTCGAACTCGTGCTTGAAGGCGAGCATCGCGACGGCCAACTCGCGAAGGTGCGCCATGCCAAGACCGTCTGTCTCCGCGACCATGTTGTCCATCTGTTCCGACGTAACGTGGTTCTTGAAGAGGCGGGTCATGTACGCGCGGCGTGCTTCCGGCACTGGCGGGTTCAACCCGATAATCAGGTCGAAGCGGCCCGGGCGCTTCATCACGCGGTCTTCCAGAATGTCCGGCTTGTTCGTGGTGCCGAGATAAATGACGTTGCCAATCTGCTTCTCGCCGTCGAGGAAAGACAGCGTATCGCTCTCGGTCTCTTTGTTCTCCAACAACTTCTCGATGTCTTCGAAGATGCACATAATCGGGCGGTCAGGCTCAACCTCGCGCAACTTGAGCAGCACGTCTTGGTCGTTGTCGATGTCCGTGATGGACAGCACGACGCCGCCGCGCTTGATGATTTCATTCGCGAGCATTCGGATGATGCTCGTCTTGCCACAACCTGCGGGGCCATAGAAGAGGATGCCGCGCTTGTAGATTAGCCCGAGTTCCTTGAAGAACTCCTCGCGACCCCAGAACTCCTCAATCTGCGAGAGGACATAGGCGACCGGGGTTCCCGGAATGAGAACCAATTCGTCCGAGGGGAAGGCAATCTCTCGAAGGTACGTGTTGCCGTCCGAGTCCTCGCGGCTCTCATAGACGCCTGCCGGAAGAAAGTCGTGCGTCACCAGCGTTGGATAGAAGCGGTCTTTGCGCTTCGCCCAGTGCGAATAATTTTTATCTTTCCTCACGGTCTCTTCGGCCATCACGCCCTCCATTCGTTTTTCGACTGCCTGTTTAAGTCTCTCGCCTTGATAGTTCTGGCTAGTGTAATAACTACGCCACGTCTTGATGAGTTTGTTGAACGATTTCATCGTCGTCTTCCTCTCCAAACACTTCGATTTCTTCTACGAAGTCGTTCAGAAACTGACTACGATTTTTCGTGAAACTAATCTGCAACTCGTCTGCTGCGCGAGAGCACGCTACGAAAAAGATGCGACTCTCTTCCAATAGGTCCCCGTCCTTGTGGGGCATCGTGCCTTGGTCGCAACCGACAACGAAGACGTGCTTGAACTCGCGGCCCTTGGCTTGGTGCACTGTGGACAGCGTCAGAATCGGCTCGTTCTTTGTGCGGCGCATGTAGGTAATCTTACGAAGCCATTCCAAGAATTGCAGAACCGACATCGGCCTCTGCGTCTCTCGGTGCTTCCTTCCCGCCATACGAACGATGTCGTTCAAGTTCTCGATAGGGTCCTTCTCCATCGGATTGCCCTTCGTGTTCGTGTAGCGGTAGACCAAGTTGTGCTCTCGAATCAGGTCCTGCATCACGGTCGCTGCCGGACGCGGGTCCATCATCTTCTCTTTCGTCAGGTCCACCAGATGCTTGACTTCATTCTCCTGCCACACGTTCTTCTTGCCGAGAATTTCCGCCTTGATGTTGCGACTCATGGCGCGGCGCTGAATCAGTTGCAGTTGACGATTCGTGCGAGCGAGAATCGCTGCATCGTCCACGATGTCGCGGTCGAAGATGTCGGTCAGGATTTCGTTCGCTTGCTCATCTTCCGAGTTGTAGTGAATGAATCGCACCTCGTCGCCCACCGGACGCATCGAGACCATGTGGCTCGCCAAGCCGTTATCCACTGGCAGAATCTTTTTGAAGAACTCTACCAGACGAATCGTGCTGCGATAATTCTGGCCCAGATAGAGCGTTTTGGCTCCCGGGAAGGAGCGAGCAAAGTTGGTGAGGTTTCCTGCTTGAGCGGAGCGCCACTCGTAGATGAGTTGGTTTTCGTCTCCGACAACGAAGATGTTGCCCGCGTAAAGCAATTGGAGTAGGCGGAATTGGGTAGTGTCGGTGTCTTGGCATTCATCCACGGCGATATATTTTCGCTTGTTTCTCTGTCGTACATCATCGTTCGTCTCCAAAAGTTTCACGGTCTCTTTGATGAGCGCGTCGAAGTCGAGCCAGCCTTGCTGACGCTGCTTCACTTCGTAGTCGCGGTATGCGAGCGCGTAAAAGTAGCCGATGCCTGAGTTGAACTCTTCGTCCAGCGCCTGCTCCGGGCTGACGTTCCCCGCCTTCCACTCCGTGATGCGGTCGCTGAGTGCATGATACGAGGTTATGGGCGGATAAATTTTGAGCAGGTCCTTCATGAGCATGAACTGCTCTCCGCGAACCGGGATGATGGTCGGGCACGTTGGGAACGGGATGTGCACGCGCTCGTTCTTCATCAGGTTCAAACAGAATGAGTGAAACGTGCGGAACACGTCCGACGAGTTGAGCAGACCGACGCGCTCCACCATTTCGGTTGCGGCGGCTGCTGTAAACGTGAGGTTCAGGATGTCGCGGTCGGGGATGCCTCGCGCTCTCATGCGCAAGTAGCGTTCCACCAAGACGCGGGTCTTCCCGGAGCCGGGTCCGGCGATGGTGACAAAATCGCCGTCTACTGCTTGGACCCCCACGAGTTGTTCGGAATTGAGTTGAAGGCTCACTTCACCCCAAGAGAATCATTGATGTACTTCACCAATCCCTTCACTTGATTCTTTGCGACGAACGATTCGAACCACGCGAGAGTTTCTTCCCACTGTTCGGTCGTCATGAGTTGCGGCGCTGCGCCTGACATGCGGGTGATGAAGGCACGCATCTTCTGCACGCTGCCCATGTTCTCGCTCGACGGGAGTTCAGCGGTGTACACGCCGACGCGCTTGCGATAGTCGGCCATTTGCGCATCCGTGGGCTTGCCTTCGAATGTACCCGAAAAGGGTACAGTTGTACCCGAAACGGGTACAGGGGCAGTTTCAGTCTTTGGGGCCGTTTCAACGGGTGCTGAAACAGGTGCTGCAACGGGTGCTGGCGGCGCAGCCGGGGGCGCTGGGGCGAGCTCCGGGGCCGGGGTGAAATCGCCGCCAAGCAGCGGAAGTTCAAGGACAAGGACCCGGTTGGGCGCTTTGCCGCCACCATCCTTGAA
>VFSW01005549.1_pt1 | contig 18628 bp, 22 predicted proteins | sample 5358111 | NCBI WGS metagenome assembly VFSW01 (sample SAMN11554181, study PRJNA540505) | mine drainage metagenome | isolation source: sediment from site ElyBrook_90M | place: USA: Ely Copper Mine, Vershire, VT | collected 2017 | reverse complement strand
GGGCGAAGCGCGCCCTCGGCGGGACGTTCGTCGCCATCAGCGAGACGCCCAACCGCAAGGCGCGGCGTACACAAGCGGTCACGCCGGTGGCCCAGGCGGTCAAGCCGCGACGGGCGACACGCGGCGAACGGCGGGCGGCGAAGAAAGAGCAAGCGGCGAAGGCCGGAAAGCAGGTGGCGGCATGATGGCAAGCAACTGGTACAAGAAGCGAGTAGCATCACTACAACTATCTGATGTATTGCCTGAACTGGCGCATGACACGGCGGTGTGTCGGTTGGACGCTGAACGCGAACGTCTGGCGCGTGAATATGAGGCTGCCGATGGAGCGTTACTTCGCCAAATCGCAACCCACCTCAAGCATGATGGTAGCGGTCGTTGGAGTCGCTATATAAAAGCGCGTGGGCGTTCAGGCTTCACTACTCTGCATGAGCGCATGCGGATTGCGGAAGGGCAAGCGGTAGATGTTGTGCGCTTTGATCGTGAGTCGGTTCGATCCTTCACGCACTGCGGAGACTGTGGTCTACTCCTGTCAACATGCAACTGTGAACACCAGTCGTCAGGTGAATATACATGCCGGGAATGCCGTCAAATTGTAACCATGCCCTGCGTGTTACGCGCGTGGCTGTTGGATGGTGGCACTGTTGATGTGTGCGTTGACTGTTTTAACGACCTAACTGCCGTTAATCCTTACGCCGCGCCGCCATTTAGGCAACAGGGCGTTGAACTCAGAATGGAGATGTTGAGAAGTGACTATTTCCTAGGCCTGCTTGAAACACACGGCTGTGTCGTGGTGTCATCCCCAACAAAGAAACATTAGTTACCGACGTTTGGCGATGGTTGTAGCGGTTAGTTTGGTACGCGCGTTCTATGGCGTAGGGGGTAGTATATGGAGTTCCGGGTGGTAGCGAGTGAGCCGGACGTGACGACTAATCGCGCCGTCTCTGTGCCATTCGTACACAAGCAAGACGGCTACACCCTGACGCTTGAGGGCGCGATTGCCGGATGGTTGCATGAGAACCGCTGGCAGCCGACGCGGCGTGAGAGTAGCCGCACAGGCTGGGAGTACGCCGCCGACGTGGCTGGGTATCGTGCGACCTGCCAGCGCAATGGCGTTGACCTCGATAGCGCCAACACGGCCTACCTGGGGCAGCTTGCCCAAGCGTGGGCGCGGGTCATTCGTGAGGATGGGCGCCCGATCTCACCTGCGACGCACAATCGGCGGCTGGCCAGCGTCAGTAGCTTCTATCACTACGCGCTGCGTTACGACCTACTCGATACAAGCGGCGTGACCGTTCGTAACCCGATTGATCGCGTCAAGCGAGAGAAGGTTCAACCCTACGCCGCTGCCCAGGCGCTTGACCAAGGCAACGTCGAGGCATGTCTCGCGGCGATAGACCTGGCGACGCTGGATGGCAAACGCGATTACGCCCTCCTGCTCGTGGCCTTCACGACGGGGCGGCGCGTTGCTGAGTTGGCCGGGATGCGCTGGGGGGACGTGCAGGTGAGAGACGCCGGGCGCGTGGCGCGCATCCATTGGCGCCAGATGAAGGGTGGCAAGCAGGCTGATACCGACCTTGACCCGGCGGTGACAGATGCGTTGCTGGCGTGGCTCCATGCAGCCTACGGGGCGCGTATTGGGTCGCTGGCAACGACCGCGCCGATCTGGCTGCCCTTACAACATGGCCGCGTTGATGAGGAACGCCCGATGAAGTATGGCGGGATACGGGCGTTATGCGAGAAGCGACTGCATGTGACGAAAGTCCACACGACGCGGCATACGTTCAGTGATGCGATGCTAGCCTCCGGCGCCAGTGTTGTAGAATTGCAGGAGCAGCTCGCGCATTCATCGCTAGAGACGACGGGCCATTACGCGAAGGCGAGGCATGGCGCGACGAATCCCTACGCAGGCAAACTGGCGGCATACTTCGGTGTTGGCGCGCGGCCCAAGCGCACGAGCGGGCCGCTAGCACGAAAGGGAGAGTGAGACGATGGGTAACGAGACGAAGCATGTGATTGACATGACAGAGGAAAACCGACCGTATTTCAACGCGATTTTCCTGTTGGCGGCGGGCATACGCAATGCAGACGCTGAGGATACACTCGTTGGCTGTGTGCAAGAGATGCTGAGACTGCGGGCCGCGTTCTCGGCCCTGCGGGGGATCGCGCAGGTGGTGGTGGCAATGGCCGAGTATGACGCTGACGATGACGGTGAGTGGATAACCTCGCACGATCTGGGGCCGTGGGCAGAGAAAGCCCGCGCCCTGCTGGCTGATACACTTCCTGTCATGCCAGGCAACGAAAAGGGTAACGCCTAGCTGGGAGTGCGTCACGCGCCCCAAAAGCCACTGACGGCCATCCTACACGCGCCTGGGGCCACTCACGAGACGCCACGAGCGCCAGGATATTTGGGCCAGCGTTACCCTTTTCGCTATGCCTCTTGACGAAATGTGTAACGACATGGTACACTCGTTCGTGGTAGTGAGTAGCAGGCGGCGGTTCGTGTGGTGTGGTAAGCCGAGGGGAGCCGAATGGGCAAGCAGGCGAAGAAACGGCGACAACTCGCCGTCACTCTCGCCTCACAAGCCCATCCGGCAACCCAGCAGGCCACGCCAACGCCTGACCCGCCCGATCCCACCACGTACTACCGCGCGGGCGATCCCCGCGACCCCCGCGACGCCGTACCGTCTCGCATCAACACCCGCCGCGAGACGCGCGTCGGCCCCGATTGGGCGCCAGAGTTCGCCCGCTACATGGAGCCGATGCTACCGCGCATCGCCGTCAAAGAGCGGCAGGCGTGGCTCAGCTGGTGGGACAATTCCTACGTGCGCGGGCGGCTGATCAAGCGGCTTGGTAAGACGACTGTCATGGTCGCCTTAGCGAGCCTGCGAGACGGTGACGACACGAACCAGATCGCGCGTGACTGGCAGCACAGCCCCGAATGGGTACGTCGCCAGATTAACGCGACGGTCAAGCTTGCGGCGACCTACTTTACGCCGCGAGAATACTGATCGGTATGCCATACCCCGTTCACTTGCGTGGTGAACGTCAATTCGGCCCCTGCTGGGGCGTTATGCTCATTTTCACGTTTGTCGCTCAGTGAGAGTCCACCTGCACAGATAAAGGGTAGTGGCTCTGTGTTCTACGACAGAGCCATGAAGAATCGGGCCGTAAGGCAACGTCGCGTGGGTTAGAGTCCCACCTCTCACTGCCATCGCTTAGCTCATGCGCCATGCGCGCAAGGAGTTCTGACGCCGCCTAGAGTGACGCCAGCATCGCGTACACAAGTGTTGCCGTCCTCCGGGGCGGCATTTCTGTTGCCCTTGCGCAGAAGCGAGTCCACTATGCCGAAACACGCCGACAGGTTGATGAAGTGGACGGCGACGCAAGAGCAGGCACTTCATCTTGCCTTTGAGGGTCGTTGGACACAAGAAGAAATTGCCGACAAGTGCGGCGTTGCTACGCGCACGTATGGCTACTGGCTGGCGCATCCTGAGTTCGCTGACAGGCTCGAAGCACTCCGCGCCGACTTCGCGGCCAGCCTGCGTGACGTAGCCTATGCCGACAAGGCGCAGCGGATCGTCGGGTTGGCGCAAATGGCCGAAAGCGCTCGCCGCGAATATGAGGCGCGTCCGTGGCTTCAGGAAATCCGGCCCACCAAAGATGGCAACGTCATCAACGAGCATTTCAACGCCGACGCTCATGCGGCGTTTCGGGGCGCGCTGGATGATATTGCGAAGGAGTTGGGCCAGCGCACGGCGAAAGCGGATGCCAGCGCCCAGATTGCGCTGATTGCCGTCGCCGCCGATGTACTGGACGCCGTATGACCACCGCCACGATGCGAACGCCCAGCTACAGCCCGCGTGGCGGCGCCCGCCAACTGCTGCTCTGCCGTGACCCGGAGGTGGTGCTCGAAGGCCCGGCGAACACGGGCAAGAGTTTTGGTGGCCTGTGGAAGATGCACTTGGCCGCGCTGAAATACCCTGGCATGCACGGCCTACTGTTGCGCAAGACGCTTGTCTCACTGAAAGCCAGCACGCTCGTCACCTTTCGTGAGCGCGTCGCCTACACGTCGTCGCACGTCTGCTACTGGTCGGCGAAGGGCGACGAGTCCGCCCACTACGCCTACCCCAACGGCAGCAAGGTCTACGTCGGGGGCATGGATAACGCGGCCAAAATCATGAGCACCGAGTACGATCTCGTGCTGTGGGATGAGGCGACGGAAGGCGAAGTCGCCGACTGGGAGGCGTTGCAGACGCGCATGCGCTACGGCGTCATGCCCTACCAACAGACCATCGCCTGCGTCAACCCACAAGCGCCGACGCACTGGCTCAACCAGCGCGCCAACGTGGGCAAAATCACCCGCATCCACTCGCGCCACGAAGACAATCCTACGGTCACGCCCGCCTACTTAGCGGTGCTGGATGGGTTGACCGGCGTCCGGCGCACACGGCTCTTTCTGGGGCAGTGGGCGGCGGCAGACGGCATGGTCTACGAGGATAGCTGGCAGAGCGAAGTCAACCTGATTGACCGCTTCGCCATCCCGCAGGATTGGCCGCGTTACCTCACCGTGGACTTTGGCTACATCCACCCGATGGTGGTGCAGTGGTGGGCGGAAGACCACGATGGGCGACTCTACCGCTACCGCGAGATGTACGTCACGCATCGGTTGGTGGAGGACGTGGCGCGCGACATCCGCGCCTACTCGCGCTGGGGCATGGTGGATGGTGAGCCGTTGCCGCGCGCCGTCATCTGCGACCACGACGCCGAAGACCGCGCCACGCTAGAGAAGCATCTAGGGCTACTGACGATCCCCGCGCACAAAACCGTGAGCGATGGCATCCAGGCCGTCGCGGCGCGCTGGCGGCGCGCTGGCGACGGCAAGCCCCGCCTGATGCTCTTGCGCGATAGCCTCATTGCCCGCGACCCGTACCTCGTCGAGTCCAAACAGGCGGCGTGTACGGAAGAAGAGGTCGAGTCCTACGTCTGGGATACGCGCAAAGAGGCGCCGGTGAAAGACCATGACCACGGCCTCGACGCCACACGCTACATGGTTGCCCACAAAGACCTCCGCCAAGCCGAGTTGGTCATTGGCCCACGTCTGTATTAGCCTGCTAGGAGCCGCTCATGAGCGCAGCCAACCCGCGCACCGTGGATGACGGCGTAGCAGGCATTGAGACGCGGCTCATCTTTGAGCAACGCCGTCGCCAGCAGGCCATGCAGGACGCTTGGGCGGCGTATCGTGGCGAGTTCCAACCGCCGCTCAAGCCAGAACCCAACCAGCCCGACGACAACGTACTCGTGAACCGCTGCGCGCCGATTGTGGATAAAGGCGTCAGCTTCCTGTTTGGGAAGTCGCTGAAAATCGAGTTGCAGAACGCCGATGGCAGCGCCGATGGACTCGACGACCTGCAAGCGTGGCTGGACGCGGCGTGGGGCGACGACGACGACCGGATGACGCTCCTCAGCAAATTGGCGCTGAATGGCGCGGTGTGCGGCGAAGGTTTCGTGAAGATCGTTCCTGCGAACCCCAAGGCGGGGCAGACGTACCCGCGTTTGGTGGTACTCGATCCACAGACGGTGACGGCGCAAACTGACCCCGACGACTGCGATACCGTGCGCCAGTATGTCATCGAATACGACGCCTTCGACTACACCACGGCGGCGCCCGTCAGCAAACGTCAAGTCATCTCGCGTGACGATCCTGACGGGCTGGCGGCGCTCTCCGGCGGCATGGACTCCGATGATACCTGGACGATCACCAACTACGCCCGCTCCGGCGTCAATGGCGCGTGGCAACAGTTAGGTGAGCCGCAAACCTGGCCGTATCCGTTCCCGCCCATCGCGTCCTGCCAGAACCTACCCAACGCGAACGAGTTCTGGGGCAAGCCCGACCTGACGCCCGACATTATCGGCATGAACCGCGTGCTGAACTTCATCGAGTCCAACATTTCGCGCATCATCAAGAAGCACGCGATGCCGTGGCCCTGGGCGTCTGGCACGGATTCGCGGGCGCTGGTCATCGAGCCGGGGCGCATCATCGGCTTGCCGCATCCTGAGGCGAAGATGGGCTTCCTGGAGATCAACACCGGGGGGCTGACGGCGTCCATGCAGTTCGCCAGCGACTTGCGCAGCGACATGGACGAAGAAAGCCGAGTCCCCGCCGTCGCGCTGGGGCGTTTGGTGGACTTGCCCAAGGGCAACATTTCTGGCGTGGCGTTGCAATTGCTCTTCCAACCCCTGATTGAGAAGACAACGCAAAAGCAACGCCTCTATGGGCGACTCGTCCGCGATGTGTCGAAGGCCATGCTGGTGTTGGGCGGCTTCGCACAAGACAAGATCGGCGCGTTGGTGATTGACCTACACTGGCAGAACCTCTTGCCGGTGGATGACCTGGCGGCGGCGCAAACGGCGTTGGCGTTGTCGCAGATTGGCGTCTCGCGGCCAACGCTGCTACAGCAACTCGGCTACAGCCCCGACGCCGAGGCCGAGAAAGTCGCCGCTGACGCCGCCAACACGACGGTACAGTACAGTCGTGGCCAGGGCTTGCCGCCCACCACGCCGCCCGCAGTCACGCCCACTGCGCCACAAGCGCCCGAAGCGACTGACCCGCAAGGGGCGGCGTAACTATGCCTACCCCGACTATACAAGCGTATCGGCAAATCCAACGCCAGCAACGGGCGGCGCTAGACAGCCTGATTAGCCAGACGGAGGCGGCGCTCCACCAGGACTACGCCGCTATCCCCGCCGCCGTCAAGTCACTGTATGCGCCACTCTTAGACCGCTACGCCAGCGACCTCGCGGCGCTGCGGGCCGAGGAGGAGAACACGGGCGCGCGTCTGTCGCTGTCGTGGCTGACTGACCATCTGGCGCATGTGCAAGCTATCGAGCGCACGTTGCGCAGCCAGGTAGACGGCTTTGCGCAGAACGCCGCCCACGTCGTCACCCATGCCCAGGCCAGCGCCATCCCGGAGGGCGCACAAACGGCGAATGCGTTGGGTCACGCGGCGCTGGCGCCGGTCAAAGACCTCGTGGTGTGGAATCGCCCCAACCCCAACGCGCTGCAAGCGTTCTTGGGACGCGCTAGCGACGGATCGCCCCTCGCCGACCTCTTCGACGGCTTTGGCCCCGCGTCGGCGTCGGCGGCGCGCGAAGCGTTGATGCTTGGCCTTAGCATGGGCGACGGGCCAGCCGCCATTGCAAGTGCCTTGGCCGACGCGCTCAACGTCGCCTACAGTCGTGCGATGGTCATTGCGCGTACCGAGACGATAGGCGCCTATCGCGCCGCTGCCAGCGCGACCTACCAGGCCAACAGCGATGTGCTGGACGGCTGGTATTGGAGCGCAGACGCCTCGGCGCGTACCTGTGCAATGTGTCTGGCGATGGATGGCACGCTCCATCCGGTCAGCGAGACACTCGATAGCCATCCGTCGTGCCGCTGTACACAAGTTCCCAAGACGAAATCGTGGGCGGACTTGCTGGGGCCGGGTGTGGACACGAGCGACATTACCGAGACGAGTTACACGCCGACGCAGACGGGCGCCGACTGGTTTGACCAGCAGGACGCCGCCACGCAGCGCAACATCCTGGGGTCGCAAGCCGCCTACGACGCCTACGCCAACGGTGATCTGGCCCTGAGCGACATGGTGGGCGTCTCGCATAGCCCGCAGTGGGGAACGTCACGCTACCAGAAGTCGTGGCGACAGATTCAGAAAGGGAGGTGATTCCCATCGGTGGCCCACCCTCAAAAGGCACCCCGGCAGATATGCGCCTCGCCGATAACAAGGCGAAGGCCGGGCAATCGAGTAGCGCCAGTAGTGGCGGCGCGTTGCCCGGCGGCTTCACCAACAAGCCGTGGGATGGCAGCGCCGCCCGTTGGCCCGACGCGGGCAGTTACGCCGACTCGTGCCTCATCAACCTCAACACCGGCTCACGTTCGCAGTGGACAAAGGGCCAGTGTCTCTTGCCGGTGCAGGAGCCGAATGGCGATTACAACGTCAACGCCATTCACTCAGCGGCGTCGGTGTTAGCAGGCGGCATGGGCGGCGTGAAAGCGCCCTCCGCCGCGAAGAAAGCAGCGGCCCAAAAGCTTGTGACGCTGTATGGCCGTATGAAGGCGACGGTTCCTACCGCCGTCAAACAGATGGCGATGTAGCCGCCCAGCGGGCGCACGTAGCCATCCACACATCTACAGGAGCAACACCCCATGTCACCGAACATGCCGAACGGCGCGCCAGCGGCGCCCGATCCGGCGGGCCAGCAGCCCACCAGTGGCGACCCAGCCCCGCAACCCACGCAGCCACCCACCACGCCCGCCAGCGGCGAGCCAGCAGGTGAGCCAGCAGGTGAGCCGCAGCAACCGGAAGTCCAGAACCCCGCCGCGCAAGCCGCCGCTGCCGAGGCCGCGCGGTACCGCACACAACTCCGCGACGCTCAGAAGCGTATCGCCGACTTCGAGTCGGCGCAACAGGCCGCAGACCTCGCCAAACTGTCTGAGACGGAACGGCTACAGAAGCAACTCGCCGATGCACAAGCCGCGTCGGCTCAGCAGACACTCGCCGCGCAAGAGCGCATCATCCGCGCCGAGGTGCGCGCCGAGGCCGTGCGGCTAGGCGTCAACCCGCAGTTGGCCGCACGCATTGTGGACTATGCCGCCATCGAGTACGACGACAGCGGCGACCCCAAGAACATCAGCGATTTACTTGGCGCGGCCATCAACGCCTATGGCCTCAACCCCCAACCCGCCGCCGCGTCAGCCGCGCCCCAAGCGCCGCAGGTGGGCGCGACGAATCCGCAGCGCGCCAACGGGCCGTTGCTCATCAACGCGACGCAGTACAGCGACCCGGCCTTCCGTAAGCAATTCGTGGCGCAGTACGGCGAGGACATCCTGACCGCCCTCAACAAGGGGCGCGCCAAACTCGTGTAATCTCGCGGTAGCCTCTTTCGGGCTAGCCGCCCCCATCACCCCAGGAGGTTAGCCCAGCATGGCTACCATTACCGAATCCATTGCCGATACGTCTGGGTTTATCCCCCAGGCGTGGGCGCTCGAAGCTCTGAACGTGCTCCGCAGCCAGATCGTGCTGGCGAAGTTGGTCACGATGGACAAAGACTACGAGCCGGGCTGGCAGGGCAAAACCCTGAACATCCCCTACCCCGGCACGTTCACGGCGCAAGCCAAGACGGCGGGCAGCCCCGTGACGGCGCAGGCGCCCTCCGGTGGCGCATCCGTTCCCATCACCCTCTCGTCGCACGAAACCGTCGATTTCATGGTTGAAGATTTCGCGGCGGCGCAGTCCAACAGCGACCTGTTGAATCGCTACGTCCAGCCCGCGATCATCGCGCTGGCCGAGAAGCTGGAAACCGACCTGTTTGGCGTCTATTCGAGCTTCACGGGCACGGCGGCAGGCACGGCGGGGACGGACCTCGCCGCGAGTGTTTTGCGCACCGTCGTCAAGACGATGAACACGGCGAAGGCGCCGATGCAGGATCGCTTCCTGGTCATCTCGCCGAAAGATCAGGTCGCGTTGCTCGGCGACACGACCCTGGCGTCGTTCTTCGCGTTCAGCGACCCCGATGCCATCAAGGCCGGGCAGTTGCCCAACCTGTACGGCTTGCAGCCCTACATGTCGCAACTCGTCCCTGTCGTGTCTGGCACGCCGAACGACACCAAGAACATCGCCTTCCACAAGTCGGCGGTGATGTTGGCGATGCGTCCGTTCATGCCGATCACGCCAGGCACCGGCGTCGCCACCGCAACGGCGGTTGACCCGGAGTCCGGCGTCGCCATTCGCGTGCTGAAGCAGTACGACATCAACTACCGCGCGACCCACCTGGCCTTCGACATCCTCTACGGCTTCACGTCGCTCCGCCCGTCGCTGGGTTTCGTCGTAGACGCCTGATCGTCCCCCATCGTCGTTCGTCATTGCCTACCCAGCGCGTCTCTGGCGCTGGGTAGGCGTTCGTTTCTGAGGAAACGCCCATGCGCCGATACATTCGCCATCACACCGGCACCATTCACAGCGTCAACGCCGACGAGTTCAACCGCCATTTGGCGCAAGCACGCGCCATCCAGTACCAGGACAAGACCACCGAAATTGCCCGCGAAGCCACCGCTGAGGAGATCACTGCCGACTGGGCGCGCCAGGGTTTCGTCTACGACGCCGCTACCGACGAGGCACGTCTGCCAGAGGCCGCAGCGCCAGAGGGCAAGCCCGCGAAGGGCGCGAAGGAGTAGCCAACAATGGGGCCATATCGCAGCAGTATGGACGACCTGATCAACCGCGTGCGTCGCTACATCGGCGATCCGGCTAGTGCGTCGCAGCAGTTCAGCGATCAGGACATCCAAAACGTCTGTGATGAGCATCGGTTCACCGTGCGCTATGCCCCGCTGCGACCCGGCCCGACGCTGACCGCAGGCGCGCTCTACAACTACCTGGACTACTACGCCGACCTGGGCAACTGGGAGTCCGACGCCGTGCTGACGTGGGTGGACTTCTCCGTACTGACCCCGGCCACGAGTGACTACATCAACGGCCACTGGACGTTCAGCATACCCGCGCCTGGCCAATACCCGCCGGTCTACATCACCGGCAAATACTACGACCTCCATGCCGTTGCAGCCGATCTCCTCGAAGAGTGGGCGGCATCGCTGGCGTCGTCCAGCTACGCCTTCAGCGCCGATGGGCGCTCGTTTCAGCGCCAGCAGATACCAGCCAACCTGTATAAAGCCGCCGACATGCACCGGCGTAAGCAGATGGCCACCAGCGCGCCGACCTATCGCGGCGACATGGCCTCCGCGCATCCTGAGTTCAGTTTGGGCCAGGGTGGGCCGGGTGACGTGACCGGCGAAGGGGAGTAGTCACCTATGGCAAGCAAGGCGACTCACAAGTATCTCGATACCCTGCTAGAGCATAAGGCGTTGGTAGGGCGCTATGTCCAGCGCGTCATCAGCCAACTGGTAGAACGCGCGGTCATTCACGACTTCTCAAAGTTCGGGCCTGAAGAGTTGGGGCCGTATACAGCGATGCTGCCCCGCTTTGCGAAGGCTGACTACGGTTCTGCGGAGTACAAGGCATGCTGTCAAGCCATCAAGCCCGCGCTGGATCATCACCTGGCGAACAATAGCCATCACCCAGAGTTCTACCCCAACGGTGTCAACGACATGGACTTACTGGACGTGGTGGAGATGGTGTGCGACTGGATAGCCGCAAGCCAGCGCGCGGGTGGTGATACCTTACGGCTTGACCTTCAGCGAACACGGTTCGGCATTGACGGCCAACTCTACGCCATCATCTGCCGCACAGCCCGCGCGCTCACGCGGGACGATTCACAGTTCCACATTGTTGAGTAGGACGGCGCCACTATGACCGGCCTCATTCCCACCGCCGAACTGGCGGCAATGGCGGCGCTGGCCGCGTCCTCGCTGGACATTTCCGGCTGCCAAGTCCAACGCATCCCTAGCCCCCTCACCCAAACCGCAGGGGGCCATGCCAGCGCCGACTACGCCACCATTGCCACGGTCAACGCGGGCATGGCGAAGCCGTCAGCGGGCGTGATGGCCGTCTACGCAGGCATTATCGGCACACGCGAGGCGTGGGTCGTCTCCTTGCCGCTGGGAACGTCTGTCCAGACCAACGACCAACTGCTCATCAACGGTCTGACGCTCCGTGTGGAGGCCGATCTGACGCAATCGAGCTACAGCACGCTCACACAGGTGTTGGCCGCAACCGTCCGCTAGAGAGGCGCGCATTGATGGCTGACGACATGCTCATCAACCGATTCCCGCAGATGGCGACGGGGCTGCATGAGGCGCTGGCGCTGGCGGTCAAGAAGGTGGCGTTTGATGTCGAGGCGCAGGCCAAGACCCACGCGGCGGTGGATACGGGCTTCATGAAGAACTCCGTCTACACCGTCACCGTTGATAGTAGCGACTACAGCGCCGATGGCATAGACGCGCTGCCCCAGGTGGACGCGCCGCCGGATGACCACACGGCCTATGTCGGCGTCGGCGCAAACTACGCGGTCTACGTCGAGACGGGAACCTCGCGGATGGCCGCACAACCGTTCATGGCCCCCGCCGCTGCCCATGTCGAGCAGGGCATGGCGCAGGCCATTGCCGCGCTCATTGCCGCCAAGCTCAAAAGCGTAGCGATCTAATAGGAGACAGACCCCATGCGTAAGCGTTTTTCCGTGTGTACCGGACTGACCGGCGCCACCCGTGAGGCAGAGGTGGCAAAGCTGCTGGCACTGTTGACCGAAAGCGCCTCTGAGGAGATCGCCCGGTTTGTCGCGGCGGTTGGCGATGGCCCCGGCGAATATGCAGTCAGTGGCACGATTGAGATCACGCTGACTGGCTGCGCGATGCTCCAACCCGTCAAACAGGCGCTCTAGCGACTCTGGGAGGGCGACGCCATGAACGAAACGTCGCGCGGCTACCAGTGGATACGCGCGCAGGCGCTGGCGTCGCCCTCGCTGGTAGCGGCGGCGGTGGGCGGCGTCTGGGCAGAGGTTGCGCCCCCAGGCACGCCCGCGCCGTGGGTCGTCATGACCAACCAGAGCAGCCCTGACGTGTCGCAGGTGGCGGGTATCCGGCTATGGACAAAGGCGACGTTTCAGGTCGTCGCCTACGGGCCTGCCAGTAGCGATACGACACTCGATACCATCGCCGACCTGATAGACACGCAACTCCAACGCCAGCACGGCGCGGCGGGCGGCGCCTACATCAACTCCTGCGTCCGTACCAGCGGCATTAGCCTCGGCGAGACACGCGCCGATGGGACGCAATGGGTGCGCCGTGGCGGCATCTACGTCTTGGAAATCTACGCGCTGTAAGAGCGCCTCATTGTAGCCGCCGCGCCAAGCGCCGTGCGGCGTTTCCACATACCCGATAGGGAGGATATGCCGCAATGGCTACACCGGAGTCACAAATTAATGTCCTTGGGCAGTTGGGATTCGAATCAGGCGGTTTTGGCGCGGGCGGCGCGGCGGGTTATGCCCTGCAATCGCTGCTGGTAGAACCCGGCGACGAACTACAGGTCAACGAGTATTCGGCGCAAGGCCATCGTCTCGATACGGTCACGGTCATCAACAAGCAGTGGTCTGCGGTGAAGGTTAGTGGCCCGGCGCTGTACACCGAGGCGCTTTTGGCCGTGGAAAACTTCCTGGGGACGGTTAGCCCCTCAACGCCCTCCGGCGCCGTCGCCACGCGCAAGCGCATCTACGACCTCCTGCTGACCGGCGGCATCACGCCGCGTTCGTGGGTGGGCCAATTCGGCGACCCCAACGAGAACGTCAACAGCTACGCAGGCGCGTTCCTGACGGACTTCGGCCTCAAATACAACCGCGACTCCGGCGTTACACTGGACGCACTGGCAGGGTTGGCGCAGATCATCAATCCGGCGGCAGGGTCATTCACGGCCTCGCCCGTCTACCTGCCGAACTTCCCCATCGCCGGTTCGCATGTCAATTACTACATTGACAACACCGGCGCGGCGCTTGGTACGACGCAGATCAGCGACGAGGTGCTGGACTTCGCGTGGTCAGTCAAGGGGCTAAAGGGGCCGCGATGGGTGTCTGACCGCACCTATCCGTCATTCAAGGGCTACACGGACGTGAAGCCGAAGACGGCGGTCAGCATCGCGCTCGCAGAGTCAAGTGTCACGCGGGCGCTGGTGGCAACGCTGCGGGCCGGAAGCACCATCTTCGTGCGCGCCAACTGCCAGGGGCCGCTGGTAGACAACCTGCAAACCGTCACCATCACCGGCGCGCCCACCGGCGGTACGTTCACGCTTAGCTACAAGGGCCAGACGACCGGCGCACTGGCCTACAACGACGCGGCCACTGGCGTACAGACGGCGCTAGATGCGTTGTCCACCATTGGCGCGGGCAATGCGACCGTCACCGGCGGCGCTGGTGGCCCCTACGAAGTGGCCTTCGTCGGCACACTGGCGCAAGATACGACCCTGCTGACCGCCACTGAGGCGCTCACCGGCGGCACGTCGCCCAACGTCGCCATCGCCGCCAACCCGTTTTACTACCTGCTGAACGCCGACGTAGCTGTGCGCGTGACGAAGATCGGCGCGTATGGCAAGTCGAACGAAGGCGTCTACATGCGAACGATTGACGGCATTGTGTTTGAGGATGATACCTGGGGCCACGGCCTCATGTTGACCTCGCAGACGGGGATCGCCACCCTCTAGCGCGCCAAGGAGCCACGCAACACTATGCCACTCACTTTGCCCCAGATCGCCGCCAATCGTGCGACGGTCACATTCGAGTACGCAGGTGAAACCGTTCACCTGGACTTCGCGCCGTCACTCGTTACGGAAACCACCATCGCTCATGCCATTGAACTGCAAGACGCCGTAGAACGCGGTGTGAGTGGCGCCAACCCCGGCGAAATGACCGAGGCCGAGGGGCGCCAGACGATCCGCGCCTTCACCGACACAATGGCCGACATCAACGCATTCCTCTGCCACACCATCCTGAAGTGGGATTTGTTTGAGGACGCGGAGATGACTGAGATGATTCCACTCACACCGGATCGCATCAGTCAGTTGCCCATCGAGTTTCGCGCCAAGGCGTTCCGGGCGTTGCAGACCGGCTGGCGCTTGGGGGAAACGAAAGGGACACGATCATCGAGGCGCTCACACGCTTCTTCCTCCACGGCCATAGTCGCTGGCTCCAACCACTAGACGGTCGTGTCCCTGACGAGTACGTCCTGATGGCGCTGTCCCACCACATTCCCAGCGTCAAGCCCTGGGAGTGGATGGAAGTGCCGCAATTCTGGCAAGAGTGGGCGCTCATTCACCTGATCGTGTCCAATGAGGTCGCGAAAGGGCCACCCAAACTGAAGTGATGTTCGTTTCCACTGACAGGCGACTAATCTGTGAGCCGCCGATAGGAAAGGAACGAGAACGCATGGCAAGCCAGACACTCACGACCGGCATTGGTGGCGTCACCGTCATCGTCACAGAGACGAGCGTCACCGTCATTCAGCCCGGCGGTCTGAAACAGGACACGATTCAGCGCGCCAACATCGCCTCAGTGGAACTGAAGACGCTCATGATCAGCTTCTTCGGCATGGGTGGCTCCAAGCAAGTTGTCATCCACACCAACGACCGCCGCGCAATCAAGCTGAACGCTAGCTCTAAACGCGCACAGGCGATTGCCGCCGCGCTGCGCTAACCACTCTCCCCCAACCAACTTCCTACGCCCCTGACGCTGTGAAGCGCCCCAGGGGCGTTTCGCATGTCTGCGAGGCTCCACATGGCCATCACCGCCGCGCAATTGGTCGTGAAGGTCACTGCCGACACGACGCAGGCCGAAGAGGGACTGGGCAACGTCGGTAAAGTGGCGGAGGAATCCGGCGGCGGTCTGCAATCGTTCCTGGGGAACATGCTGGGCATTGGCGCGGGCATGGTGGCGATAGACCTGGCAACAACTGGCTTCAACTTCCTGAAAGACCAACTGACCGAGGCCGTGTCGGAGGGCGAACACGCCAATCAGGTGATGGCGCAGACCACCGCCGTGCTCAACAGCACCCACGACGCCAGCGGACTGACGGCGCAATCGATCACCGACCTCGCCACGCACATGATGGACTTGACCGGCATCCAGGACGACGCCGTACAGACCGGCGAGAACATGCTGCTGACGTTCACCAACATCGGCGGCTCAGTCATTCCAGCCGCGACACAGGCGGTCGCCGACCTCGCCACGAAGATGAACGGTGGCGCCATCCCTAGCGCCCAGCAGATGCAGCAAGAGGCCATCCTGGTAGGCAAGGCGTTGGACGACCCGACGAAGGGGCTAACCGCCTTAACCCGCGTCGGCGTGACCTTCTCTGCCCAGCAGAAGGAACAAATCAAGACGATGATGGCGGCGGGCGATACCGCAGGCGCGCAGAAGATCATCCTGGGCGAACTCAACAAGGAGTTCGGTGGCAGCGCGCAGGCGGCAGGCCATGCCAACGGCGGGATCGCCATCCTGACCGCCAAAATGGACGATATGCGAAAGACTATCGGGCAAGACCTGATACCCATCATCGGCTCTTTGGTATCGGCGTTCATGCCGCTGGTGAACACACTGGTAGATGATCTCCCAGGCGCCCTGTCCTGGGTAGAGCAGCATAGTGAGTCCGTCAAGGTGGTGCTAGCTAGTCTAGCAGCGGCGGCAATCCCCGCGCTGATCGGTGCGCTCATCCCACTGGTCGGCATTCTGTGGGCGGCGATGGCGCCCATCATCGCCGGAGCCGCACCCTTTATCCTGCTAGGCGTGGCTATCGCAGGCGTCGCACTGTACTTCAAGCATCTTTACGATACGAGCGCGCCATTTCGCACGACAATCCACGGTCTTGTTTCGGTGGTATCGGAACTGGCCGCTATCTTCCAATACCAGTTGCAGGTCGGACTTCAAGCAATTATGCCCTATCTGCAACAGGCGGCGCATTGGCTTGGTGACGAACTCGGCCAAGCCGCAAAGGCCATCCAGCCCGTCATTCTTCAGGCAGCGGCGGCGATTGAAACCTTCGCACGCGGGCTAGAGACACGGCTCGGCCCCGCCATCGCTGGCGTGTTTGGCTTCATCCAGGCGGCGTTACCCATTCTGGCTGAACTGTGGTCTGACGTGTGGCCTACCATACAGGCGGTGTTAGAGGGCGTGTGGAATGTTATCCAGGGCGTGGTCAAAATCGCGTGGTCTATCGTGTCCGGTATCATCAACGTCGGGCTAGATTTGCTGAGCGGTAACTGGTCGCAAGCCTGGACGGACATCAAGACGATGTTCTCCGGCATCTGGGATGGGATAAAGCAAATCCTGTCAGGCGCCTGGGAGATCATCAAAAGTCTGTTTACCGCTGGCATAGCGTTTGTCGTAGCGGGTTGGCATGCGTTCTGGACGAACCTCATCAATTTCGTGAGTGGCATGCAGACGCTCATCCATAACGCCATCCAGCAGCACATCATCACCCCGATCCATGACGCCATTTCCAGCATGATCACCGACGCGGAGCAGTGGGGCCACAACCTCATCCAAATGTTCATCAACGGGATTTCCAACATGGCGGGCGCGGTGAAGAACGCGGCCCAAAACGTGATGAACGGCGTCAAGAATATCTTCGGCTTCCACTCGCCAGCGAAGGAAGGCCCAGGAGCCGACGCCGACACCTGGGCGCCGAACCTGATGAAGATGTTCGCAGCGGGCATTGTGGACGCGACGCCGTTGCTGTCGGCGGCGGCGGCAGGCGCGATGGGCGGTGTGCGTGCGGGTCTGTCGGGGAGCGTCTCGCCCAGCATGGCGGCCAGCCTGATGGGGCCGTCTACGGCGCAGATGATGACGCAGGCCATCACCGCCAGCGGGTCAGGCGCGGGTGGGTCAGGCGCGGGCGGTGGCCTGCAACCGGCCATCATCACACTGGACGGCCTGCGGGTGGGGACGGCGCTCATCCCGTACATCGGCCAGGCGGCGCGTATCGCCACGGGCGTGCGCACGTCGTAGCGGGAAGGCAGACACAGCATGGCGACCCCGCCTATTTCCGCGATCATCGGCGGCACGGCCTGTTCGATTGTGCATGGCACACTGAATGGTCAGAACCAACTCGGCCAACGCGGCCAACTGACGTTCGATGTGCTGGACCCCAGCGCCAACTTCGCCTTCACCGAGGGCAGCGCCGTCCAGATCGTTGACGCCAACGGACTGTTGCTGCTGTCGCGGTGGGTGACGAACGCCAAGCGGATACGCAGCTCGCAGGCGGGGATGCTCTATCATCAACTGACATGCACCGACAACTGCTATCTCGCCGACAAGCGCACCGCCGCTGCGACCTATGCCAGCAAGACCGCGCAGTACATCTTCAACGACCTGATCGCGAACTTCCTGGCGTCTGAGGGCGTCTACGCCGTGCGCAACCTGCTCACGGCCAATCAGTCAAATGTCGAGACCGATACGACCGGCTTCACGGCGTCAGGCGGTGGCACAACCACGCTGACCCGCGACACCTCGCAGCACTGGCAGGCCGCCGCGTCGCTGAAGGTCGTCACCGATGGCGGCGCGGCCTATCAAGGGTTCTACGCGACCATTCCGTTTGCCAGTCTGACGCCGGGCGCGACCTACGTGTTCAGCGTCTACCTGCGCGGCTCCGGCTCCGTCAATCTGGTCATTCAGCAGGACGGCGGCTCCTACGCGACCTACGGACTTGTCGCCGCGACGCTGACCTCTGGCTGGCAGCGATTCAACGTGGCGGCCACGCTCCCCGCCACGCTGCCCGGCGGCAATTGCGGCTTCCAGGTGGCGACAGGTGGGACGCCGACCGCGCTCACCTTCTGGGCGGATGGCTTGCAAGTCGAGCCGAATACCACCGGCTTCAACGGCCCCCAACCGTGGGAAACAGGCCAAACGTCCACCATCGGCGGCTCCGAGTTCACCATCGGGGCGTTCAGCAGCAACTATGCGCCGGTGAGCGCCTGCTACGACGCCATCACGCAGAAGGCAACGGGCTATTCGTGGTGGATTGACGACTACCGGCGGGCGTATTTCCTGCTGGCGAACCCCACCGCCGCGCCCGTCGCGCAGATTGACGACACGATCATCGAGCGCGATACCGATTACGTGACCCATGGCAACACGCTCTACC
>VFSW01005548.1_pt1 | contig 18629 bp, 17 predicted proteins | sample 5358111 | NCBI WGS metagenome assembly VFSW01 (sample SAMN11554181, study PRJNA540505) | mine drainage metagenome | isolation source: sediment from site ElyBrook_90M | place: USA: Ely Copper Mine, Vershire, VT | collected 2017 | reverse complement strand
AGCCGCCGTATTGCATGCTGTATTGCAAGTTGGGGTCGGCTTTGACCGTGTTGAAAATGTCGGTTTTATCGATCTGGGCCGGGTAGGCATTGATGGCGCCGGCCTGGAGTTGGGCAACTGCGGAGGCCGGGTCACTGATAGCTGAGAAGTCAATCTCATCCAGCCAGCCCCCGGTGCGGCCGGTTACAGCCGCCGGCGTCGAAGTAGCAGCGGCGGCCGGAGCAGTCGTGGCGGTGGCTGCAGGCTGGACTGTCGAGGTTGCCTGCGCCTGGACGGCTGCCACAGCCGAAACTGCCCCGGCGGGCTGGCAGGCGGTAAGCAGTAAACTGAGGCCAGTTACCAGGGCGATAAGGTAATAAAATATCTTGTTGTGTTTCATTCTCTCTTCTCCCAATAAAAGCGAACTTACTCTGGTGCGAGCGCTGATGGGCAAAAACCTATTTATCCCTTACCCAAGCTTTAATAAGTTTTACTGCGTCAGGTTCAGAGTAAGATTAATAATATATAATAACAACATAAATAATGCACAATAGATTATTAATGTTTTGAACTTACGAATCGCCTGACCCACACGTCCCTCACCTTGGGCAGGGTAAGGGCGAGGGTGAAGGTCAGTGATTTTGGGCCTGTCGGTTGCCCAGCCTTCAAATATTTGGCGCAATCCCGTAGGGTCTGGGCCATAAGATATCGACGTTCTAAATTGTCCAGACCCTCCCCAACTGACCCGCAAGATTGCGCCAAATGAAGGAAAGCTGGTTTTGGCTGGAGAAAATAAAAGACCGGGTATTGAAGAATACCCGGTCTCAGATTTCAGTTTTGAGTGGCTCTAGGCGCCGCGGCCGCGCATGCGCGGGTCCATGATGTCGCGCAGGGCGTCGCCCATCAGGTTCCAACCCAGGGTGAAGAGCAGCAGCGCAACCCCCGGAAAGACGACGATATACCAGTAGACCGACAGGGAGGGGATCCAGTTGCGAGCAAAGCTGATTAACTGGCCCCAATCGGGATAGCCAACCTCGGTGCCAATGCCCAGGAAGCTCAGGGCGGCAAAGCTGATCACCAGCGAACCGATGTCCATCGAAGCCACCACCAGGGAGGGGTAGACGGCGTTGGGGATGATGTGGCGCACCAGGATGCGCATGTCCTTGACGCCGACCACCTTGGCAGCCATGACGTACTCGCGCTCGCGCACGGACAGGATGTCGCCGCGGATCAGGCGGGCGTAGCCCATCCACCCAAAGGCGACCAGGGCAATCACCGGAGCCCAGATGCCCTTACCAATCCTGGGCGACAGGATCGCCGATAGGGTCAGGGCAGCCATGATGAAAGGGAAAGCCATAAAGACTTCAGTGATACGCATCAGCACTTCATCCACCCAGCCGCCGTAATAAGACGAAATGGATCCGATGAGGATGCCAATTACCACGCAGAAACCCACGACAAGCACCCCCACAAAGATAGCCGTGCGGGTACCCCAAATGACGCCGTAGAAGATGTCCCACTGTCCGGAGGCCGTTCCAAAGAGATGCGTCCATTTGGTGATGCCGAACAACTTCATCCAGAAAGCCTGAGGAGGAATGGTCTTTTCCCAGAGGGTTCCCGGAGGCTTGGGAACGCCGCTAAAGCCGTCGCGGGGGATCTGTGAAATCATGAAAAAATTACCACGCACATTAATGGGTCGTGGAGCAATCAGGGGTGTCGCCGCGGCGACCACGAGAAACAAGGCAATCAGGATCAGGCCGGCGATCGAAAGCGGATTCTTAAAGATGCCCTTATAAATCCGATAAAACTCTGGCCCGATGGTGCGCTCCAGCCAGGTGATCTGGCGTTCTGGCAGTTCTCCAGCCAGACGAACGATTTCAGCAGGAAGCTGCTGAGGGGTAGGAATAATCGGTTGATTGAGTTCTGTCTCTGCCATAAAATTCCTCTGTTATCCTAAGCGCACACGCGGATCAAGGAAACCATATAAAACGTCCACTACCAGGTTAGCCAAAATCAGAATAAAGGCGGTCAGTAACGTGAAGGCTAACACGGTCACAACGTCGAGCTGGGAGGCTGCCTGGGCGGCAGCCGAGCCGATCCCCGGGTAATTGAAGATCGTTTCAGTAAAGACCACGCCGCCTAACAGGCTGGCGACCTGAAGACCACCCAGGGTAGCTACCGGGATCAAGGCGTTCGGGCGGTCATGTTTATTGACTACATTATGCTCCGATACCCCTTTGGCACGCGCGGTCACCACGTAATCCTGGCGCAGGGTTTCCAGCATGGAAGAACGCGTCACGCGCAAGAAAGCCGCCCAGGAAACGTAGCTGAGGGTGATGACCGGCAGCACCAGATGGCGGATGCCGTCCCAGAAAATGTCAATACGACCATTCAAGAGCGCATCGACCGTTACCAGGCGGGTATATTCGTGATAAGGGGGAGTAGAGATGACGGAGATAGCCCAATCTGAAAGGCGTCCGATCGGAAACCAGCGCAATTGGGCGTAAAAAAACATCAGCAGCATCAGGCCGAAGATAAAGGTTGGGAAAGAGTAACCGATAATGGAAAACACGCGCGCCAACTGATCGATCAGCTTGTTGTGATTGACGGCGGCCTGGATACCCAGCCAGATGCCAATGCCTACGATAGGGATCACAGCGTAGAGGGCCAACTCGATGGTCGCCGGAAAACGATCCTCGATGATGGCCGCAACCTCGCGGTTACCTGAGCGCGAATAGCCGAAATCGCCGCGCAGGATCCCGCCGGTTACGGTTCCAGTACTATCGGTCGTGCCAACCATCCAATGCCAGTATTGCAAGTAAATGGGATCTTTCAAGCCATAGCGTTTGATGATACCGTCCATCATAGCCTGGCTCTTCGGGATGTCGCGTACATATAAAGCCGAACGTTCTTCCGGGCTAAGGAATTGGATCATGGCGAAGATCAGCATGGTAACGCCGATCAAAATGATCGGAAGGACCAGCAGACGCCTGATTATGTAATTTACCATCTAATTCTCCTAAGAAACTTTTTCATCATTATGACCGCAGCGAAGGGCCTTCTTGACTGGCACAGGGATTCTTCGCTACGCTCAGAATGACAAAAAAAAGACAACAGAAAAACCAGCAGCAATAAAGGAAAAGCTGGAGGGGTACCGGAAAACCGGGTCCCCCTCCAGCCTCATAAAGCGTCTAAAGATTAATCTTTAGAAAGGACATAGAAATACACATCGGAGTAGATCGGGTTGTTGTACCAGCCATGCACCCAGCGCTGTTCGAAGTGCTTGCCCAACTGCTCGGCGAGCAGAACGGTCGGCACATTATCGTAGAAGAGCTGATTGAACTGGGCGTAGATAGCGGCACGCTTGGCGGGATCAGTTTCCTTGGCGCCAGACGTTACCAGCGGAGCGAAGGCATCCAACATTTCCTTGGGCATGCCCTGTTTGCTGGAGTAAGCGCCACCGGCGCCGGCGTAGGTGAAGACCCAGTTATGCGGATCCGGGATGTCTTCCTGCCAGCCGATGATGAAGAAGGGGAACTTCTTGGCCTGGTAACCAGACAGGTAAGCAGGCCAGGGCAGACCGACTACCTCAACCACGAACTTCGGGTTGACGGCGGCTACGTTCTGCTGCCAGATTTGGGCTACAGACTGGCGGGCGGTATTGCCGGTGTTGTAGGCAATCGAGAAGCGGAAACCAACGTCTGCAAGGGAAATCTTGCCATTAGGATCAGGAGTATAAGTTGGGTTCCCCTGGGCATCCTTGCCTTCAGTCCATTTGGAGGCATTGAATTCATCCGTGCACTTCTGGGTATCCAGGGTGTACTTGGGGGTCTTGTCAGAGTCGCCGATCATGCCGATCAGCATGACATCGTTGGCCTGGGTACCGTAACCCTGCTCGACGTCTTTGATGTAGGTGTCCCAATCAAAGCAGTAGGCGAAGGCCTTGCGTACGTGGATATCCGAGAAGAAGTTGGCCGGAATGCCGTTGCCATCTAACTTGCCGGAGCCAATGAAGTTATTGCCGCCGGAGGTATTGATCTTGAAGTTGAAGAAAGCATCCGTACGGTTTACACCGTGAGTCTTATCGAAGACGCGCAGAGGATTGTTGGGAGTGGTGGTGCTGGCCGTGCAAACGCCAGTAGCGACTTCGCAGGTTTCACCCACCATGGCATCCATCTGCGGCCAGTCGGCAGCTGAGCCAGCCGTGGCAAAATCGGCATCGCCAGCCTGCAGAGCGGCCAGGCGGGTGCTGAATTCATCGACTTCCTTGACAACCACATTCTTGATCTTGGGAGCGCCAACCGGAGCGCCGTCCCACATGGGATCTTTCATCCAGTAGTTATCGTTGGCCTTGTAGACGATCGAGTCCTTAGGAGTCCAGCTAACCAGGATGTAGGGGCCGGTGCCATTTTCGCCAGTGCCCAGAGCAGTCTTGTTGACTTCTTCAGCATTGGGAGCGTAGAATTTCTGCCAGGTGGCGCAATCGCCATCCCAACCGCCATTGGCGGCAACCCATTTCGGGTCGCGAATGGCGCCCCAAGAAGTGCCGGACAGGGTGGAGAGGAAGGGCCCCCAGGGTTGGGCAAGGGTAAAGGTGACCGTGCCAGCGGCGTCGTCGGCTACGATCTTGCTCTTGACGGTGTTGCAAACTGCAGCGAGGCGATCGGGAGCAATCTTTTCGAGGGAGGCGCGGTCATCTACGACAGAATCAACGCCAGTAGGCTTGAGATCGTCGGCGGTGAACTGGTCAGTTACGTCATTGTTGGCCGTGCTGCCGAGGATGGGCTCAGATAACAGCCACTGGGGCGAAATTGTGCCGCCGGAGAGGATGCCCTGCTGGAAGCTGTAGGCAACTGCACTGGCGGTCAGGTCATCGCCATTATGGAACTTGACGCCACTGCGGATTTTGAAGGTGTAGGTCAAACCATCGGCGGAAATTCCACCATTGGCGGTTGAAGGCACATCAGTGGCCAGCATGGGGACGAAGTCATTGATGCTGTCTTTCTTGTAGAAGATCAGCGTATCATAGGTGTTCAGGATCACACCACCAGACATGGTATCGTACAGCAGAGCGGGGTCAAGGTTATCGACATCGCCGAAGGTGTAGTAATTGAAGGTGGTCGGGTCCTTAGACTTGAAGCTGACGACCGGTGCGGGTGCAGGCGTGGCAGTGACGACTACGTTCTGGCCGGGTTGTTGAACGACTACAGTTTGAACGATGGTTTGGGGGGTGGATGCTGCAGGCGCTGCGGGGGCAGCCGGCTGGCAAGATGTCATAACCATGCTCAACATAATCACAACAGTGAACAGTGCTAAAAATTTGGAACGCATTTTTCTCCTCCAGTTTGAGAATTGTTTAGGTGCCGTAAGAAATGTCGTAAGAGCTCAGGGTCGATTTATGCTCGATATACCACCTCCTTGTTTCCGTACCTTAAACCATATGACAGGCAACAAAATGTCCGGACGATATCTCGCGCCATTCGGGACGTTTCTCGGCGCATATTTCAGCTGCCAGAGGGCAGCGCGTGCGGAAACGACATCCGGAAGGCGGATTGACCGGTGAAGGCACATCCCCGGTCAGGATCATGCGTTGGCGTTTCTCTTCAATGAAAGGATCGGGGATAGGTACTGCCGATAGGAGCGCCCGGGTATAGGGATGCAGGGGATTGGTGTACAGATCGTCCTGGCCGGCTAACTCAACGATAATACCCAGGTACATGACTGCCACACGCGTGCTGATATGGCGCACAGCCGAAAGGTCGTGGGCAATAAACAGATAGGTCAGCCCCAACTTTTGCTGGAGGTCTTCCAGCAGGTTGATTACCTGCGCCTGGATCGAAACGTCCAGAGCAGAAATTGGCTCATCACACACAATCAGATCAGGGTTGAGGGCCAGAGAACGCGCCAGACCGATACGCTGGCGCTGCCCGCCTGAAAATTCGTGAGGATAACGGTCGATATAAGCCTGGTTGAGGCCGACCAGGCCGAGCAACTGGCGGACACGATCGGTTACTTCGTGGCCTTTGGCGATATCGTGCACCATCAGCGGTTCGCCGACGATTTCTTCCACGGTCATACGCGGGTTCAGGCTGGCGTACGGGTCCTGGAAAATCATCTGCATGCGGCGGCGCATGTGGCGCATTTCTTCGCCGTGGATTTTTGTCAGATCAACGCCATCAAAAAAGACATGCCCGCTGTTGGGCCGGTAAAGCTGCAGCAGGGTCCGGCCGGTGGTCGTCTTTCCGCATCCGGATTCACCTACCAGCCCTAAGGTTTCACCCGATTTAATGTCGAAACTAACCCCATCCACGGCGTGGACGTAGCCAACCGTGCGCTGGAAGACGCCACGACGGATGGGGAAATGCATTACAAGGTCTTCCACCCTGACCAAACAATCTTGATTACTCATACACGTTCCTTCCCCGTTGCAGTATCTACCCAACAAGCCACAGAGTGTTCAGGACCAACCGATAAGAGGCGGGGATTCTCATGGAAACAGTGCTCGACCCTGAACTTGCAGCGGGGTGCAAAAGGACAAAAACTCGGTTTTTGGAACAGGACCGGAGGTATACCCTCGATAGAAATCAGACGCTTCTTCGGTCCCAAATCCATGCGTGGTAAACTGCCAAGCAGGCCCAGCGTATAGGGGTGTTCGGGGTTCTTGTAAAGCTCTTTTACCCGGGCTTCTTCAATAATATAACCGCCATACATAACGTTGACCCGTTCAGCCAGGCCGGCGACAATCCCCAGGTCGTGAGTGATCCAGATAATTGCCATACCCAGCTCATCGCGCAAGCGCTTGACCAGCTCGATGATTTGGGCCTGGATGGTTACGTCCAGGGCGGTGGTCGGTTCATCCGCGATCAAAACCTGGGGGGTACAGATCAAGGCCATGGCGATCATGGCGCGCTGGCGCATACCGCCCGAGAACTGGTGCGGGTAATCATTCATGCGGTCGCGGCCGTTAGGGATGCCGACCATATTGATCATTTCGGCGACGCGTTCGAGGGCTTGTTTGTGATTCAGCCCATTATGGATCTCTAAAGGCTCAGCAAGCTGGTGACCGATGGTTAAGACCGGGTTGAATGAAGTCATCGGGTCCTGGAAGACCATGCTGATTTGAGAACCACGCACGTGACGGATCTCTTCCGAGGTCATTTTTAGCAAATCGCGGCCCATATACATGGCAGAGCCGGCCACGACCTGCCCAGGCGGCGTAGGGATCAATTGTAGAATAGAGGAAACCGTAACACTTTTTCCACAACCACTCTCACCAACAATGCCCAGCGTCTCCCCCTCTTTTAGCTTGAACGAAACACCATTCACTGCATGCACGACCCCTTCACGGGTGCGGAATTGCGTTTCAAGGCCTTGTACATTTAATAATTCGGCCATGCAACTATTATCCTTTTAAAAACAGATTGGGATAGTATTTATCCATCTTTGATTCTGGGGTAATTGTCACTAGTATACCTTGAATAATTTTCCATGTCAAACAAAGCGATCAGAAATTTTCATAAACAAATAGAACACCACAGACAGGTCAGCCAAGCGACAAATAGCTTTTGCTACCAGATGTGGGTATCCACGTCAGGAAAAAAACTGAACAACCTTATTAACATTCATTTTCCAGAACGGCTGAAATTATAGCATATGATTTAAAAGTTCCGCTTGTCAAGCGAAAATTGGTGAGTATTTTCTAATCCTTCCCGGTGCTTGCAGATTCAAGGTGCAGGTGTGGGTCCACACCTGCACCTTGAATCTGCAAGATTAAGGCGCGGGTATAATAAGCCAGGGGTTGTTGAACTTGCCTTCTTGAAAAGATCCACTACGTGGAGAGATGACCTGATGAAGAAACTTACCTTTATCTTTAATGGATTAATAATCGGATTCCTGCTGGCCGGGCTGGCCGGCTGCCAGCCAAACCAGCCTACCTCCGCGCCCACAGCCGCAAATTCAGGAAATCCAACCATGGCCCAGGCCGGGGAAACCCTGCCGGCTGCGGCGACCGTCACGGCCGAGTCTCCCCTACCAGGCGCCACCCTCTCCCCTACCAGAATTAAGCAAGCTGCGACAACCAGGCCAAATTATACGGCCACGCCCGTCACGCGCTTGCCGCCCGATCAGTGGCAGAAATGGCCTTACGTACCCACCATTTCGGCCAGGGCCATTGAGATTTACAAAAATGGGCTGGCTATGGGCAACGACCCGCACTCTTTTTCGATCGCGGGCGACTGCCAGTCAATCGTGGGAGCATTCCTGAGCGATTATGACAACCCATACGGATATAACCTGGACCCGGCCTACAACGATCTCAGGGATACCGTCGATTATTTTAAAGGCTCTTTCGGCCGGGACGACGTGACCCGGCGCGGCGGCTTCACGGCAGCCACCATCCTTTCACCGCTGCTGGCCGATCAGAAACTATGCAAGCCGGGCGAATCGCCGCTGACCTGCGAGTTCCGCATCCACAACCCCAGCATTTTGATGATCACCCTGGAAGTTGGCAACCCGCAAATCGCCGCGCATTATGAGCTGTACCTGCGCCAGATTATCGATAAAAGCATCGAGCACGGGGTGCTGCCGGTGCTGGCAACCAAGGCAGACGTGGCGGAGCTGGGCAACGGGGTACACGTGATGAACCCGATCATCGCCAAACTGGCCTACGAATACGATCTGCCGCTGTGGAACTTCTGGCGCTCGGCCCAACCGCTTGACAATCACGGCATCGATGCCACCCGGGATGGTTTTCATATAACAAAGGATGCCCAGCGTTTGAAAAGTTTTGTGGCCTTGCAAACCCTGGACGCCATCCGGCGCGCCGTATCCGCTTTACCTGCGACGGACGGGGTGGCCTCACGTGCTTCTGCCAGTCCCACTCCCGTGCCTCCGGCAGCGCAGGCCATTCTGCCCACCACCTCGCCGCTGTGCGATAACAACCCCGACTGCGTGGCCTTCGGCCTGGCGGAGAACCTGGATGGCGACCCGCAATACATGGGCGTGTACTGGTTCGATCTTTCCACCGGGAAGATGGTGCAGGTGGCGCCAGCCGGCTACAACTTGCAAAGCGTCGCGCCGGATGGGAAATCTCTGCTGGCCAACCTGGGCAGCCAGCTTTTAATAATTCCGCGCCGCGGCGGAAGCCTGGTTAAAATCAGCGACCAGTTCTTCAATTTCAGCAAACAATCGGCCTTCTGGATGGCAGACGGCAAAAGCATCGCCTGGATTGGCAAGGATAAAGGCAAAACCATCCTGGAAATTTACGACGTCGCCAGCGCTTCATCTAAAGCGCTATCCTCGACAGACGACCGGCCAATGGCCTTGTTCGCTTCACCCGATTTGCAGGGGATTTACTGGCAGGAAGGCGCCTGCTCGGCGCTGGAGGTATGCAGCCCGGAGCACGTCCGCTATACCGGCCTGGATGGAAAACCCGGACAAAGCCTCGACAATGTGCTCGACCCGGTCTTTTCGCCGGACGGTAAATCTTTTGCCTTTATGGACCCCATGTATGACATCGCTTATTTGAACGGTTCTTACAACGATAAGCAAATCATCGAAAACATCCAGGCGCGTTTGCCCAGCCGCAGAATGATTGTCTTCAAGGCAGCCGAAGGCTACGAAGTGCGCAACCGCCTGGTGAACTATTCCTGGTCGCCAGACAACGCCAGATTAATGTCTATCATCGATGACCACAGTTTTTATGACGAAACGTCCAAAATGCTGCACATTTACGTTACCGATATGACCAGCAGCATGCAACAAGTGGAGTACTTCAAGGACAAACGCCTGGCCGGCCGCGCGCCTCAAACGGCCTGGTCGCCAGACGGCAAGCGGGTGCTGCTGACCCTGGCTGACGGCGTGAAAAATCCCAACTTCAATTATCGGGTCAACCTGCAACTGCTCAACCTTGCCAGCGGAGAAGTCACGCCGTTTGACCAGGTAGCCAGGCTGATCAGCTCGAATTACATTTATATAACCAATATTTACTGGCCGGCGCTGAAACCTTGATGCACTTTTTTTATACGTGAAAAGCTGCGCTTTTCACGTATAAAAAAGTGGATTCTCGGAATGCAATATTTAAGTTGACAGTCTTAACCTCTAAGTGTAAACTAATCTAAATCATCCATATTCGCCAGGGGAAAATCCCAATAACAAGGGAAATAAGTGTCTTGATATGATCCAATCCAAAAAACACCTCAACCAACTGCTGGCGGTTTTGTTGGCTGCGATTATGTTGGTAATTCCAGCCTGCAACGTGCCTTTCAAAACAGGCGTTTCGTTTACCCCGACAGCCGTGCGCGAGGTGCCGGTGACTCCCCCGCCGCCCAGCATTACCCCCACGGCGGAAATTTTTACGCCCATGCAGCAGTTCTTGCGCAGCCTGCAGCCTAATGACAAAGCTCCGGTAGGACTACCCACCATTATCGATGTAAACAGCCCGGGCAGCGGCGCACAGCAGCAGGTGGACTACTTCAGGCAGGTGCTGGACACCGTTTCTGCCAGCAAACAGATCAACGTCCTTACCCAGAATGCCGATTACGCCAGGCGTGGCTTGCTGCCTGATGAAACTGTACAGAACGTTATCGTCATTCAATACGTCGACAACCTGACGACTGCCTTTATCCTCACCTCAGAAAAGAATGGGGCGCACACCTATTTTATCGACCCGCAGGGTTCGGTTTACGAACTGTACCTGTTCGCCCAGAACAACGCCGGTACAATTTTCTTCGAAGTCGACCCGGTCAAAGCCCAAACCATCCTGGATATGCCCGACCTGACCACCGCACAGTGGGTCACCGTCAGGCAGCTTACCGTACAGGATAAAGCGAAATTACCGGCCGATACCTGGGCATTTTTACAGGCGCAGTATGCCGATATGACCAAAGAGATCAAACTCGATGACGCGGTGGCTAAGGGCCCGGTGTGGCTGACCGTGCCGGTGCTTACCTGGAACGTACAAAACGGCACACAGACGATTTACATCAACCCCGCCTCTTTCGACGTTCACATCGAACAGAATCCAGCTTACCTGCCGGGAAAGACAGACCGTGGGGTGACCCTGGTCCTGCCGTTAGGAAAATTCCCGTCCCAATTGCAGCAGCCGACCGCACAGGTTACCGAAACCCCCGCCCCGCCGACGGCTACATCTACCAGGACGCTCAAACCTACTGCGACCAAGAAACCAGGTAAATCAGCCAAGAAAACGCCCACACCGAAGGGACACACAGCCACCCCCAAGGGACCCACAGCAACGCCATCGCCCACCCCGGATAACTCGCTCGATCAAAATATGGATGCTTTCCAAATGGGCGAGGTTTTGATCCCCAACGAAAAAGTCTTCCACGCTTCCACCGGGGTCAGCTCGTTGGGCGTGGCAGACTCACGCGAAGTGGGCATGTCGTGGGGCTTCTTTGTCCAGGGAGTTTACCTGGGCAGTTTCGACATTCAGAACAAGAATGCTCCAGCGAAGATCCGCGTGGCAGTTTTCGGTTTTACGGATGGGGAGGGGAAACGCTTTTTTATACCCTTCCAACTGGGGGTCGACATGGACCATTCCATCATCATCCAGTACGACCCGAACCGCACGATCAGCGCCCTGGATAACGAACGTCCGATCACGCTCAAGGTATCGGATACTCTCGACGTGCTGCGCGCCAACATGAATGAACCGGTGCTGTTCTTCGTCATGCGCGCCGCCCCGCCGTTCCCCTTCTCGGACTCGGACGGTTATTATATCCACGCTCACGAAGCGCAGTATAACGTAGCCGACCAGGCGCTGCGCTTTGTCAAAACCGCTTCAGGCGGCAGCCTCAAGCAAATGCAGCTTCCTCCCTACGTAAACACGTTGAAGGTGCAGAACACAATTTTGCCGCTGACCGAGAATTTGATCCTGCCACAAAAGCCTTAACAAGGGTTCACTTTTTTAGATGGTTAAAACTGCGTTTTTACCATCTAAAAAAGTTAGGCAAACTACAAGCGCTGGTCGCACATGTGGCGGAAACCGCAGGCGGCGCAGCGCGCCGGGGATTCGTGCGAGCGGTTGGCTGCGCCGGCTTTTTCCTGCAAGCGTATTTCGGCCAGCCGGTCGAGCAGGCGCGCCTCGAGCTCGGCAGTAAAATCGATAGCGAAAGTACGGTTGCGGTAGCGCAGCAAACCATGCGGCGGCCGCTTGCCATACACTTTATGCACCAGCAGGCAATAGGCGGCTAACTGGTAAATATGACTGTCGTAAGGCTGACCAGGCGCATATGAACTTTTCACTTCGACCGGGATGAGCACACCCTCTTGCTCGACCAGATAATCCGGCCGGCCCACCAATCCGGAGACCGGATCGAAAAGAGGTTTTTCTACCTGGCTGCCCGGCCGGGTATCTGTATAAACCACGCTCCCGGCTGGCAGCCCGGCCGCGGCGCGCCGCCGGTTGGCAACCCAGAACAACACCAGGGCAATTAAAATAAGCAGGGCCGGCAGCAGGAAGAGCATGGCGGCTATTTCAGCCACTGCAAGGTAAGCAGGACCACCAGGCTGATCAAACCCAGCGCCAGGACAACCCAGCCAGCCAGGCGCATCAAACCGGCTGCCAGCACTTTGCGCCCATGTTCGGCGTGGAAAGCCGTGCCGGCAGCCAGTTCCTTCTGGTTTTGTGTTTCAATCCCCTGGGATTGGTACCACCAGGCGCGCTTACAATATAAGAAAGCGCCGATTTCAGAGGCGCGGATCGGGCGCATGGCCCTCCCCAGCCGAACGCAGCAGGGCATTTTCGAGAGCCTGCTGAAGCTTTTGCTCGCGCAGGCTGATGGTCATATCGCCGCGGGTGCGTTCGAGAATGCCGCGCACCAGGTCGGTCTGGCGGCGCAGGCCGTTGGTGACGGCATCCGGGTAATCCAGGGTGACCAATAAATCGTAGATGTCATCCATACAGCTCAGCAGCCGTTCGGCATCCTGAGAATAGCCCTGGCGCAGGATGTCCAGGCAGCGCCGGCGCAGTTCGCCCGGCACTTCGGCCAACCCATTCAGGTAGGTGGCGTATTCCACGTCCAGCTCTTCAGGGGTGGGCAGCGGCAGGTTACGGATCAGAGCGCAGGTGACGCTGGCTTCAACGTACTCTTTAATGGCATCCTGGGTGTAGCCGGCAAAGAACAGGTCAATGTAACCGGCCAGGTCTTTTTTAAGGGCTTCCACCAGATTCTGCGCCTGGTCGAGGTTCTCTTTAGCCAGGTCATCTTCGCCGCGGTGAATGGCGCGGATGGCGTGGGCGGCATGCCGGGTGAGCTGGCGGGCCTGGGAAAGGGCCTGGTCACGCGCCCGGGTGCGGGATTCAAAAGTCTGGTGGGCTTTTTCAGCAATTAATCCGAGATTATCCATAGCAATAAGCAATCATGAATCAGGTGGCCGGTGAGGGCGGAACAGGTCATTGGCCAGCGGCGAGTTGCCGGGGAGAGGGATTTCTCCATAAGCGGCTTCGTAGCGGGCCAGGTTTTCCGCCAGGGCACGGTAGAACAATTTGGCCGCGACGGGCGACATTAACAGGCGCGAGACCACCCGCGCCACCGCCTGGCCAGGAAGCTGGCGTGCAAAATCAAACACCAGTTCGGCCGGTGAATGACTGATGCGTACCAGGTTGCTGTAAACTGCCTCCATATCGGCAGGCAATTCGATATTTGGACCTGGTGGCGATTGCCGCACAGGCGCGTCGCTCATATGTCCGCGATCCCCTAGAAGGGAATCTCGTCCTCGCTCCCCTCGGCTTCACCGGCTGCTTCGGTAGTCTCGCCGGCTGTTTCAGCCTTGCTCGACAGGAAACGCACGTTTTGAGCAGTCACTTCGAAGGAAGATCCGGCTGTGCCATCCTGGCGGTTGAAGATACGCGGGCCGCCGGATTTGGGATCTACATTCAGACGTCCTTCGACGACGACCTGGGAGCCTTTTTTCAAGTAGGTATTGGTAGACTCAGCCATCTTGCCCCATACCGAAACACGGAACCAGGCAGTCTCTTTCTGTTTGACGCCGGCAGAATCGGTCCAGCGCCGGTCAGTGGCAACCGAAAAACTGGTAACAGCCTGGCCGCTGGGGGTATAGCGCATTTCCGGGTCTTTGCCTAATCTGCCAACAATTATGATGGTCTGGAAGCTCATATGATTCCTCTTTCCATGGTTGTTTTATTCGATTGATGGTTTGATAAGTTAATTGTACACGCAATTTTAAAATGCAATGTGGAAAAGATAAGGTTTTCGCAAAGAATATTTACTTGTACAAGAACGTAGAGGCACGACGGACACATACAACCGATTCATCCTGCAAATAAACAGTCGTGCCCGATTTCATTGAGGATACTCATATATGAATGGCCAAAAGCGAGGTTGTTCTTTACTTCGACGGGGCACGATTGTTTGAGTGCCATTTTTACGTCTCGAATGGGTCCAGCGTGCCTCTACGTTTGTAGCAGCAAAACGATTTTTTCACCACCGTTAAGGCTGCCGACTCGCTTAGTGCACCTGAAGAGTGAAGCGACTTCTTTCGAAAAGAATTCAGAAAGATCGTCACCGGCCCGGCGTAGGCGTAAGGGTAGGGGTAGCACTGGGCAGCGGCAGGGGTAGGGCTCCAAGCCCGTACAGGCGTAAATCGGAGAAGCTGACCGTCACCGGCGTGTCACCCGCCGAACGGGCGAATACGCCCAGCACGCCGCCGGTGAAAACCGGGTCGCTGGCGCTGAACTGGTATTCATCATTCACGAAAAAGCGCATCTGGCTGCCGGCCGACCATACGCCTAATTTCAGCAGCAGCGGAGAACCAGGGGGGATCTGCCCGGCAGGCGTCCAATCCTGCACAATGGCAAGCTGGCTGTTCTTGACGCGTTCCAGGCGCAGCTGGCCCGTGCATGAAATGGCATAGCGGTAATAATTGGCGGGAGAACTGGCGCGCAGCAGCAGGCCGTAGGCGTCGCCGCCCTTGCACAGGCTCAGGTCAACCGTAATCTCCAGGTAATAATTCTCCGGCAGGGGCGCCTTACTCAAGCTGAACAAGGCGCCTTTAGGCTGAGAAACCGCCAGGGTTAATTCTTTATCGCCAAAGGCCACGCTGCCGGCGGCAGTCTGGCCGGTAGACCATTGGGCCGGGTTGGTGAAATCATCCGCCAGCAGCTCATCTTCGACCGACGGTTTTTCGTCGACCGTCGGCTGGATGATCCGGGCGGGCATCGCCGTAGGAGTGTCGGTGGGTGGGAACCAGACCGTGGTAGCGGTAATGGTGAGAGTGGGGCTGGGGGTGTCGGTAGGGATAAGCGTGGGCTGGGCCAGGAATTGGCTGCTGCAGCCGGCCAGGAAAATCAAAAGGCCAACCGCCAGGCCCAGTTTACGCATGTCATTGCGAGGCGTCTTCGCCGTGGCAATCTCTACGCCGGTAGTTAATTTACTCTTTTTGAAAAATCTCATAGAAGATCAAACTCTTAGCTCATTATACAGCGTGCGGCAGCCCATACCGAATGGGATCCAAAGGATTCACTTTTTTAGATGTAAAAAGCTACGCTTTTTACATCTAAAAAAGTGATTTCCTTTGCAGAGACGGCTGGTAAAATAAACTCTACAGGAAGCGAGGAACTATGCACATCTTGATCGGAAGCGACCATATTGGTAACCCTCTCAAAGAGGATCTGAAAAATTACCTGGCCGGATTGGGCCACGAAGTGATCGACCTGGGCTGCGCCGACGCGGCCACACCGGTCGATTACCCGGACGTGGCGACCGAGCTGGCCGAACGCATCGCCGCCGGCGAGACCGACCGCGGCATCTTGATCTGCGGCACAGGGATTGGCATGGCCATCACTGCCAACAAAGTCCCCGGGGTAAGGGCGGCCTGCTGCCACGACCCCTACTCGGCTGAACGGGCGCGCAAGAGCAACGACGCCCAGGTGATCACCATGGGGTCGCAGATCGTGGCGCCGACCCTGGCGCGACTGCTCATCGACCACTGGCTGGCCTCGGAATTTGCCGGCGGGCGCTCGGCCCCCAAGGTGGATAAGATCAAGAAGCTGGACGAACGCTACCATCCCAGGTAACCACTTTAATCATTTAAGACTCATATCTCAGGAGGAAATGCATGGCAGAACCAATGAGCGTACCGTCCTTAAAATCTATTTTCAAGTTCCCATTCCAGGGGGCCGGCTGGGAAAAACGCTTCCTGATTGGGACGCTGCTGACTTTTGTCAGTTTCATCATCCCGATCGTGCCAGTCATATTTGTCAGCGGTTACTTGCTGGAAGTGATGCGCCGGGCGGTCAAAGGCGAGGAACTGACTCTGCCGGACTGGACTGATTGGGGCAAGCTGGGCCTGGATGGATTGAAGTATATCCTGGTCAACCTGGTTTTCTTGCTGCCCGGCACGCTGATTTACGTGGTCGGGTTTGGCTTTTACTTTATCTCTACGATCAGTATGTCTCTTGGCAGCGCTTTTACTCAAAATTCACGGGGTTTACCGGACGCTTTTGTGCCAGTATTCCTGCTGGCCTTATTGGTTTTCATCATCTCAATGTTCCTTGGACCGCTGCTGTTTTTCCTGGGTGCAATTCCCCTACCGGCGGCGATTGCCAACCTGGCGGTTGAAGGCCGGCTGGCGGCCGGTTTCCGCCTGCGCCAATGGTGGCCGGCGCTGTGGAAGAACAAGCTTGGCTATTTCATCACCTGGACGGTATTATTCGGGCTATTCTTTTTCCTATACCTGGTCTATTTCCTGGTCTATATCACCTGCATCCTGTGTTGGTTGATCCCCTTCTTGATGGCGCCGATGGGATTCTACCTGGGCCTGGTGTATTCCGCCCTGTTCGGACAGACCTTCCGCGAAAGCCTGGAAACTCAGGCGGCAGAGCCGCCGGCTGAAACCGACCAGCCTGAAACGCCGGCTGACCCGGCGGGGGCAGACAGCGAGGTTGCCCAGGCATGACCGCTATCACGGCAATCTTCTTTGACATCGGCGGTGTACTGCTAAGCAACGGTTGGAGCGAGCCCGAGCGACGCCGGGTGGCGGCAGCTTTCGACCTGGACTTCGACGAATTCGACCGGCGTCATTACCAGGTGATCGACGCCTTCGATTATGGGCATATTTCCTTGCAAACCTACCTGGACTGGGCTGTCTTCTACACGCCGCGCCCGTTTACACCTCAGGATTTCGAAAGAGAGATCCAGGACAACATTACACCCATCCCGGAAACGATACAGGTGGCGCGTGAGTTGAAGGAAACCGGGCGGTATTTTATGGCCACGCTGAACAACGAGCCGCGCGAGATCAACGATTACCGCATCCAGCATTTCGGGCTGCCCCAGTTGTTTAGCGCCTTTTTCAGTTCGTGCTACCTGGGGGTGCGCAAACCGCAGTTGGAGGCGTACCGCAAAGCCCTGGCGATCTCGCAGCGCCGGCCGGAGGAAAGCCTGTTTATCGACGATTCGCCGGTAAATATCGAGGCGGCGCGTGACCTGGGGATGAACGCCATTCTGTATGCAGGCGCTAATGAGCTGCGCGCAGAGCTGAAAGAATTGGGACTTTTATAAATTTTTACTGTTGGGCTCAATAACGTAGGGGAGGGTCCAGACCCCATCTGTTCCAACTAATTAACCCGATCGACATTTTGATGTAGGGGCGAGCCAGAAAATAGCATGACGTCTACGTTACCCTGGCTCCGGCTCGCCCGATCGCTGCAATTACAGGTCGTTCCCATCGCCATGACCCCGTTTTTATCCTGCCGGAGTATCGTTAATCAGAGGTAGGGCGACCCGCAGCCTGTTTCGAGTGACGTTCTAATATTCCCTGGGTCGCCCCTCAACCCGTCATTTAGTTGGAACAGATGGTTCAGCCCCTGACGACCCGGCTATTCAGCAATGGGCTGGTAGAGGTCAAGCACCAGTTCTTCCGGCGGAAGCTCCAGCGCCCCGAAGTGCTCTTCGAGCCACTGGTGGCTGGCGCCCTGGTAGGGCGACTCCTCGCGCCAGCGCACGAACTGCTGCCAGGTGGGGAAGATGCTGTCGACGCCCTTGCAGCGCGTCACGGCATACAGTCCGCCCGGAAAATCCTTAATGGTGGTCTCCCCCTCCGGCTGGACGGTCTCATCCACAGTCACCCACACCTCGTAGCCATAGTTCGGGCTGCCGGCGGAAGGGCTGGGGTTGTTGAAGCCGAAGAAGCGATGCTCCTTCCCATCTTCCAGCAGGTGGGAGGCTTCCAGCCAGGCGCGCATCTTATCCCAGGCCAGGCCCTCGGGGCCGGCGCCAAACCCCAGCACGGACGCCACCCGTATGGGCTCTAAACGGACGATACGAACTTCCATTTCAGACATTTTTTCTCTCCCTTTTTATTTTTCAGACTGGTTTCATTTTACGGTTGCGTACCTGACATCTTATGTCAGGTATTAATGCTAAAATAAGGAAATCACTTTTTCATATTCAAAAAACCTGCGGTTTTTTGAATATAAAAAAGTGGGTCCTTCCAAAATATCGACATAAAAGGAAGTCCATGCGCGCCGATAGACTAATTTCGTTATTGATGCTGCTGCAAAGCCGCGGCAGGCTACCTGCCCGCCGCCTGGCGGAAGAACTGGAGGTCTCGGAACGCACCATTTACCGGGATGTCGAGGCGCTGAGTGTGGCAGGCGTGCCGGTGTACGC
>VFSW01005547.1_pt1 | contig 18631 bp, 16 predicted proteins | sample 5358111 | NCBI WGS metagenome assembly VFSW01 (sample SAMN11554181, study PRJNA540505) | mine drainage metagenome | isolation source: sediment from site ElyBrook_90M | place: USA: Ely Copper Mine, Vershire, VT | collected 2017 | reverse complement strand
GAGCTGATGCTGCGGCTCGCGTGGCTGTGGGCGACGGCAAGGCGTCTGCCGGCACCGCCCGGTCCCCGGGGGTTCATACACGGCGCAACACCGGCATTGGCACTACTTGGCTTCGGTGACTCGATCGCCGCCGGCATCGGCGTCGCCGACCAGTCCGAGGGGCTGGTCGGCCAGGTGGCGGCAAAGCTCTCGCCCGGCCGGGCCATTCACTGGGAAAGCTTCGCGAAATCGGGGGCCACCGCTGATGCGCTGGTGAGCATGCTCGATCGTGCGGGCCACGAGCCGGCCGATTTCGTTCTGCTGAGCTGCGGGGTGAATGACATCATCCGACGACGCCCGGCGGAACAATTTTACCGGAAACTCATGCAGTTTCACGCGCAAGCCCTGCACCGGTGGCCGCGAGCGATCATCGTGCACGTCGGCGTCCCGGCGTTCGCCACGTTTCCCGCGTTGCACGGCAGACTGGGTCGTATTCTCGACCGGCAGGCGATCGGCTACGTTGCTGCGGCCAAGAAAGCGGCGCTCGATGCCGGCATCCGATACGCCGAATTCCCAGCCGACATCCGTTGCGAACATTTTGCGGTCGACGGCTTTCATGCAGGTCCGGCCGGCTGCGCCGCCTGGGCCGGCCGTGTCGTCGAGTCGCTTAGCGTGTGAGTTTATTCGCCTTGTTCGCGCAAACGCTGGCGCAGCAACTTCTTGTCGATCTTCCCCAACGTGACGCGTGGCAGGTCCGAGACCACGTAGACCCGTCTGGGGACCTTGAAATCCGCCAGTTCCTGGCGGCACCGGGCGAGTATGCGGTCCGCCAGGTGTTCGGTTTCCATCAAAGGAATGACGTACGCCACCGGGACCTCCTCGAGCATTTCGTCGGGCGCGCCGACGACGGCGACTTCCGCGATTGCGCCCATCGAGTAGATCACGCGTTCGATCTCGGCGGCCGCAACGCTCTCGGCGCCGACCCGAAGCATGTCCTTCTCGCGCATGTCGAAGCGGATTTGCCCGTCGGCAAACGGGGTCACGCGATCGCCTGTCGAGAACCATCCCTCTTCATCGTAACATTCGTCCGTGGCTTCTTGATTGCCGAGATATTCGAGGAACATCGATATGCCGGGGATGCCGCGCAACTTCAAATGACCGCTCTCACCGAAGTCGACCTCGGCCCCGTCGTCTCGTACGACCTTCACCTCGTAGCCGGGGACCGGGACTCCCATGGCCATCTCACGGCCCAACCAGCCGTGCTCGGCCATGATCGTCAATGTCACCGTCTCGGTCATCCCGAACCAGCCCAGCGTGCGCAGGCCCCAGGCATCTCGGATCGCCGAGATATCCGATGCGCCGAGTCCGATGAACCTCAGCTTGTTCGCCGGCGGCTTCGGCTGTTTTATCAAGGCGAGCAGAGTGAAGGCGATGCCGATGAACCAGGTGCACTGATGGCGGACAATGGCGTCCCAGAACCGGCTCGCCGAAAATTTGGGGTGCAGGACGATCGTTCCGCCGGACCATAATGTGCTCAAAGTCGAATAGGACATCGCATTGGTGTGAAACAGCGGCAAGTAGACGAGCGAAACGTCGTCGCCGTGAATGTCGAGCAATGAGGCACCGATGCGCGCTCCCCAAAGGGCGTTCGCGTGAGTCCAAACGACACCCTTTGGTCGGGAGGTCGTCCCGGAAGTGTATTGCACGCTGTTTGGCGCCATCGGCTCCGCCGGCCTCGTCGGCGCAGCCGATTCGTCGGCGAACAAATCGCCGAATGCGAGAACATCTTCAGGTTTCGCGGCCTCGGGCGGCGCGCCGAGGTCGGTCGACGTGCACGCGATCCAGCGGAATTTCACGCCCAGAGATTGCACCGCATCGAGTAGTTGCGGTTGAGTGATTGCCGCGACGACCTGCGAATTCGAGGCGTAATAGGCAAGTTCCTCCACCGAGGAGCGCGTGTTGGTCGTGACGGCAATCGCCCCCAGGCGCGAGCAGGCGAAGTAGGCGATGAGGAATTCCGGGCAGTTACCGAGATGGATGAGCACCCGATCGCCGCCCACGACACCCCGGGCGGCGAGACCGGCGCAGACACGAGCGACATCTCGTGCGAACTCCTGGTAGGTCCAACGCGCCCCGCTTCCCTCGAAGGGTTCCCACACCAGAAAGGGATGATTGGGGCGAGCCTGCGCCTGGGTTTCGAGCAGCCACGGCAAGTCGCGGCCAGTGAACACATGCGTGGCAGTGGGCTTAAGTGCGGTTTTCGCGGGCATTCGATGCTCTCCGGTTCTTGAAAATGGATTTACTCGATGAAGACGGCGCGGCCATTGGCGATCGCAATGCCGCCGCCAGCGCTGCGCATTTCGAAGGCAACGACGGCGTTCGCTTCGACGGGGGCGTCGTGTGTGAGCGTGATGAACGATCCCGGTGTCACCGGGGCTCGGAATTCACCCATGAGGCGGCCGAGTCGCCGCCCCCCCCCCGGCGCCGCGAACTGGCGCGCCAGCGCTTGACCCGCGATTGCCCAAGTCGCGGTGCCCTGTAATACGATATCGGGCAGCCCGGCTTGACGTGCGACTCGCCGCTCGGTGTGAATCGGATTGTGTATGCCCGTGCACTCGGCGTAGATGTGCGCCAGGCCGCGCGGCACCGGTATCTCGATCTGCTTCCAAGGAGCGCGGCCTGCGTCGGGAAATGCCGGCGGCCGTTCGATGACGCGGTCAGCCCCGACGATGCTGGCTCCACGGCAAAGTACGGTCATCCACGAGGTCACCAACAAGCGTTCGACGACGGATTCCCGTATATCGATGCGCATTGTGAGGAGCGCTCCGGCGCGGACGCTCGACAAGCCGACGAGGCTTCCCTCGATCCGAAGATCGGTGCCGGCGCGGATTGGTGCATGAAATTGCGAGTCCTGGCCGACGTGCAGAAACTGCGAGAGATTTTCTTCGTCAATGCCAAGCAGGCGCGACCTGTCCGGATCCTTCAAAAACGCCCACTCCAGAGTGACGCAAAATGACGGCAGAGCCGCAAGACCACACGGCTGGTCGTCATCGAGCGCCGGCGCGTCATTCGCATCAATCGCCGCCGCAAAGGCGAGCAGACGTCGGGTGGACGCATTGACCCGCATCACGCCGAGGTCCATTCCGATAATGGTCGAGTCGAATTGCATCGCTCCGCCGCTTCCTCATTTGCCGGGATGCCGCGCCCGGCGTCGCTGTCATGGACGAGTCCGCCCCGCCGGTCCTTGACATTGGCGTACCGACTGACCGAAAATATACACTGTACATATAAAGGGCGCCAGACGCGGCGACCCTCATAGAATCGAGCGAATGCTCGTGATTACCGCGGCTCAGACCGCATCAACGGGAGTACTTATGGGCTCTCCGGAGTTCACGTTGACGAGCGCCGAAGGCGCGGGAAGGTTTCCCGATTCCACGTCGCGTTCGGCGGCGCTCTATGCGCGCGCCGCAGCGGTTTTGCCGGGCGGAAACAGCCGCCACTCCGTTTATTTTCCGCCGTATCCAATCTACGCGCATCGGGGACGAGGCAGCCTGATCTGGGACGTGGACGGCATCGAACGTCTGGACTGTGTCAACAATTACTCCTCCCTGATTCACGGGCACTCCCATCCCGCGATCGTCGAGGCGATTTCCCGCCAGGCCGCCGAACTCATTTCAGTCGCGCTACCGACGGAAAGCGAAGTGTTGTTGGCGGAACTCCTGATCGAGCGACTCGAGGCGGTTGAGAGAATTCGCTTCTGCAATTCCGGGACTGAGGCGGTGATGTTTGCGCTCAAGGCGGCACGTGCATTCACCGGCCGGCCGCTGGTCGCGAAAATCGAGGGGGCTTATCATGGTTCGGGCGAAACGGCGTCGGTGAGCACCATGCCGAATCCCGCTCGTTGGGGCGATCGGGAGGCGCCGGCGGCCGTGCCGGACAGCGGCTCCGGTCCCGGAGTCGGGCACGACGTGGTTGTGTTGTCCATGAACGACGTCGAGCGCGGTCGCCGACTCATACGCGAGAACGCCGATCGCCTCGCGGGCGTGCTCATCGACCCGATGGTGAAGAACCTGGCATTCATGGCCGCGACACCCGAGTTCGTCGCGATGCTGCGCGAGGAAACCGAGCGATGCGGTGCGCTTCTGATTTTCGATGAGGTGTACAGTTTGCGCCTCGGCTTTCATGGCGCGCACGCTACGCTCGGCGTCAAACCGGATGTCGTCGCATTGGGAAAAATCATCGGAGGTGGCTTGCCGGTCGGTGCGGTCGGCGGGCGTGCCGATTTGATGGATCAGCTGTTCGATCCGCGCGTGGGCGCGAAGCTCGCGCATGCCGGTACGTTCAATGCGAACCCCTTGACCATGGCCGCCGGAGTCGCCGCCATGAAACATTTCGACGAGACGGCATTCGATAGGCTCGGGATGCTCGGAGAGCGGTTGCGAACCGGCTTGAGGGAGGCGTTGCGAATCAGCGGCCGCGCCGGAACCGTGACCGGTGCGGCATCGATGATCGGTCTCTTCATGACAGATTCCAAGATACACAACTACCGGGACCTGGTCACCGCGTTGATCGCTGATCCCGGAATCAAAAGGCGTGGTGACGCGCTCTTCCGGCAGCTTTTGAACCGGGGTGTGTTCATGGGTTCCCAAGGCTTTTTCGTGCTATCGACCGCCAATACGGCCGCTGAAATCGATCGGATCATCGAGGCGGTGGCGGATTCGCTGCGGTTCTTGCCAGAGTGAGTGTTCCGGCGCGAGAATGCCGGGGATCCCGCCTGAACGCGCGCAACTAGGTACGGTGTCCCGTGGTGGCGGCGCCCGACGGTCAGCCAGCAGGCATCGACCGACGGAGCACGTGAAAATGAAGCGGACGAAGCGCAAGACACCAGCCAAGACGGTCCGCGGTCCCGACCGATACCACAAGGGCAACGTCAATCAACTGCTGTTCGCCGCCGCCTCGCGGCTGATCGAGGCAGGAGAACTCGATACGCTGACGTTGCGACGCTTGTGCCGCGAAGTGGGTGTCACCGCAGCGAATTTCTACAACCACTATCCCAGCCTGGATCATCTGCTCCTCGACGTCGCCGCCGAGGGTCTCGACAAGCTGCGGAACGCGATGCAGTCGATGATGACCAAGATCGCGGCGCCGACCGACCAAGTCGTGGCAATTACCACCAATTTCGTCGAATTCGGGGTGGATCATCCCGACCTGTTTCGCTTGATGTTCGGTCAGATCGTCGATGCCCGACGCCACGAGCGTTTCAAAGCGGCGTCCGAAATGGCCTTTGCCGCATTTGTCGGCCACCTCTATGGTGAAGATCGATATCGCTCAACGGACATCACCTGGTCGCACAATCACTGTCAAAATGGCTACGCACAGTTTGCGTTTTCCTACGGACTTGCGCGCCTCATATCCATGGGCTTGATCGAATTCCCGAGTAACACGAATGCCGAACGCCATCGATTCGTGAAGAGTCTGGCCCTTTCGATCATTGGCGGAATACAGGTTCCGGAGAGGAAATCCGGCAAGCCGACCGCCCCGCGGGCTGGTCGTGTTCGCTGATGTCGGTTGACTCGATGGGGAACTGGCGAGGGTAAAAATGAACGACGATGCAATCAGCCTCACCAAGACCGACGGAGTCGCCGAGTTGACACTGTGCTCCCCGGAGACCCTCAACGTCATGACGCCGGCGTTCTGGAATCAGCTGCCGAGGATCGTGACAGAATTGGACCGCGAGGGGCGCACGCGTGCATTGATCATCGCATCGACGGGACCGCATTTTTGCGCCGGCATGGACTTGTCTGTATTCGCTGACGCGAACGCCATGACCACGGACGCCCGGAGTCGCGAGCGCATGAGGAGCGTCGCACTCCTGCTTCAGGACGCGCTCAGCCGGCTGGAGAGATCGCGGTTCCCGGTGATCGCCGCGATTCAGGGCGGGTGCATTGGCGGCGGTGTCGATTTGGCATGCGCCTGCGACATTCGCTTTGCGACAGCTGAGGCATTCTTTTGCATCCAGGAGATCAACATCGGAATGATGGCGGATCTCGGAACATTACAGAGAATGCCGAAGTTGCTCCCCGCCGGAATCGTGCGGGAGCTCGCGTATACCGGCGATCGCCTGGTCGCGAGGGAAGCCCATCGATTGGGCTTCGTGAACCGCTTGTTCGACACGACGGATGCGCTGCTCGATGGCGCGCGACAGTGTGCGCGGAAAATCGCCGCCAAATCACCGTTGGCGATCGCTGGATCGAAGGAGGCGATCAACTTCGCGCGAGACTATCCGGTCAATGTCGCACTACAGATGGCAATCAACTGGCAGACGGGGATGCTCGACGTCGTGGATTTGCAGAACGGTGTGGACGGCGTGCGCAAGCGCAGCGTCGCAAGCTTCGAGTCGCTGAAGCCGTTGCCGGATACGATTTGACCTCAATCCGCCGGCCGCCGCTGCCGGCCATAGGAAAGACTTTACATGATGAGAGACACCGCACCGACGTCGCGTCGGCATATCTTTGATGCCGAGCATGAGATTTTTCGCGAGGCCTTCCGCAAATTCATCCTGAAGGAGGTGGCGCCGCATGCCGAGCACTGGCGCGAGGCCGGTCAGGTCGATCGTGACGTGTATCGCAAAGCGGGCGATCTCGGCTACTTGCTCATGTGGGCGGAGGAGCGGTACGGCGGTGCGGGAGTCGGGGACTTTCGTTATGAGCAAATCATGATCGAGGAGAACTCCATGCACGGCGAGTCCGGCTTCTTCATGACGCTGCATTCGCGACTCGTTGGACCCTATCTGGGGGAAATCGGCAGTGCAGAACAAAAGGAGAGGCTGCTCCCGGCTTGCATTCGCGGAGAAACAATACTCGGTATCGCGATGACGGAGCCCGGGGCCGGCAGCGACTTGTCGGGTATCAAGACGCGTGCTGAGCGGGTCGGCGACGATTGGGTGCTGAGCGGCTCAAAACTATACATTTCAAACGGCCAAATCGGCGATTTGTTCGTGGTCGTTGCGCGTACCGATCCTCAACGTCCACACGGGCTTGGGTTGTTCCTGGTCGAGCGCGACATGCCGGGCTTCAAGCGGGGCCGGAAGCTGAAAAAGCTTGGCTTGAAGGCCCAGGACACGTCGGAACTGTTCTTCGATCAGGTGAAGGTACCCGCCGCGAATGTTCTCGGCGAACCCACGAAAGGATTTCATTACCTGACGAAATTCCTGGTCGAAGAGAGGCTCATCGGCGCCTGCCAGTACATCGCCAATGCGCAGAGCGCGTTCAACCTCACCTATGATTTCGTCAAGGAGCGGCGCGCATTCGGCAAGCGCCTGGCCGCGTTCCAAAATACGCGCTTCAAGATGGCGGAGATGCGGGCGCAACTCGATGCCATGCAAGTCTACGTGGATCATTGCGTAATGCAGCACAACGCCCGCAGCCTCGATGCGGAAGCGGCGGCCGGGGTGAAGTGGCTGGCCAGCGAACTGGAAGCGCGGGTTCTGGATGAATGCGTGCAACTTCACGGCGGCGCCGGATACATGGAGGAGTATCGTATTTGCCGGATGTTCGCCGACGCGAGAGTGTCGCGTATTTACGCGGGCACCTCCGAGATCATGAAGGAAATCATTGCGCGCGGCATCGGCTTCGATGAGCGCAAGATGAATTGATCGCGGCGGACCCGGGAGCCGATTCGCTGCTCTGATACGTGGCCGTGCGCAGCCATTCCGGATTTACCTCGACGCCCCAACCCGGTTCAGCGGGAATCTGCACGCAACCGTCCTTGACCGCATAGGGATCGCCGAGGAACAAGTGTTGTTGCCAGGGATAGTAGTCCGGGCCCTCGATCGATAATTCGAGGTACTTGCCCGCGTTCGGTATCGCCCCGAGCAGATGCATGGTGCACAGGGTGACGAGGGAGAGATTCGCGCTGTGCGGCGTGCATGGAAGTCCGGCGGCGGCGGCCATTGCGACGACCTTCAGGGTTCGCGTCAGTCCGCCGAGGTACATCACGTCCGGTTGCACGATGTCGACCGCACGCATGCCAATCATCCGCGCCCAGGTGCCGAGGTCCCAGTCCTGTTCACCGCCGGTGACGTCGATGGCGAGCGCATCGGCAACCTCCTTCGTCTCCACCAACTTCCAGTACGGACAGGGTTCTTCGTAGTGGCCGATCCCTTCGGCCTCCAACAGATGGCCGACGTCGATGGCGCGATTCGGCGTAAAGCCGCTGTTCGCGTCCACCAGTTTCGCCACGTCCGGACCCAGGGCGCGCGCAACCAGCGGCACGATTTCCTCGGTGCGCCCGGGCCATTCGTCGACGTCGTGACCGCATTCGGCCGCGACGCGCCATTTGAAAGCGTCGAAGCCTTGCTCGTCGCGCAGTCGAACGAGCCGCGCTGCCTCGGCGGCCGGGGTGATGTCCCGCTTCATCGACGATGCATAGGCGCGAAGCCGCCGTGGCGTGCCACCGAGCAGTTCGACCACCGGCTTGCCCTCGAGTTTGCCGTGCAAGTCCCATAGCGCCGTGTCGAGTCCGGCCATCGCCCGACACCGATAGCTGCCCGGGTACTTGTGCTCGCGGTCCTCGATGCGTCCGATGAGTGCGTCGATGTCGAGCGCGTCCTGTCCGAGCGCCCAGGGAGCGACTTGACGGTGGAAGATGGTCGCGGTGATGTCGGCATTGTAGGTCGAGGTCTGGCCCCAACCCACGGCGCCAGTGTCCGTCGTGAGTTTGACGAAACAGACGAATTCATCGGCGAAGGTTTCGAGACGGGCGATTTGGATCATCGTGATGCTGCCTGGGTAAAAATCGCAGGGGCTTTCGCCGCGGAGTATAAGCGCTCGGCGCGGCGGCACGGCATGTGCGTCCACTATACTGTGACGATCGTAACCTGGGCTCAGGCGGTAACCGTTGCAAGACGACGAATTCGACTATGTGATCGTCGGTGCCGGTTCCGCCGGCTGTGTGCTTGCGGACCGGTTGTCGGCGAGCGGCCGCGATCGTGTGCTGGTTCTCGAGGCCGGTGGGTCCGATCGCAGCCCTTGGATCCGCGTACCGATCGGTTACGGGCGATGTTTCACGGATCCCCGCGTGAACTGGCGGTACACGACCGAACCGGACCCGGGTCTTGACGGTCGTTCGGCGTACTGGCCGCGTGGCAAGGTGCTCGGCGGCTCGGGCTCGATCAACGCGATGGTCTATGTTCGGGGCGATGCACGTGATTTCGACGACTGGGCCGCTCGCGGCAATCCGGGCTGGAACTGGGCGGATGTGCTGCCTTATTTTCGGCGCATGGAAGATCACGAATGGGGCGCATCGGCAAGCCACGGCGCCGGCGGACCGATCCCGGTCAGCGACATCGCCGCTCGGGCGCACCCGCTTTGCAAGGTCTTCGTGCAAAGTTGCGCGAAGCTTGGCATCGCGCCAATACGCGACTTCAACGAGCCGTACGCGGAGGGCGCCGGCGTTGATCCGCCGCATCGCCGCGGCTCAACCGCTTGCCGCCATCGTCGAGCGCGAAATGCAACCGGGGGACGATTGTGTCGGTGCCGAGGCGCTGATCGCCGACTTCCGGGCGCGCGCCGGCACCGTGTATCACGCGAGTGGCACCTGCTCGATGGGCCCGGATCGTGCGCAAGCGGTCGTGGATCCGCGTCTACGTGTACACGGCGTCGGCGGTCTGCGCATCGTCGATGCATCGGTTTTCCCCTCGGTCACGTCGGGAAATACCAACGCTCCCACGATGATGGTGGCGGAGAAGGCGGCCGATCTGATCCGTTCGGATTCGTAGCCGCTCATAATCCTGAACGCATGGTCGCATGTTCAGAGCCGCAGGCCGCCCGTCACCGCGATGACCTCGCCGGTGATGTAAGCGCCGCCGGCGCACAGGAAGGCGATCAGCTCCGCATATTCTGCCGGTTCGCCGACCCGCGCGAGTGCGACGCTCTGCGCCGCCGCCGCGTCCATGTCACCGAAGGAGCAGTCCCAGTTCGAGTTCACGTAGCCCGGCGCGATGCCGTTGACCCGCACCGCCGGGGCGAGGCCTCTGGCGAGTTCGCGTGTGAGTCCGGCGAGCCCGGCTTTCGCGGTCGCGTAAGCCGTACTGCTCCCGCCGCCGCCGAATGCGGCCACGGAAACCGTGTTGACGACCGCACCTCGCGCCGCGCGCAGCGCCGGCGCGGCCGATTGCGTGACCCAGAATGTGCTCAAGAGGTTGACCTTGAGGATCCGATCCCAAAACTCTTCGGTCAGCGCGTCCAGATCGGCGGGTGGAATCGGCGTGCGCGTCAGTGGCGCGCCGGCGTTGTTCACGAGATAGTCCAGTCCGCCGAGCCGTTCGATGGCATGAGCGCCGACAGCGCGGGCCGTTGCGGCGACGGCGAGATCGCCCGGGACGGCGTGCACGGTCAAGCCGCGTTCCTGAAGGCGCTCGACGGCGAGCGTCAGCCCCGGAAGGGGCAGATCGTTCATTGCGACGCGTGCGCCGCTACGCGCGAGTAACTCCGCGGTCGCGAAGCCGATGCCGGAGGCCGAGCCGGTCACGAGCGCGCGCCGGCCGGCGAGATTGAATTGGATCATGAGCCTTCGACCTTCAAAGAGAATGTGGGCTGGGACCGGCCGCTGTGCCATCGGAGCGGCGCGACCTTGGGCAGCATGAATACCCAGCCGATCAGGCCGAGCACGTTGACCGCTGCGCCTAGCGCAAACGCCAGATCGAAACTTCCCGTGCGCTCGACCAGGATCCCGGTGATGGTCGGTGCGATCAAGCCGGCGGTGTTGCCGACCGCGTTTTGTATGCCCACCCAACGGCCGGTCGCCGCCGGTCCAGCGATGATTTGTGGAATCGCGAAAATTCCGGGATAAGAACAACCGCTGATCAGTTCGAAAGCGAACAGCGAGATCAGCGAGCCGGTCTGCGGGAGCGCCATCATGCCGATCATGCAGGCGATGCCCGACAGATGCGCGACCGCCATGATCGTCTTGTAGATCAAGTTCGGACTGTATCCTGCCCGGATCCAGCGATCCGACGCCCAACCCATCGCCAAGGCGCTGAGCGCGTTCACAAGGTAGGCCCAGGACGCGGTTTCGGCCATCGACTCGATCGAGAATCCGCGCGCTTTGACCAGGTAGAACGGCAACCACGACACGAGGAAATAATAGCCGTAATTCGAGGCGAAATGACCGAGTGAGGCGCCCCAGAGCGCCGGCTGGCGCAGGATCTCGCTGAACTCAGGCGGCGTGTCGCCGAGCATGTCGGCGGTGCGCGCCTCGGCGATCACGGTCCTTCGCCAGGGCAGAAGCCAGAGCAGCGCCATCGCGCCGAACACCATGAAGACCGGACGCCAGCCGAAGCGGGCCATCATGTAGCCGCCGACCAGGGTGCCGACCGCGGGACCCATCAGGTAGCCGAAGCTCAAAGCCCCATTGGCGATGCCGAGGCGGCCCAAATCGACCGCATGCGCGAGCAGTTTGGCTGCGCACGGAAAGGCGACGCTTTCGCCGACGCCGAGCAGTATGCGCAAACCGAGCAGCGCGCCAAAGCCGCCGGCGAAGCCGGTGCCGAAGGTTGCCAACGACCATAGGGAAACGCCGGCGGCGAGCACCGCGCGCGCGCCGAAGCGCTCCGCGAGCCAGCCGGTCGCCGGCATGCAGACCACGTAACCGTAGTAGAACGCGGACAGCAGCACGCCGAGTTCGCCGGCCGAGAGGTGCAGTTCGCTCTGCATCATTGGTGCCGCGGTCGCGAGGTTGCCGCGATCAACGTAGTTGATGAAGACGGCGAGCGTCACTAACGACACGACCCGGGTGGCGGAGCTCAGGCCGTCATGGGTCGCTGCAGTCATGCGTTGTTCAATCTCCGGACCCGGCGGCGCGGTAATGCCGGCGCAGGCGCCATCGCCGTGACCTTGATAGCCGATGCTTGTTGGCCGAACGAAACTACTATTCGGCAGACCAATACGCAATAATCCCAGCGCGGGCGGCACCAGCCGCGCGACCAACTCGCAGGAGGTGCGCGGATGTTCAAGGCTTTGGTGCTGGATAATACGGGCGGCGCGGTGGCCGCCGAAGTCCGCGAAGTCGACGAAGAGGCTCTTCCGGCCGGCGATGTCACGGTCGCGGTGGAGTACTCGACTGTCAATTACAAGGACGGCCTGGTCGTCATGGGACAGGGCGGGCTGGTCAAAAAATATCCGCATGTTCCAGGCATCGATTTCGCGGGCACCGTGATCGACAGTCAAAACCCGGCGTACAGGAACGGCGATCGCGTCATCCTGACGGGCTGGCGGGTTGGCGAGGTGCAGTGGGGCGGAATGGCGCAAAAGGCGCGAGTGCGTGCCGATTGGCTCGTGCCTCTGCCGACGGGCCTCTCGTGCCGCGAAGCGATGGCGATTGGCACCGCGGGATTCACCGCGATGCTCGCGATCATGGCGCTGGAGGCGCAAGGTCTGGTGCCGGACGCCGGAGAGGTTCTGGTCACCGGCGCTGCCGGTGGGGTGGGGTCGGTGGCGACAGCCTTGCTCGCACAACGCGGCTACCAGGTCGTGGCATCAACGGGGCGTCAACAATCGGCCGAGTATCTCAAGAGTCTCGGTGCCGTGTCGGTCATCGATCGCTCCGCGTTCGCCGATCCGGCCAAGCGGCCCCTGGAGGGCGAACGCTGGGCGGCCTGCGTCGATTCGGTCGGCGGCAACACGCTCGCACGGGTTCTCGCACAGACGAAATACCACGGCTCGGTCGCGGCCGTCGGCCTCGCCGGCGGTGCCGTGCTGAATCATACGGTCATTCCATTCCTGTTGCGGGGCGTGAATCTGCTCGGCATCGATTCGGTGATGTGTCCGCGCGAGCGGCGACTCGCGGCCTGGAAACGACTGGCCGCGCAAATGCCGCGCCCGATGCTCGCGGCGATCACCGTCGAAGCGGCTCTTGCCGACGTGCCGCGCCTCGCCGGGGAGATTCTTGCCGGCCAGGTGCGCGGCCGGGTCGTCGTCAACGTCGCCTGAGCGACGCTCAACCGTTGCGCCGCGCTCAGCCGAGATGACCGCTCTTGCGATAGACGAGCGCGCCGCTCTCGGCCGCGATCGACACCGTACTTCCGGGCGGGTAACGCAGCCAGCTGCCGGCACGCCGCGGTGAGCCGTCGACCGTGAGCTTGCCTTCGACGACGAAGAATTCCACGCCGCGCGGCCAGACATCGCGAAGATTCGCCGCACCGGGCGCGAACCGCAGCAAGTCGACGCGCTCCCAGGGGGCTTCAAACAGCACCGCGCTGTCGAGGCCGGTGGCGCCGGACCGCCAGAGCGCAGCAGCGCGCGTGTCCAGTCGGACCGGCAAGGTTTCCTCGGGCGGCATTTGGCGCAATTTGACCAAGATCACGGCACCGGGCGCGCTCGATGGCGTGTGGCGCGAGCCCGGGGGATTGCGGACATAGAATCCGGCGGGGAAATCGCCGGTCTCGTCGGAGAATACGCCCTCCAGGACCAGGAATTCCTCGCCGGCGCCATGGGTGTGGGGTGAAAACGCCGAACCGTGTGCATAGCGCACCAGCGACGTCGCACGTGCGACTTCATCGCCTTCGCGCTCCAGCATCCGTCGCTCGACGCCGGGCATCGGCGAGGCGCTCCATTCGAGCGATTCGCTGTCGACCATGGCAGGCACGGAGAGATCGGCGTTCAGTCGCATGGTCGCTTGCATGCGCTAGTGTCGGGCAGATCGAGTGACCGGGCAAGCTCGCCGTGAGGCCGCCCGTCGGTTCGCTGTTGCGGTAGAATTCTGCCGCATGCCAGCATCCTGTCCGGCGTTCGAGCGTACCAAGCCATGATCGAAGCCGACGAATCCTCTTTTCAACGCGACGTCATCGATGCGTCGCGACAGCTTCCAGTGCTCGTGGACTTCTGGGCGCCGTGGTGTGCGCCGTGCCGGGCGCTGGGTCCGCTGCTCGAGCGCCTCGAAGGGGAGGCCGCGGGCCGGTTCAGTCTCGTCAAGGTCGATTCGGATGCGAATTCGGCGCTCGCCGCGCGCTACCAGGTGCGCAGCATCCCGTACGTGATTGCCTTCGTCGACGGCGCGCCTGCGGACTCGTTTGTCGGCGCGCTACCGGAGGCGCAGTTGCGCGCGTTTCTCGAACGCCTGATCCCGGGGCCGGCACAGATTGAGCGGCGTCGCGCGCAGGCCCTGTCCGCGAGCGGCGATTTCCAGGCGGCAGCAGTGGCCCTGCGTGCGGCGATCGCGCTCGACGCAAAGCAGAACGAGGCGCGACTCGATCTGGCCGAGTTGCTGCTCGATCGGATGCCGCCGCCTGTCGATGAGTCGCGCCTGGCCGAGGCGGCCGCCGCACTGGCGCCGCTCGGACCGGCGGAGCGCGGCGATGGCCGGCATCGGGCGCTCGAGGCGCGCCTTGCGGCGCTGCGCGGCGCCGCGACGCTCGCGTCCAAGGACGCGCTATTGCGGCGTATCGGCGCCGAGCCCGGCGATCTTTCCGCGAGATTCGATCTCGCACAACGCTGCATCGCCGAGCGTGCGTATGCCCCGGCCCTCGATCAACTCCTCGAGATCATCGCCCGGGATCGGCGATTCGGCGATGACGCGGCGCGGCGCCTGATTCTCTCGGTGTTCGACCTCGCCGCGGATGATCCGTCGCTCGTCTCTTCGTACCGGCGTCGATTGTCGGCACTCATCAACCGCTGACGCAGCCGGGGTCAGTGCGAATCGCGCCAGCCGCCCCCGAGCGCCTCGATCAAGCTCACGCTCGCGTTCAGCCGCCGGGTCTCTATCGTGATGGCGGCCGCGCGCGCCTGCAGGGCCGCGGTCTCGGTCGAGGCGACCTCGAGATAGGTCGCGATACCGGCTTGGTAGCGGTAACGGGCCTGGTGCATGGCGATGCGGGTGGCTGCGACCGCCGCCGATTCGCTGTGCGACTCCCGGGCGAGCATTGCGAGCGCCGCCAGTTGATCCTCGACGTCTTGATAGGCGCCGATCACGGTGCTGCGGTAGTCGGCGACCAGTTCGTCGTAGCGCGCGTGCGCCGCGGCTGATTCGGCGCGGTGCAGACCGGCATCGAAGACGCTCAGCGCGCCGGCCGCGCCGAGCGACCACATCCGGCTCGAGGCCTGCAGCCAGCTGGCGGCCGAGGCGCTGTCGAGGCCGACGGTGGCAACCAAGTCGAACACCGGGAAGTAGGCGGCGCGCGCGACACCGATCGCCGCATTCGCGGCGGCGACGCGTCGTTCGGCCGCGGCGATGTCCGGTCGGCGTTCGAGCAGCGTCGACGGCAATCCGGGATCGACCGGTGGCGGCTTCGCACCGAGCGGCAGCGGATCGGCCGGTATCCGGAATACCGTCGGATTCGCGCCGACGAGCGTTGCGATCGCATCGGCGCTCTGCGCACGCGCAATCCGCATGTCCGCGGCCGCGGCGCGCGCGCTCTCGAGCTGCGCGCGCGCCTGCGCGACGTCAGCCGCGACCGCATCGCCGCCGCGATACAGGTTGCGGGTCAGCGTGAGCGCCCGCGCGTACTCTGCGACCGTGCCGTCGAGCAGGGCAATTTGGGCGTCCTCGCCGCGCAGCGTGAAATAATCGATCGCGAGCGTCGCCCGGATCGACAGCTCGAGCGTCGCCAGGTCGTCCGCGCTCGCTTGTTCGCCGGCGCGCGCCTCGAGGACCGAGTTGCGTATCCGCCCCCAGGCGTCGATCTGGTACGACAGGTCGCCCTGCAGCGAAAAGTCGTTCGCGACCGGTGCCGCGGTGGCAGGAAAGCGCGGCGAATTGATCGAGGTACGCGCCCGCGTGGCGCCCGCGGTGGCGCTGATCTGCGGCAGGAGGCCGGCGCGGGCGATGCGTGTCTCCGCGCGGGCCTGCATCAGGCGCGCAAATGACGCCTTGATATCCTGATTCGAGGACGCGACGCGTGCTTCGAGGGCGTCGAGCCGCGTATCACCGAACCGCCGCCACCATGGACCGCGCGGGATCTTGTCGGCCGGCCGCGCGAGCTTCCAGTCGCCGCCGGCCCGCGAGTAGCGGGGAGCCGCCGCAGGCGCGGAGGGCACCGCATAGCGGGGTGCGAGCGAGCAGGATGTCAGTGCGCACAGGCCAAGGGCGGCGGCAATCGCGGCCGCCGCGAGGGCGCTCATGGGCCCCCGCTGACTCATGTCGACCCGCCCGCCTGCGGCAAGACGTGCACCTTCTCGCCGTCGACGCTCGAATCCGGGGGATTGAGGATCACGACGTCGTTCGGATTGAGACCCGAGAGCACCTCGATGGTGGTGCCGAAATCACGGCCCTCGACGATGCGCTTGAGCTTGATCCGATCGCCGTGCTCGACCGTCGCGACCTGCAGGCCGGCCGCGCGGAACAGAACGGTATTCGATGGTAGGCGCAGCGCCTGCCGGTCGGCGCTCAACTTGAAGTGCACTTCCACGTAGGCACCCGGCAACACCTCGTGGTGCGCATTATCGAGGATCAGTTCCACCTGCAGCGTGCGGCTCACCGGATCGAGTGCGCCCGCGGTGCGCACGATCTTTGCCGCGAACAGGCGTCCCGGAAATTCCGCAAAATGCAGTTTTGCCGGGGTGCCGACGTGGGTATCCGCCGCGTAGGCTTCGGGTACCTCGACATAGATGCGCAGCTTGCGGGTGTCGGCGACGTCGAATAGTTCGTCGCCGGCCGCCTGGCCGGCGTTGATCAACGCGCCGACATCGGTATTGCGGACGGTGACGACCCCGTCGAACGGCGCCACCACGCGTTTGAAAGATTCCAGTTCGCGCAGTCTGGCGACGTTCGCCGCGGCGGATTGGACGGTGGCCTTGGCCGCGGCAGCGTTGCTCGCCGTTTGATCGGCGGCCTGCCTCGAGACCGAATCCGTGGCCAGCAGCTTCTGCCAGCGCTCATTGGTGCTGACCGCGATGGCGAGGTTGGCGCGCGCGCTCGCGAGGTCCGCGAGCGCCTGGACGAGTTGCTGGTCGACGACTGGTGTGTCGATGGTCGCGAGCAACTGGCCCTTGTGCACCGAGGCGCCGATGTCGGTATACCAGGCATGAAGGTAGCCGCTCGTCTGTGCATAGATCGGCGTATCGACATAGGCGTGCACCGTCCCGGGGAGCACGAGATTCTCGCCCGTGTGGTTGCGGCTCGGGTGCACCGTGGAGACGCTGATCACCGCCGCTGCCACCGTCTCGCGGGCGAGTGCGTCGCGGGCGAGGATGCGGCTGCCGACGCCCCAGACGGCGAGCGTGAGCGCGACGATGAGAAGCGCGAACGAGTAGTTGCGGATCTTGCGTTTCAGAGTCTCATCCGGTGCGTAGGAGGACGGATCAGGCATCGAGGATCTCCGCGGCGGGGGGTGCGAGCGACGGCTTGCGTCCGTGGATCATCGTAAACACCGTCGGCACGAAGAACAGCGTCGCGACGGTCGCGAACGTAAGGCCACCGATCACCGCGCGACCGAGCGGTGCGTTTTGCTCGCCGCCCTCGCCGAGACCAAGCGCCATCGGGATCATGCCGATGATCATCGCCAAGGCGGTCATCAGCACGGGGCGCAGGCGGGTGTAGCCGGCTTGAATCGCCGCCTCGAAGGCGTCGTCGCCAGCGTTCATCCGCTCGCGTGCAAAGCTGACGACCAGGATGCTGTTGGCCGTCGCGACGCCCATGCTCATGATCGCACCGGTCAGCGCAGGCACCGTCACCGGCGTGTGCGTCAGGAACAGCATCCAGACGATGCCGGCGAGCGCGGCCGGAAGCGCCGTGATAATGATGAACGGATCGAGGAGCGACTGGAAATTGACGACGATCAGCATGTACACGAGCACGATCGCAGCGATCAGTCCGAGCAGCAGGCCGTCGAAAGAGGCCCGCATCGTCTGCGCCTGGCCGAGCAGCATGACATGTGAGCCGCGCGGCAGTTCCTTACGGGCGGCGTGGATGATCCGGCGCACCTGCGATGAGACGTAGCCGAGGTCCGCACCCTGCACCGAGCCGAAGATGTCGATCGATGGTGTTGCGTCGTAGTGCGTGACGACTTCCGGGGCGACCTCGCGATGAAAGCTCGCGACGTCCGCGAGCAGCGGTGTCGTGCCGCCGGGCGCCGCGCTGCCCACGGGCGTGTCGGCGAGGTCGCCGAGCGAGTGCATGCGGAATTCGGGCGTCTGCACAGCGACCTGATATTGGGTGCCGGTGCGCGGATCGATCCAGAAGCTCGGCGAGGTCTGGAAACTGCCGGACAGAGAAACCAGCATGTTGTTCGCGACATCTTTTTCCGTGAGCCCGAGAAGCTGGGCCTTGGTGCGGTTCACCTTGACGCGGATCTGCGGATAGTCGTCCGGCTGCTGGATGCGCAGGTCCACGGCGCCGGGCACGGAGCGCAGTTTATCGAGCAGCCTGTTGGCGAACGTGCGATTGCCGGCGCGGTTGAAACCGACGATCTTGACGTCGATCGGCGCCGGCAGGCCGAAGTTCAGGATCTGGCTGATCATGTCGGCCGGCAGGAACGAAAAGGTGGTCGACGGATAGGTTGCGTTCAGCTTGTTGCGCAACTCGCGCACGTAGCGCGCGGTCGGCGCGTGGCCCGGCTTCAGGTTGACGAAGATGTCGGCATCGCCCGGGCCGATCGGCGCCGAGGTGCTGTAGGCGAGGTTGATGCCGCTGTAGGGCAGGCCGATGTTGTCGACGATGT
>VFSW01005546.1_pt1 | contig 18631 bp, 10 predicted proteins | sample 5358111 | NCBI WGS metagenome assembly VFSW01 (sample SAMN11554181, study PRJNA540505) | mine drainage metagenome | isolation source: sediment from site ElyBrook_90M | place: USA: Ely Copper Mine, Vershire, VT | collected 2017 | reverse complement strand
GGCAACGAACTGCAACCGCAATGGGAAGCGGTTATTCACACGCGGGCTCAAGTCGGCTCCGGAAGCTGGGTGTGGACCCCGAATTCCACATGGGTGAATGAAGCGCGGGTGGGCTATGACCACCTATTCCAGCCCACAACCTCGGCGGACAGCGGCGTGAATCCAGCGACCGGGTACGGCATCAACACAGGCATTACGAATCCCTACTACTTTGGGATGCCGATGATCCGCATCGGTTCCTTGGGCTTCGGCAGTTTCCTGTTGGGCGAGAACCTGCTCAAGCAGCAGGGGCCTGACGAAGTCCTCCAGGTATTGGACCACGTCTCGTATTTGCACGGCAATCATAGCTTCAAATTCGGCGGCGAGATTATTTACAATAAAGGCACGGATGCCGGGTTTGCCACGGCCCGCGGCCGTATCGACTTTTCCACCGTGGAAGACTTCTTCGCGGGCAACGTGCATAGGGGACAATTGCTCAGCGGAGATCCCCTGCGCACCATATCCAATCAGGGGTATGCGGCCTTCATTCAGGATGACTGGCGCATCAAGCCCAGATTGATGATCAACCTCGGCCTGCGCTATGAGTTGGACACGGTCCTCAACGAAGCGAACAACCAGTTGGGCAACTTCCTTCCCAGCCAAGGGTTGGTGCAGGTCGGGCAACAGATTCCCTCTCTCTACAACGGTGATCACAACAATTTCGCGCCTCGCATAGGCCTCGCATGGGACGTCAAGGGCGATGGCAAGACCGTGGTCCGCGCAGGAGCCGGCGTCATGTACGAAGCGATGAGCTTCAACGTGTTCATGGCCCAAAGCAATACGATGGGTCTCGGCTCCGTTCCCACGGGAGCCGTACTGATGAACGGGGCCGTCCCGAGTCCCGGTAACATCGCGACGAACACCGTGGTCACTCCCGGTTCAGGGCTCAATTGGAACGGTTCCTCCGTTGGCGGAGCATCCATCTTCCCGACTGGACAGGTCTCCTGCAATGCCGCTGCGCCGTGCAGCACTCTGGCCGTGAATCCCGGCCTGCGCACGCCCTATGTGACTACTTGGACTTTGGGTATCCAGCGCGCCATTACCAATAATCTTTCCTTGGACGCAGCCTATGTCGGAAATCATGGCACGGGACTGCTGGGGTTTGCCGACCTTAACCAGCCAACCACGTCCGGGGGACCCTTGCCCTTTGCCACACAGTACCCCTATCTGGCCAACATCAACCAACTATCCAATCTTTACATGTCCAACTACAACGGTTTGCAGGTGACCATGACGCAGCGTGCTACGCATGGCCTGTCCTACGTCCTTGGTTACACGTATTCCCATGGTTTGGATGATAATTCTCATAACTGGGGAGGAGGCATGCCGCTGAACAGCTACGATATCCCGCTGCAGTATTCGAGCAGCGACTTCGACATCCGGCATCGCTTCACTCTATCGACGACGTACGATATCCCCGGGAAAAAGTCGCCACTGCAGATGTTGCAGGGCTGGGAGATCAACTCCGTTGTCACTATACAGTCCGGGCAACCATGGGGTCCGATGGATTTTAGCAATGACTTCAGCGGGACCGGCGAAGTCAATAACCCCATGACCAATGGCGAGTGGTGGAACTTCTACGGCAACCCCGCCGACTTTACATCCAATCAAAACCCGATCCCATATTACGGCTCAAACTTTCCGTCTGCGTGTTTAACTCATTCTAATCTGACGGACCTCCAGAATTACGGCTGCTATATGGTGGGCAGCTCCGTGCTGACGCCTCCTGCCGCCGGGACTTATGGTAACTCCGGCCGGAATCCTTTCCGCGACAGTGGCTTTGCAAACTGGGATTTGTCGTTGATCAAGAGCGTGAAATTCCAGGAGCGGGTCACCGCGCAGTTCCGGGCGGAGTTCTTCAACGTTCTCAACCATCCCGAGTTCGCCAACCCATATGGGTCAAGCAATGGATTTCTAAACAACGATCCCTCAGCCCCCGGGAATTTCGGGTGCGGCTGCGCCACTCCGGATACAGCGGCTTCCAATCCCGTTCTCGGGTCGGGATCCAACCGCGCAATTCAATTGGGTCTGAAGTTCATCTTCTAGTCCTTGCCGAAGGATTTAGAGGGGAGAAAGGAGGGGCCGAACGCAAGTTCGGTCCCTCCCCGATGTGAGCAGCGCCACACGCAAGAATCCTTCGTCGAAACGCTAATCGCTGCAAGTCGTCGTCCTGCAACTTGAGGAGGTCTGCGATGAAACGCTGGATTGCAATCTTGGTCGTCGGGTCGCTCGGCTTTCTTGGCGTGATGTTCTTAGGTTCCCGAATCGTTAGGCCCGTGTGGGCGCAACTGTCGGGTGGGGCGCCACCAGCCGAATCGGTTTCCACGCATGGCTACGTGATTGCCAACCAACCCGTCAAAGGCTCGTCCATCCCGGCGGATCTGACTTTTGTGCTGACACGGGACGATATCTACGTGCCCATCGCCATCCGTAAACCAAAGGGCAACGGCCCGTTCCCTGCCATCACGATGGCTTCCGGCGAGGGTCGCGGAGGAATGGAGCAGGTCGAGCAGCTTACCGAGCGCCTGGCGCAGATGCAGGACCACATGATCGCGCGCGGCTACGTGTGCGTCACGATCAATTACCGCAATGAAATTCCCTATGAATACGAGCATGCCAAGCCGCCGCAGAATCTCCCTGACAGCATAAGCGGAGAGCGGCGCATGTTGAAATCCGGCCCAACGCTGGATCACGAAGACCTGATCGCCGTCATCCGCTATCTCCAAACCGTGCCCTACATAGATAAGGACGCGATTGGGTCGATGGGCGTCAGTCACAGCGGTGAAATGATCATGAAGGCGGCCGCCGAGTATTCATGGGGTGCAGGCGTCGCCATCGAACCCGCCGATCACGAGTTTCTGACCGTGGACACAGGCCCAACGGCGCCGCGGGAAGGGACCGAGGTCCAGTTCAACGACGTTGAGGTAGTCCGCAAGAGGGCAAACAAGGCCGAGGCGATGGAACGCATCGAGCGGATCAACATGCCCATCCTGATCTTCGGCCGGGTACACGATCATCAGAATGGAGTCTTTAAGCTGACGTACGAATGGATGAAGGAAGCGGGGAAGGATGTGACGTGGGAAGAGTTCGATCATCCCGTGCATGGCTATGTTTTCATCTACCCGCAGAAGGATGGCTCCTATAAACCCGATAAGATTCAGCAAGAGGCCTGGGACATCTTCATGGGGTACTTCGATCGGCATCTGAAGCATCCGCAACACCAGCACCTGACGGCGCAGGCAACGACCCGGGCCGCGCCAGCCGAGGGCAACTGAACAAAGAAGTTCCCGCTGGCGCGGAAGATGCGGCACAAGGTTACGCGATTCGTCTGGGCTTGGAGTTCAACTTCCGAGGCCGCGACAAGACTAGAGCGTATTGCACAACCTAGCTAAGTTATTCATTCCATTTGGCCGAAACCAGGGCAATTGGAACCGGACCGTAGACAAAGTATTTGTCGAGTGGGACCGCAACATCATTTATGCGCCCGCCGACACCGGCATCTACGCGCTGAGTTGTCCGAACCTCGGAAAACCAATCCTTGACCCGATGCCGGTGAAGGAATGGTCGTTGCCGAAGTTAAACGAAGGGGCAGCCTAAATCTGTACGATCATATCCTTAACGCGGTTTCGGCGAAGAGGCCAAGCGGACAGCATTTCCAGAATGATTGGCGATGTTGGCGGATTCGCGCAGTCCCCGATTTCCTCGTTGATCTGAAACTCTCTTGCTGGAGTGCGCTATGCGATTCGCATTCCGCTCCCTGTCTTGGATAGAAGACGTCATCGATGTTCATCATCATTAGTTTCAGGAATAGAAGTCGCGAGATTCGGAAACTTGCCCAGGGCTGCGTCAAGGCTGCGCTCCCGACCGCTGACGGAGGTTTCCCACAATGGTCTCGATTCCAACTTCGACGCGGCGCCTATACTTCACGGAGCAGTTGGCCGATTGTGAGTCGGATAGGCGTGGTGAACGGCCATCTTGGGCCAAATGTGCCTGCCTTATCCTAGGCTTTCAATTTACTGTTGCCAACCCCCGCCGAGCGCGTCATAGAGTTGAACGAGCGCGAGGCGCTCATCGAGCTGTGTTTGCGCCAGATTTAGCTCTGCCGCGAAGTAATTCGTTTCGCTCGTCAGCACTTGCAGGTAACTCGCGCCCCCATTATGGTACAGCGTGTTCGAGAGGCGGTCCGCATCCTGTGCGGCGGAGGTTAGCAATTCCTGCTGCGCCAAGTACTCGCGGGCCTTGCCGTACGCCACCAGTGAGTCGGAAACCTGCTGAAAGGCGCCAATGATGGTTTGCTTATAGGTCAGAAGGATTTGCTGTTCCTGCGACTGAGCGAGCCGCATTCCAGACCGAAGACTTCCCGCCTCAAACACAGGTTGCGTAATCGATCCGGCGGCGTCCCAGAGTACGCCCGCGCCTGTGAATAGCTGGTTCAGCGCATAGCTTTCGAATCCTGCCATGCCAGTGAGTGCAATGTTTGGAAAATAGGCGGCTTTAGCCACGCCAATCTTGGCATTCGCCGCTTTCAGGGATTCTTCCGCTTCCCGTATATCCGGACGGCGTTCAAGGAGTTCCGAAGGGAGCCCTGCCGGAATCGTGGGCGGTTCCGGCTGCTCGGTGAGTTGACGGCCCCTGGGAATGTCGCCGGGGTTCTGGCCCAGCAGGATGCTGAGAGAATTTTCCTGCTGCGCAATTTGCCGTTCAAGGGCAGGAATCGTCTCGGCGGCCGTGTAAACAAGCTGTTCCGACTGGCGCACATCGAGCAAGGAAACGGAACCGTTTTTGGCGAGTACGTTGATGAGCCGCAGGGAATTTTGCCGCGCGGCTAATGTGCTTTTCGAAACTTCCAGCTCCCAATCAAGTTCGCGAAGCTGGAAATAGGCGGCGGCTACGCTCGACACTACGGAAGTGAGAACCGCCCGGCGACCCCATTCGGAGGCAAGCACGTTGGCGCGCGCCGCTTCGGTCTGTCTTCTATACTTTCCCCAGAAATCCAGATTCCAGATCACGGACAGGTCCACCTGAGCGGCGTTCGCCTCGTAAGCTGGAAATGCGGTTGAGATTTTGGGATTGCGCTGGCTGAACCCTCCGGCTCCCACGCCCGCCATCGGAAACTGGTTGGCGCGCGTGATTCCGAGTTCGGCCTGCGCCTGAAGCACGCGTGCAGCGGCAATTTGCACGTCATAGTTCTGCTGCAATGCGGTTCGAATTAATTTCTGCAATACGGGATCCTGAAAAACCTCCCACCATTTTTCGTTGCCCATGGATTCCGCCGAGGCCGCTGGTTGCAAGGAGCTTTCGTTGCGATACGCGCCAGGGACATCCAGGGTAGGCCTTTTGTATTTCGGCCCAACGGTGCAACCTGTGAGCAAAAATCCCAATACCAGGAGTGCAAGTCTCCTCATTTCAATTGCCCTCCTGTGTCCTGACATCCGCGGAGGACTCTGTCAAATGATGCGGTTTTCCGCCGGAGAGTTTTTCAACCAGATAGAAAATCGCCGGAATAAAGAAAATGCCGATGGCACTTGCGGCCAGCATGCCGCCGATGACAGTGGTGCCCATAATTTGGCGGGCTACGGACCCGGCACCGCTCGCGAGCCATAACGGAACGCATCCGAAAATGAAGGCCAGGGAGGTCATCAAAATAGGCCGGAGACGCAATCGCGCTCCCGCCAGGGCGGCCTCGGCGAGCGGTTTGCCCTTGTCGTACTCGTCTTTGGCAAACTCGACGATCAAAATGGCGTTTTTTGCCGCCAGACCGATCAGCATCACCAAGCCAATTTGCGAATACACGTCGTTTTCCATTTGGACCATATAGGCCGGATAGAAGGCCTGCGTGAATAAACGGCGCAGCAGCAAGACTCCGAAAGCCCCGAAGATCGCCACAGGCGTGCCCAATAGTACGCTGAAGGGCAGGGACCAGCTTTCATAAAGGGCCGCCAGGATCAGGAAAACAAATAAAATTGAAATACCGAATATCGTTGTTGCCGATACCCCGCTTTGCGCCTGCTTCTGCTGGAACGACATGCCCATATAGTCGTAGCCCATGTCATGAGGCATGGTTTGGTCAAACACCTCTTCGAGGGCCGCCATGGCTTGGTTCGAGCTATATCCAAGAGCGGCGCTGCCATTGATTTGGGCGGAGGGATACTCGTTGTAATGCATGATGAACTCAGGGCCGGCGCGTGGCTCGAATTTCGTCAAAGCCGATAGCGGAACCATCGTTCCGGTGTTGTTCCGAACGTAAAATTGTCCAACATCTTGCGTTTTGGTCCGATAGTTTCCTTCCGCTTCCACGTAGACTTGCCATTGGCGGCCGAAACTATTGAAATAGTTCACGAAGAGACCGCCCATGTAGGTTTGCAGCGTCGTATAAACGTCGGAAATCGGCACACCTTGCTTGAGCGCCTTGTCGCGATCCACATCGACAAACTGTTGAGGAACATCCGCCAGGAGCGATGAGTTAATACCCGCAATTTCAGGGCGCATGCGCGCGGCCGCCAAAAACTTATTCACATTTGCGGCTAAATACGGAATGTCATTTCCGCCTCGATCTTCAAGAACAAACGTGAAGCCGCCCGAGGTGCCCACGCCCGGAATTGCCGGCGGCGAAAAACTGAACGCGGCGCCTTGTGGCAACTTTCCGAGTTCCTGATTCAACCGCTGTTTAATGGCTTGGAATTGCTCCGCTTGTTGTTGGCGGTCCGTCCATGGCTTCAAGGTGACAAAAAAGAAGGCGTTATAACTGGACTGCACGTAGCTCAGAAGGCTAAAGCCGACAACGCTCGTCGTATATTGAACCCCCGGCGTTTTTGAAAGGACGTCCTCAACCTGTCGCGCCGCTTGATCCGTGCGTTGGAGGGAAGACGCGTCCGGAAGCTGAAGATTGACGTAGGCGTATCCCTGATCCTCGTCGGGCAGGAAGCCCGAAGGCAACTTCCTGCCAAAAAAGATAGCCGCGACTGCAAAAAGCAAGAGGGCGACAAGGGCTACGCCACTCTTGCGAACCAGAGCGGCACTGGCGCGAATGTAGCCGTCGGTGGCGCGTCCAAAAGCGCGATTGAACCAACCAAAAAACTTTCGCATCGGTCCGTTGCTGGGTTTTTTGGGCCGCAGCAGAAGCGCTGCCAGTGCCGGACTGAGGCTGAGCGCGTTGAATGCCGAGATGATTACGGAAATCGCAATGGTAACCGCGAACTGCTGGTACAGCCGTCCCGTGATTCCTGGAATGAACGCCGTGGGCACGAATACCGCCGAAAGCACCAGCGCAATGCCGATCACCGGCCCTGAAATTTCTTCCATCGCTTTCAGGGCTGCCTCCCTCGGTGCGGTGCCTTCTTCAATGTGCCGCTCCACCGCCTCGACCACGACAATCGCATCGTCCACTACCAAGCCTATGGCGAGCACCAGGCCGAACATCGATAGCGTGTTGATGGAGAAACCGAATAGCGGGAAAAATGCGAAGGTGCCGATCAGTGAAACTGGAACCGCCAGCAGCGGGATCAACGTGGCGCGCCAACCCTGCAGGAAAATGTAGACCACGATAATGACGAGCACGAGCGCAATGCCCAGCGTCAGCAAAATTTCTCGCATCCCTTCGCTGACGGCTTTCGTTTGATCCAGCGAGACAACGTAATCCATGTCCGCCGGGAACCGGTCTTTCAATTGAGCCATCAAGGTCCGGACTTCCTTGGCGACATCGACGGCATTGGAGCCCGGAAGTTGATAGACCGCAAGGATCGCGCTTGGTTTCCCATTCATGCGGCCCATCAGCGTGTAACTCTGGACGCCGAGTTCGATGCGGGCAACGTCCTTCACCCGCACTTCGCCTCCACCGGAATTCTCACGGACGATGATGTTGCCGAATTCCTCGGGCGTAATCAGGCGACCCTGCGCCCGCACCGAATAGGTAAATTCCTGCCCCTTAGGAGCCGGTTCGCTGCCAATCTGCCCGGCGGGGTTTACGGTGTTTTGCGATTGAACGGCATTGATGACGTCGGAAACCGTCATGCCGAGTTTGGCCAGCAGATCCGGTTTGAGCCAGATTCGCATGGCGTATTGTCCTGCACCGAAAATCTGGACGTTGGCAACTCCCGGAAGCCGGGCCACCGGATCGTTGAGATTGATATACCCGTAGTTTGCCAGGAATTGCGCAGCGTACGTGCCATGAGGAGAATAGAGCGCCACCAACATCAGCGGAGCGGCGGTGGATTTCTGCACGGTCACGCCATATTGCGTAACGGTCGAAGGGAGTTGCGGCGATGCCTGCGTTTCCCTCATCTGGGTAAGAATGAGGTCCGTGTTGGGATCCGTCTGAACCCCGAAATCGACGATCATGGTGGTCTGACCGTTGGCCGTCGCATTCAGCGAATACATGTAGTTCATATTGTCCACGCCGCTCATTTGCTCCTCGATCGGCGTGGCCACCGACTGCGCTAACGTTTGGGCATCCGCACCGACGAACGTGGCGAGTATCTTCGCTTCGGGCGGAACGATGTTCGGAAATTGCGCGACCGGCAACCGGAGAATCGTTAGGGCCCCGACAATAACCGTTAAAATTGCAATCACCATGGCGACGATTGGACGATTGATGAAAAACTTGGACATTATTCAGTTGCCCCCGGTTCCTGAATTGTATGGAACGGGATGGACGATGCTGCCGTCCCTAACTTTCTGCGTGCCCTCCGCGACTACGCGCTCTCCCGCTTTCAAACCTTGGTTGACGATCCACATCGTATTCACACGGTCGCCCACTTGAACGGGGCGAATCGTGACCTTATCGTCCGGCCCCACAATGGCAACTTGATTCGATCCCTGGACTTGCGATACGGCGCGCTGTGGAATAAGCAATGCCCCCTTTCGGATTTGCGTTACTGCGCGCACTCTGCCGTATTGTCCCGGGCGCAGAACATTTCCCGGATTTGGAAACTCCCCCGCGATTCGGATCGTTCCGGTCTGTTCATCCACTTGGCGGTCGGCGAAAAGTATCTTGCCGTTATGAGGGTAGATAGTGCCGTCCGAGAGAATCAGTTGCAGCGGGATGGATGAGCTGTTCGAGAGAAGGTTTACTGTGCCGGGACTGAGTTTCCCTGCAATTCTAAGATACTCGTCTCCGGTGATCGGAAAATACGCCTTTATCGGATTCACCTGGGAGACCCCAGTAAGGACTGTGGTGGGAGCCACAAGATTACCCACCTGGACTTGCGCGATGCCCACAATTCCGCCAATCAGGGAGCGGACCTTTGTGAATCCGAGGTTCAGCTCGGCCTGCTCCACGGCGGCCTGCCCGGCCGCCACGCCCGCTTTTGCCGACAATTCCCCTTGCGTGTCATTGTCAAGCTGACTTTGCGGAATCGCGTTTTCCTGCGCCTCCGGGATGTCTCGCTTTACGTTGAGTGTGGCGTTGCCCAATTGCGCCTGCGCCTGTGCGAGCTGCGCTTTGGCTTGATCCAGCGCCGCTTGGAAGGGTCGAGGATCGATCTCAAAGAGCACGTCGTCTTTTTGAACCAATGAGCCTTCTCGATAATCCTGCTTGATGAGGTATCCGCTGACCTGCGGCTGAATTTGCGCATTTACAAATCCATCCAGAGTCCCCACCCACTCGCTAGAAATGGAGACATCTTGTTGGACCGCGGTTGCGACTTCCACCGTCGGCGGGCGAGGCGGTTGCGCCGACGATGCCTCACGTCTGCATGCGGTGCATAAGAGAACGCCAAAAATACCGAGTAGGAGAGCTTTCCTTCTCCACAAGCCACCGCGTGTCCTATTCAACTCTTTCTCCCTTCTCTTCTGGTACTACACATCATGCGAACGCCCCGCACAACCGGCCGAGGATCCAAATCTTCAAGATTTCAATTTTGGCGTCAGATATCCGGTCAACACGGATTTGAATTCTTCAATCATCGCGCTCTTATTGTTGGCGTCGGTTTCCGCGTATAGCTTCAATAGCGCTCTGCTCACCTGTTGCACCACGGACGCGATCCGCCGCGCCGCGATTCCGGACATTCGGGGCTTGTGCGCCATCAGCACTGCGGCAATTCGCTCGCGAATCAGCTCGCGCCGTCTGTGTGTCACGGGAGGAACGTCCAAAAGCGCGAGCATGGCGGGAAAATTCCTGGCGATCTCAATCTGCAAAGTAGCCAGCCGGCAGGCGAGATTCTCAGCGCTCAGTGCGGAGGCCTGGCTGCCGAGAGCCAGCCACGATTTTTCAATGTCCTTGACATACCGATCCCGCAGCGCCTCGGCTACGGACCGCTTGTTGGGAAAAAACTGGTAAAGCGAGCCAATGCACGAATGCGCGCGTTCGGCAATCGCGCTCATGGTCGCCCGCTCGTATCCCATTTCGGTGAACACGGACGCCGCCGCCCGCAAAAACCCAGCCACGCGGCGCTGTCCACGCTTTTGTTGCGGGATCCGGCGCGGCGCCGTGGATGAATATGAGGGCACACTCATATTATAGCGAATACGGCACAGTAAGCATACAGGGATCGCAATGATCGGGCCACGATGTCAGCGCGGCGACTCAATACGGGAAGAAGAAAACAACACAAAATCCCCACGCTTGAAAACCCGCAAGCGCGGGCCACCCGAAAATTCTAAGGCTGGCGCACCCGGCATGGGTTGATCCGAGTTGACCCCATCCATTGAATTGCAAATCAACACGGAAATCAAAACGTGCCGCGAATGGCGGCTCTCCGGTCGCCTTCGGCTCCCTGCGATCCGCCATTCGCAAACCCCTTTCCGCCGGAGGTTGTGCTATAAACCCTCTCACTAGCCGTGGTACAAAAACTCCATCAGGTCACATGCCGCGGCTAAGAGCGTGGAGAGTTCTGGACAAAGCTTCTGCCACAAGGTCGGAGGCAAAGGGAGAGACAACAAATGCCGAAAATGAAAGCCGTGCAAGTGCCCAAGGCAGGAGCGGACTTCGAAATCGTGGAACGCGAAATTCCTCAGCCCGGCCCGGGACACGTGAGGGTCCGCGTTCAGGCCTGTGGAGTGTGTCACAGCGACGTGGTCACCAAGGATGGCTCCTTCCCTGGTATCACATACCCTCGCGTTCCCGGTCACGAAGTGGCCGGCGTGATCGACGAGGTCGGGACAGGGATCACGCAGTGGAAGAAGGGACAGCGTGTAGGTGTCGGCTGGCACGGCGGGCAGGACGGTACGTGTCTCGCTTGCCGGCGCGGCGATTATGGGATCTGCGCGAACCTGAAGATTTGCGGACTCAGCTACGACGGCGGCTATCAGGAATACATGGTCGCACCAATGGAGGCGCTGGCGCAGATGCCGGAATCGCTCGACGCGGCTGAGGCCGCGCCACTAATGTGCGCGGGGGTCACCACGTTCAATGCGCTGCGCCATAGCGGCGCGCTGCCCAGCGATTTAGTCGCGGTTCAGGGAATCGGCGGGCTCGGCCACCTCGGAATTCAATTCGCAAGAAATTTCGGCTATCGAGTCGCGGCAGTGGGGCGCGGCCCGGAGAATGCCACGCTCGCTAAAAAGCTAGGCGCGCACGTCTACATCGACAGCGTCGCAACCAATGCCGCGGTCGAACTTCAGAAACTAGGCGGCGCCCGCGTGATTCTGGCGACCGCGCCCAGCGCGAAAGCGATGTCCTCGCTGGTTGACGGCTTGGGAGATAACGGCAGGATGATGGTAGTGGGAGCGACGCCCGATCCTATCGAGGCGTCACCAGTTGCACTAATTTTCGGGCGGCGGAACCTGCAAGGCTGGCCCTCTGGAATCCCCACAGATTCCGAAGACACGCTCCGTTTTGCGGAAATGACCGGCGTGCGGCCGATGATCGAAAAGTACCCTCTCGAGAAGGCCGCGGAGGCCTATGCGCGCATGATGAGCGGGAAAGCCGAATTCCGCGTTGTCCTCACCATGTGACCTCCGAGCAATTAGCTGGCGACGGCGGGTGGCGCACCCTTCCGCAGCTTTTCCTCTTGACGGCGCATCGAGTTTGGAGATACCACTCCAGTACGTCAACGCCGAGGGACTGGTTCAGCCGTTCCGGGTGGCCGACCCTTTCGGGTTTAAAGGGTCGGGGTTTTGGCTTTTCTTTCCTCCCATGGCCCACAAGCTCATTCGCCACTACGGACGCGGCCATCTGCATTTCATTGCGGCTCCTTCCAATCCGAGCCTTGGTTTTGGCAAACTCAAGTTTACTCGGAAGGCTCTCGGAGCCGCACTTCGTCCTACAATCAAGCGAAGCGAGGAATCTCTCTTCGATTAAAGTCCAGGAAAGAGAGATTCCTCGGCACGCAGCGCGCCGCGGAATGACAAAAGTTTGAGTTTTTCCGCAATGTGCTAGGCGGCAGGCGCCGCTACAGCGGATCGCCGGCCCCGCTATTACCGCGGCGGAAGAGACCCGAGGTATGCCGAGATCGCAATAATGTCGTCTTCGGAAAGGTTCGAAACCACTTTCTTCATCGGAGCGACAGCGGCGCCGTCGCTCGATCCATTCTGTATGCAGATTAATTGACGTGCGATATAAACCGGCTGCAAACCAGCGATTCTGGGAACCTCGCCCAGTCCCTTCAGCCCGTCCCCATGGCAGTTCGCGCACTGGATCGTCTTACCGGCTCCGCCTGTCGTCACAAGCGCCTCTCCCTTTGCCACGCTGCCGGGAGGAACGTACGCCAGAAAAGGAGAATGTGGATCGCGATTCGCCGTTCGAATTGGGTCTACGGGAATTTCGATAATGCGGTGGCCAATGGGCTCGGTGCCTCCGGTTGGGTCCACGACGCGATGGCGCGCTGGAAGGCTGACGTAGGTTTTCGGCGGCGTGGCGGTTTCGATTACTTTCACCCAGGGAATCGGCTTGATCGCCGCAAAATACTCCGCCGCTTGCCGCACATCGTCATCGGACGTGACTTTCGCAATAGGCCCCATGCGATCGTCTTCCTTGCGGGCTCCGCTCTTGAAATAGCTCATCTGGCGCACGATGTACTCGGCAGGGAGGCCGGCAATGTCCGCGGATTCGGGATGTCCTTGTCCCGACATGAGGTGGCAGGTGCCGCATGCCATCTTTGACTTTCCGGATTCATCTTTCACAATCCGGGGAGCGGGACCATGTTCATCGGGAAACCAATCGGGCGGGTTGCCGCTGCTCGTGACTTGAGCATGGTCATAGACTTTGCTGCTGCCCGGCACATGCACCGGGCCAGGCGTCTCAACGGCGGGCGGCTGCACCTTGTCCGGAATGTTATACGCCCAGGAAGGAAGATCGTTAGGAACCGACGTCGGCATTTGCGCCGCGGCGGCCGAGGGCAATAGCAAAGCGAGAGGCAGAATCCCGATCCAGTTGCGCATAAACTTGGGTCCAAAACTCCGCAGACGAATATACACCCGAAAGTCAAACTTCGGCTTGGCGATTCACTCCAGAGCGCCTGAGAGGCTTCCGGTCTGCGCCGCCTTGCCGTCTTGCCGCATTTCGATCCGGGTAGCAGGCATTCATCGTTGAACGATTGCTTCAACCAGGCCATGAAACCGAATTCCTGCGCTACGGAGAGCAGTGCGGAATGGCTCGAAAACAGGGCGGCAAAAGCGTGGTTAAATCCATGGCAATAAAATGGTAGGCCCGTGCGGACTCGCTTGCCCTGTGCCATTCGAAGGGAAGCGCGGACCTCTACCGCGTCAAAGCGGCGCGATTATGTACTTGTGACAACTTACAAGGTGCTGGGGACTAGCAAAGGACGTGTAGGAATGTCCAAGACGGAATACTTACGGGTGAAATTACAGGTGAAGAATCTCCGTGCTGCTGCATGGCGAAGACCGTCGATAAGTCACTTCACGCACAAACCATAATCCTGGAAACCATTTGCGAACAAGCCTCAGCGCTCCAGTTCAGCGCACCCCCTTCCTGGCCCCCCGCACATCCTGGAAATTCCACCCAATTTGCACTGCATCGCGGGGAATAAAGAGGAATAGCATAAGAACATCACTTGGCAATTTTGCTGATAGCGAACGAGGGTCTTTCCACCGGCAGATCGAGGTAGCCATGTTCAGTGTTGTTATTTCCTCAGGTAAGAACAAGCGGCAGCCACTAACCGGTGATCGTCAATGAGTCCGTTTATCGATCAGAGTGCGCCTGCCGGGAACAACCTGTCACCCGAGACCATGTCGATGAATTTTCACAAGATGGAGAGACACGAGTGGTGGCTTTGGTCGGCGGCGGTATCAGTCACGCTGCTGCTGACCGCTGGTCTGGCTTCCTTTCTACTCCCAGGGCTGGTAGGAATTAAAAGCGACGAATCTACTTTTCTTTTCATGCCGCAAATCGTGAGGGGTCTGCTGGGACTCGTGCTGATATTCGATATTTACACCCTGTATCAGCAATTGAAAATCAACACGATTCGTCGGCAATTGGTGCAGCGGGAAGAGCTATTCAGGCTCATCAGCGAGAATGCAGCCGACCTCATCGCGGTTGTCGACATGAACGGCAACCGGATTTATAACAGTCTTTCGTACGAGAGGGTTCTTGGATACTCAGCGGAGGAATTGAGGAGATCGTCTTCTTTCGAACAGATTCACCCCGAAGATAGAGAACGCGTCAAAGAGGGAGCTGCGGAAGCGCGTCGCACGGGGTTGGGCCGACCGATGGAGTATCGCTTCCGCCACAAGGACGGTACGTGGCGCGTATTGGAGTCCACGGCGAGTGTAATCCGCAATTCCGAAGGGGATCCCGACAAATTAGTCATCGTCAATCGCGACGTCACAGAACGGAAACGCGCGGCGGAAGCTCTCTTGCGATCGGAGACGGGCTTTCGCTCCCTGGTCGGAGATGCGCCGTATGGTATTTTCAAGGCAACCCTGGCGGGGAAAATCCTCATGGTCAATCCGGCCCTGGAAAAGATGCTGGGTTATAAGTCCGAGGGCGAATTGTTAGAGGTTGACCTTGCTAGCGGCATTTACCGTCATCCCGCCGAGCATCAGAAAATAAGCGAGCTATTCCAGCGGGACCAACACTTCAAGGACGTAGAAGTTGAATGGAAGAGGAAAGATGGCACTTTCATTACGGTGCGGTGCAGCGGCTGGCCGATAAAGGACGAAATTGGCACGGATATGGAGGTCTTTGCAGAAGACGTGACGGAGCGGCGGATACTGGAGAGGCAGCTGCGCATGGCACAGAAGATGGAAGCGGTTGGGCGGCTGTCTGGAGGAATCGCCCATGATTTCAATAACCTCCTTGGGGTCATTATCGGTTACATCCAAGTGATGAAACGAAATCTGGTTCCCGGACAACCCTCCTTCGAATACGCCGATGAAATCGAGAAAGCTGGGAAGCGCGCAGTGGCATTGACTCGACAGCTTTTGGCCTTCAGCCGTCAGCAGGTCCTAGAACCGGTGATTTTGAACATGAACACACTGGTATCGGAAATGCAAAAGATGCTGCCCCGTCTCATTGGGGAAGACATTCAGCTGAATTTGATTCTTGACCCTGTTATCGGCCAGGTCAAAGCGGACCCAGGGCAAATCGAACAAGTTTTGATGAATCTTGCTGTGAACGCACGGGATGCAATGCCGGATGGAGGCAAGTTGACAATCCAAACGGCAAACGCGGAATTCGATCCAGTTTTTACAAGAGAGCATCCCGGTTCGATTGCAGGCCAGTACGTAATGCTGGCTGTCGCGGATACGGGTACAGGGATGGACCCGGAAACCCAGGCGCAAATTTTCGAACCGTTTTTCACCACCAAGGGGCGAGACAAAGGGACGGGGCTGGGACTTGCCACTGTTTATGGGGTGGTGAAACAGAGCAATGGCTACATCGCTGTTGAATCTGAGAAAGGTAAGGGAGCTTTATTCAAGATTTACTTGCCGTGTATCGATGAGCCTGTTGCCACCTGCAGCGAGAGCATCCAGGTGCCACTGACCGTACGTGGATCCGAAACCGTGTTGTTAGTCGAAGACGCGGAGCCTTTGCGGATGCTGGCGCGGTTGTTCTTGAAAGAAAACGGGTATCACGTCTTAACGGCCGCGGATGGGGCTGAAGCGCAACAGGTGGCAGCGCAAACACCCGGCCCCATTCATTTGCTGCTCACCGACGTAGTGATGCCCGGAATAAACGGGCGCGTATTGGCAGAACGGCTGGCTCCCCTTCATCCCACGATGAAGGTGCTCTATATGTCCGGTTACACGGACAGCTTTATCGCCGGTCATGGGGTCCTTGAGGAAGGCATCCACTTACTCTACAAACCCTTCACAGAGGAAGCGCTGATGCGCAAAATCCGGGAGCTGTTGGGCGCGGGTAAAGAGACGAAGGAAACAGGTAGTCTAGCTGGCAAGTAAGAGGTCTGCGGAATTGACGTCGGACTGAGCTGAAGGAGGCAATCGTACCATGGATAAACTGTTGATCGTTGATGATGAGGATGCCATTCGGCGTCTTCTGCGAATAAATCTCGCAGACCGCTACGAGATCCTCGATACGGGAAACTCGGAAGAAGCCCTTGCCATGGCCATGCAAAGCAAACCCAACGCCATCCTGCTCGATCTAAGAATGCCCAATTATTCCGGCTTCGAACTTTGCCGGACACTCAAATCCATGACCTCCACGCAGTTGACTCCCATCATAATCATTAGTGGAGAGGCGGGTGCCTCCACAAAATTATTCTGCAAGGAGCTCGGCGCCACGGCGTACTTCGAGAAACCAGTGGATTTCGAGGCCCTGCGATCCGGGTTGGAAAGGGTATTGCATGCCGCCCAGCCCGAGCGGAGAAGCGAATTACGTGTTCGGCTGCAGGTCACTCTGAAACTGCGGGGGACGGATATCAATGAAAAACCCTTCGAGGAAGTGAGCGCTACAGAGAACATCGGTAAAAGCGGGTTCTTTTGTGGCTGCACCGCCCTGCTAAAGAAGGGTTCCACTATTGAAGTGTACATGGTTAGAGACGGAACGAAATTCGTTGGTAAGGCAATTGTTGTGAGATCCGAGGGGTGTGACACGCCTTACCCACGCTATGCGTTCCGATTCGTGCAGAAAGAAGGCGATTGGATTTTGCAGTAGTGCCTTTTCCGGGCATTTTTCCACACTCGCCAAGGTTCATATGAAGTCATCGTTTTGAAATGAGTTAGTAAAGTCTGGAGTTCGGATGTAACTGGAAGGTTATTTCGAACTCCGGAACCAGGCATGCCAACTTACGAGAGATGCGCGGCAGAAAACAGAGCAATGATTTCATCCCAGTCGGTCAAATTGAGGAGTACACTTCATTACCTAAATTCTGCCGAAGGGCCCCCTTTCAGGCTATCAACCATTTGAACGGCAGAGGTTTCGTTGGGATTACTCAGTCGGGGCAACTGGAAGGTAGTAGTTCGGGCTGATTTTCTGGAACGCCTCCTTCCACAGTGTGTTTCGCATGACCAGGATCGGCAAATGCAGAATAACCAAAATGACGGTCCCCTCTCGGTCGACCCAAGTTTCATCGGAAGCCTCGTTGAGTTGCAGGCCACCGCATTAGAGGCAACGGCTAACGCTGTGGTCATAACTGACCATACTGGAACGGTCATATGGGTGAATGCTGCCTTCGAGCTGTTGACCGGGTACGTCCGCGCGGAAATCTTGGGCCAAAGCACCCATATTCTCAAATCGGGCAAGAACTCACCGGCGCTATACGAGGAGATGTGGAGAACCATTATCGACGGAAAGGCATGGCGGGGAGAAATCATAAATCGGCGCAAGGACGGCAGCCTCTACGAAGAAGAAATGACCATTACTCCGGCGCGGAATCACGCAGGCCAAATTACTCACTACATTGCTATTAAACTGGATATTTCCGAACGCAAGCGCGCCGATGAGCGGATGCGTTTATGGTCGCGGGTCCTGGATCAAAGCGGCGAGGGCATCTTCATTTGCGACCCCCAAGAGCGGATCATAATGGTCAACACAGCCTTCGAGCGGTTGACAGGTTTCTCCGCAGCCGATGCGGTCGGTCAAACACCAAGGATCCTGCAGTCAGGACGCCAGCACAGCGCTTTCTATGCCGCCCTGTGGAAGACTGTCGTCGAGACAGGAGTGTGGCGCGGCGAGATTTGGAATCGCCGGAAGGGCGGGGAGATATATGCCGAGTGGCTGTCGATCAGCGCTATCTACGATAGCCAAGGCGCCGTGACGCACTATATCGGGATCTTTTCCGACATCACGACTCACAAGCAGGCCGCAGAACGAATTGCCCACCTAGCCCACTACGATGCGTTGACGGATTTACCAAACAGGGTGCTCCTAATGGATCGGCTTGACCAGTTGACGAAGGCCGCTAAGCGAAAGAAATCCAAAGTCGCAGTGGTTTTCATCGATCTGGACCGCTTCAAGGATGTAAATGACTCCCTGGGCCACCAAGCCGGTGACTTGTTACTCCAGACCTTGGCTAAGCGGTTTTCTTCTGTGATGCGAGCTGAGGATACACTGGCCAGGATAGGAGGCGATGAGTTTGTTGCAATCTTCCAAGGCATTCATGACGGACAAGACACTTCTATCATTGCACAGGAGCTGTTTTCCTGCCTTAGAGAGCCCATGACACTTAGCGGCCATGAAGTTACAGTCACGGCGAGTATGGGTATCTCTCTTTACCCTGACGATGCCACCGATGGA
>VFSW01005545.1_pt1 | contig 18632 bp, 16 predicted proteins | sample 5358111 | NCBI WGS metagenome assembly VFSW01 (sample SAMN11554181, study PRJNA540505) | mine drainage metagenome | isolation source: sediment from site ElyBrook_90M | place: USA: Ely Copper Mine, Vershire, VT | collected 2017 | reverse complement strand
TGCATCGAGTCCACCGCGCCGGTGGAGGTGGCGGTTGTCGCGGTGGCAAAGATCGCCGTACGCGGAATACCGAAGCGCAATTCCTTGCCTTCCATATTGCCGCCGGGATTGAACTCGCTTGTGGTTTGATCCACGCCGAGCGCGGCGAGGCGCGGATTTCCGGCCGACTCGGCGGCGTACAAGCTGAGCATGGCAATAGCGAGAACGATCAGCATCGCGGCGAGGATCGCCCAGCCCTGACGCGTGTCTTTTACCATCCTGCCAAAAGTGTACGTCAGTCCTGCGGCGATTGACGTTTCAGCCAGAACTTCGAGAAAGTCGGTCAGCGGCGTGGGACTTTCAAACGGGTGCGCAGAATTCGCGTTGAAAAAGCCGCCGCCGTTCGTTCCGAGGTGCTTGATCGCAATCTGCGACGCCGCCGGTCCGACTGCGATCACTTGATTTTGCAACGTCACCGTCTCGGTGATCGGATTTCCACTCGCGTCGTTGATCGGATTGCCGTTCGCGTCGAGCTTTGGCTGGGTGTAGCTGATTTGCTGAAGCACCGGCACGGTTTGATAATCGCTCAGCGTCTGCACGACGCCTTGCGACACCAGAGCCAGCGCGATGACGAAGGAGATCGGCAGGAGGATGTAAAGCGTGCCGCGCGTCAGGTCGATCCAGAAGTTGCCGATCGTCTTGGCATTGTGGCGCGCAAAGCCGCGGATGAACGCGATGAGGACCGCCATGCCGACGGCAGCCGACACAAAGTTCTTGACCGTCAGTCCCATCATCTGGGTCAGGTAACTCATCGTCGGCTCGCCGGCATAGTTCTGCCAGTTCGTGTTGGTTGTGAAGCTCGCGGCGGTGTTGAACGCCAGATCGGTCGGCACGGCTGGAAAACCTTGTGGATTCAAAGGCAGCAAGCCCTGCAATCGCTGGATAGCGTAAAGAATGAGCAACCCGACCGCGCTAAGGACGAGCACGGCGGCGATGTAGGTTTTCCAACTCATCTCCTCGTCGGGACTCACGCCAAACAACCGATAGAGCAATCGCTCGACTGGTCGCAAAACTGGGTCGAGGAACGTGTGCTCCCCTTCGTAGACGCGTGCCATGTACCATCCAAGCGGCTTGGTCACCAGGATGAGGGCAACAAAATAAATCGCAATCTGGAACAATCCATTGAGTGTCATGAGAATGTCTCCGGTTTCAACATGGCAACGACCAGATAGACGAGCAAGAGTAACGAGACAACCCCGCCCACGATGTAGATAACGTTCATTCGTACCTCCCCTAGTCCTTCGACGAAGCGTTTGCCTGCCCGGCTACGTCCAACCGGTCGCACATGGTAGTGAAAGCCCAAGCGAACGCGAAGAAGATTACTGTAATAACAACATAGATGATGTCCATTGTATCAAACCTCCAAAAATGGATGCGCGCGGCTTGCATTTCATCGCCCCAAAAAGAGTGGCTTGCCAATTGGGACACAGGTCAGTGTACGCGGAAACGCGTCAAATGACGGGCAAGAAAAACGGCGCGCCGGTCAAGAAAGTGTCAAGATTCAAGGTGAGCGTAGGTTTATGGAAAATAAAAATGCGGACGAAAACTTCGTCCGCATCAATTCGGCATGAAATGAAAAATGGATTACCGACTATGAAACCGCCGCTCGCTCCGGTCAAGCCGAATCTCGACCCCCAGCGTGTTCTGGATGAGACTGAGGTACACCTCGTCCATCATCTCCTGTCGCAAACGCACCTCGCGGTCGACGCTATAGAGCAGCGCGTTGTACACTTCCAGCCCGCCGTAATCCGCGGCGAGGAGTTCAAGGATTGGCAGCACTTCCGCGGAGTCGATGAGCTGCTCCTCGTCAACATCGCCAATCGTTTCCTTGCGCCCGATGCAAGACGCCGGCACATCGATGCGCAGCGCATCATCGAAATCGGCAAGGCGAACAAAGAAAGAGACAATCGCCGGCGCGTCTTTGACTTTTTCGAGAAGGACGTGCCGGCTACCGCTGGAGAATGAGCGCGTCCCGAAAATGATGGGCGTCGAATAACCGGCTTCTCGATCGGTCCAGCGATAGAGCACCTCGCTGTCAGATATCTCGCGCTCCTTGGGCAGCTCTTTGCTATACTTTGCGCGCCACCAGACTTTGGCGTGCGTCGCTTCGTGGCTCGTTTTTGCAATCGACACGAGAATCAATTTTCGTTTCTCACACGTCTTGAAGAGGTGAAGGTACTGGTCAAGGATTTCAGTTGGCAAGTCGTCATCGTCGATACCCTCTGCTTCGCCGAGCGGATATAACTGCGGCAACTGTCCGTAGATCGCGCCATCGAGAAAAATCACCCCGCCCACCGGCAGATTGCCCGCCTGTTGGCTTGCCAGCCTGGCTTCGAGGAGATGCATCATCAATTCCGCAAAGCGATCGACGAACGGCGTCGGCGTTGCGCCGGGCAGGATGCGCACGTCCACGTCCGTCTCCTCTTGCCGCTCGCCCGCGCGCTCGCCGACGATCAGCGCCTGCGCGACAAAGAGGTACGCGCCATTCGCGAGGTGGCGCACCGCGCGCGAGCCGTCCACCGCGAACGCCGGGCGGCGCTCCGCGCTGGCGGCAGCGGGCAGCGCGTGCCAATGCTGCTTGACCAGGCGCGCCAAGGACGCTTCATTCGCATTGGCATCTTGCCGCAGCGTCTTGGTGAGATCGACTTTCTTTTGTTCGACTTGCTCGCTCAAGCGGTCAATGAAATTCGCCATCGCCACTCCTTTGGAACATCTGTACCAATTATACTCGAACTGCGGCTGGATGCAAGCCCGGCTCGGCGCGTCTCCTAATCTACTGTTCATTTAGGTTTAATCCGAGTGAGCGATAATACAATCAGTAATCAGTAATCAGTAATCAGTAATCTGCAATCTGCAATCTGCAATCTAAAATTCACGGAGGTTCCTATGAGTTCACGTGGTGCAATTCTTCTGGCGATCGGCATGCTCATCCTGGGCTTGCTGCTGGGCGGCGTGATGGGCGGCGTGGGCGGCTATTTCGTTGGGCGAAGCGCGCGCCCCGCGGTCAGCCAATTCGTTCCGCGCGGCAACGCGCAGCCCAATCAGCCGAATCAAAATCCTAACACGAATCCCAATCCACAGCCGTTCGGTCCGCGCGGCACACAACCCGGCGCGAACGCGGCAGTGAACGGCGCGACCGTCGCGGAAGTTACCGCGGACAGCCCGGCGGCAAAAGCCGGCTTGCAAGTCGGAGACATCATCACCGCGGTCGGCGGTGCCCCAATCGACGCGAATCACTCGCTCGCCAACCTCGTCCAGGCGAAAAAGCCCGGCGATACGATTGATCTGGCAGTCACGCGCGGCACGCAGAATCTAACGATCAGCGTCACTCTCAGCGCATCGCCACAGGACAGCACTACCGCTTTTCTTGGCATCCGCTTTACACCCTCGTTCACCGGCGGCACTCGCCCGCGCGGCGGCTCGAGCGGCTAAGCGCAGAAACACAAACGCGGGGTCGATGCAAAATCGATCCCGCGTTTTTTCATTTCCGGTTCCTAACCTTCGTAGTGCGTCACCCTGACCTGCGGCTGGATGCTCCCCGGTCCGCTAAAATAGATCACCATCCGCTGCCCCGCGCCCAACTGCCGCGCGCGGATCGTCGCGAACGAGCGCTGATCGCCGCCACCGAGCAGAATGTATTCCACGTCGCTCACCACGCGCAGATAGCGAATCGTCTCCGGGTTCGCGCCGTCGTACTCCAGCACGATCTTGACGTTGTTCGCCGGCGCGCTGCCGCGATTCTCCACCACCACGCCGCCGATCACGATGAGGTCGGGCACTTCGTACGGCGGAAGGACGATGTGAACTAGGTCGGGTTTGGGCGGCTCAGTAGACGACATTGTTTCCTCGCGACTCGATTCTATTCTATCACGAACGCGCGGCGAAAACAAGCCGCGATGAATTGACGTTTCAGTGAGCCGGGCTTATACTGTTCAAGTTAGAGATTAGCGTGTATTGAAATTCCAATCGGCGGTTAGAAACCGCGCCTACGCACAGCGAAATCGGCCTTCGCCGATTGATTCCCATCCGACGACGGTCGGCTTTGCCATGAATTGCAGCGATTTCAATCGCCCAAACCCTTGCCACCCCACATTGCTACTTTGCACCGCGCAGACCATGCACCCGTTCTGCTGATCGGAAAGACCGCGACGCCGATGCAACAAGTCTAGCCGATTCGGTGATAGGTAGATCGTTTTACGCTGTGGACTGTAGATGCTCAGAAGAAAATTGACCACAAAGGGAACAGACCTATGGAAACACGCCAAGCGATACTTGAAGCTGTTAAGGAGTATGATCGACTTGGACAAGAAGCTTTTTTGGAGAAATACGGCTTTGGGCACGCCCGACAGTTTTTCTTAGAACTTCACGGGCAATTGTATGACTCGAAAGCAATTTGGGGTGTGGCCCACCGCTATGAGTTCCCACAAGAAGGCCCACTTCATCGACGCAAGTTCAGTGGCGGAGCTCCCATCAAGCGAAAGCTTGAAAAATTAGGCTTCACAGTCCATGTTCTTCCAGAATGAGTCTACGAAATCCCTTGGTCAGTCTCCCTTAATTGGTGCGGTTTCTTCAAGCCCATTCGCCCTCGCTTGCAGAGACTCCGCCTCGTCCAAAGTATGAGGCAACAATCGCCCGCCGCGTCGCTTGACACGTTTCTGTCGCAATGCTAGAATCGCCGCAATGAAATACTTCGCGGCGATTTTCGTTCTAGTCGCACTCGCCGCCTGCGGCACTGCCCCCACTCCCACACCCTCCGTCTCCCACGCGTGGCTTTCGCTCCGCGGACTGCCCACTCACGCCACCGTCCTCGCGCTCGCCGTCGATCCGCGCGATGCCACGCGCATCTTCGCCGGCACGTACGATACCACCGGCGCGTACGTCAGCACCGATCAAGCGCGCACATGGCACGCGTTTGGCGATGGGCTTGACCGCACGCCGGTTCTCGCGCTTGTCTTTGTCGATAACACCCTTTTCGCCGGCACGACCGCCGGACTGTACACGCTGCGTGATGACAAGTGGACGCGGATCGATGCGCTGCCCACCGTCGCGGTTTACTCGATCACGCGCGGCGCGGATGGCACGATTTACGTCGCGACCGACGCGCACGGCATCTTTGCGAGCGCGGATGCGGGTAAAACGTGGACGCGCATCCCCGGACTCGACGGCGAAATTATCTTGAGCGTCGCCGCACTAGACGCGCAAACGCTCTTCGCGGGCACAAGTGGGCACGGCGCGTTCGTGACGCGAGATGCCGGCAAGACGTGGCAAGCGCTCTACGCGTTCAGCGGCGATTACGTCTCGGTCATCGCGGTCGATCCGCGCGACGGACGGAGCATTTACCTGCGGACGCGCGGCGGAGTGTTCCGCTCGCGTGATGCCGGAGCAACTTGGCAAATGCTCGCGGGCGGCATCCAAACTGAGAGCGTCAATACTCTCTTGTTCGATTCACATTCATCTCGAATCTACGCGGCAACCAGCGGACGCGGCGTCTTTGCCAGCGACGACGATGGCGCGTCGTGGCAGAACCTGAACGCCGGCTTGCCGCAAGGTGTCGCCGCACTCTCGCTCGCGCAGATCGACGCGCAGACGCTGTTGGCTGGAACGCAAAACGGAATCTACATCACGCGCGACGCGGGGAAATCCTGGAGCGCGACAAGCGACAGCTTGGGCGCGCCGCAAGTGCACGCGCTCGCGCTCGATCAAACCGGCGCGCTCCTCGCGGCAACTGAAGACGGCTTGTTTCGCAGCGATGCCAGCGGCGCATTCGCGCGCATCGGCAGCGACGCGATGCGCGTGCCGGTCCTCTCCGTCGCGACCGCGCCGAGCAATCCAAAAACGATTTACGCCGGCACATTCCGCCGCGGCATCTTTGTCAGCGCCGACGGCGGCACGTCGTGGAATCCGGCAGGCGATATTTTCAGCGGTCGGCTTTCGCCCGCCGGTCTCGCCGTCGATCCGCAGAACGACCAGAACGTTTTCGCGCGCGTTCTGTTCGAGCGCGTCTACAAGTCTACCGACGGCGGCGACGCGTGGCACGCCGTTTGGACTGGCATGCCCGACGACGCGGAAGTGGAAACGATGAGCATCGCGCCGAGCGATCCGCGGCAGATGTTTGCCGGGACGAACGACGGGCTGTACAGTTCGAGCAACGCTGGCGAATCGTGGACGCGGCGCGGGCTGGACGCGCGCACCGTGTTCGCCGTCTGGGTCGATCCGCGCGACGCGAACGCGCTGCTCGCCGGCGCGACCGATGGGCTGTACCGCAGCGACAATGCCGGCGCGACGTGGACGCCGATCGCGCTCGCGCAAACCAGCGTCACCGTGATTGCGCGCGATGCGGCTGGAAATTTCTACGCGGGGACAAAATACAATGGCGTGTGGATCAGCCGCGACCATGCGAAAACATGGGCGCGGTTCGGCTTGAACGACGACAGCGTGATCGCGCTCGTCGTCGACGATGCGCGCGGCGCACTCTACGCGGCGACGACGCGCGGGGTTTTTAAAACGCAGATCAAGTAAGAGATTGCAGGGGAGCAGAGGCGCAGGGGTGAGGGTTTTTCTCCCCCGCTCCCTTGCTCCCCCTCGCACACCAATGAAACAGAAACTAATTCTCTTAATTCCCTTTGTCGTCTTAATCACACTTTGGGGCACGCGTGGTCGCACGCTGCCGCTCGGCATTCACACGCTGCGCGCCGACGACGCCGAGTTGCAGCAGATTCGCGATCTGGGCGCGGCGTCGGTCGTTCAGGTGTTCGCGTGGAGCGAGATCGAGCCGACGCGCGGCGAGTTTCATTGGGAATACACCGATTGGCTCGTGCGCGCGGCGGAATATTACCATGTGCGCCTCGTCGCGCGACTGGATAGAGCGCCGCGCTGGGCGACCGGCGCAACTGACGCACTCGACGCGCCGCCGGAGCAACAGGACGATTACGGCGATTTCGTCGCGCAAGTCGCCGCGCTGTACCGCGGGCGCGTCGCCGCGTACATCATTTGGAACGAGCCAAACCTCGCGCGCGAGTGGAGTAATCGCCCGCCCGATCCGGCGGCGTACGCTGCGCTGCTGAAAACCGCCGCCGCGCGCATCCGCTCCGCTGATCCAAACGCGCAGATCGTGAGCGCGGGGCTTGCACCAACGAACGAGAATAGCGCGACCGCGATGGACGACCGCGCGTTCCTGCGCGCGCTCTACGCCGCCGGCGCCCGCGGCGCGTTCGATATTCTTGCCGCGCATCCGTACGGGTTCACGAACGCGCCGGACGATCCGCGCGGCGCGCACGACGGTCTGAATTTTCTGCGCCTGCTCGATTTGCGCGACATTATGGTGGCGAATGGCGACGCGGCGAAACCAGTCTGGGTGACTGAGTTCGGCTACACGACCGATCCAGCGGCAAGCGCGCGCGTAAGCGACGATCAGCAGGCGCAGTTCCTTCCACGCGCGTACGAAATCGCACGCGAGCAGATGCCGTTCGTAGAAATGTTCACGGTGTGGAATCTCGCGCGAGGCGACGCATCAGCGCAAGCCGGTTACAGTCTGATGCGCGTGGACGGATCGCAGAAGCCAGCGTACGCGGCGGTGCGCGCGATGCAAAAAGAATCGCCCGCCGCGTCTCTCGCGGCGAGCGTAGCATCAATGTTCGCCCGACCTGCGCCGCAATCGACCTTCGCCGTACTCGCGCGCGACACCATCGTTCATTTGGGCGACAGTGAGTACTCCGTGCCCTGGGTGCCGCTGTATCAGACGAAAAATCCGAGCACGGTTTGGACCGGCGAATTCTATCTCAACACATTCGATTTGCCGCCGGGCGGCGCGCCGTGGACGCTGACGATGGAGTTGATGCAGGTCAACGATTTCGACACGCGCGTCCTGATCAACGATCAGCCGGTGGAACCACCGTATCTGCCAACTGAAGATTTCACCAGCATCTGGGTGACCGCGCAGTTTGCCGTATCGCCAGAACTGCTGCGCGTCGGTCATAATACCGTGACGCTGCGCGACGGCAAACTGTATCCCGCGTTCCAGCAACTCGGTTTCACGTGGGATGATTTCCAGGTGCGGGATGTTGTGATAAGAAGACCCGAAGGGTTTTCGCCGTAGGCGACCCTTCGGGTCTCGTTGCACCTTACGCCGGCACTTGCCACTCGGCAGCCAACTTCTGGTACTCGGCGATCATCGCGTGGTAGCGTTCGTGGACGCCCGCGCCCATCTCTTCCGCTTCGATGCGCTCGAACGCGTCGCACAGTGTCCCCTGTTCGTTCTCGTTGAGAACTTCATCTGCCATCGGGAACAAGACGCCGTTTTCTTTGTCGATATGCTCACGCAGCAATTTGACGTAGGCGAGCGCGTTCGAAATCAGCGCGGGCTTGGCGGTCGTGTCGCCGGTGGCGAACTTGTCCGCCGCTTCGCTCATTCCGCGAACCAGCGCGCGTCCTTGATCGTGTTCTTGCAGCATCACGCCCACCGGACCGCCTTCATTCGGCATGCCGTGTTCGACCAGCGCGGGGAAGAGTTGCTTCTCCTCTTTGCCGTGATGACACTTGTCGGCAAAGTTGCGGAAGAAATCCACCGCCTTCGTCATCAGATCGGGCGGAATGTTTTTGCCGTCGCGCAGGCGATATGCCGCCGCTTCAACCACCGCGAGCATCGCGAGAATGCCTTCGTGCTCGTCGCGTAAGACCTGGGTCGCCTTCATCGTGTGCCTCCTGTTATCGAATCGAACTATTCACATTCTATCCGAAGCGAGGCGCGGACAATGCGACAAAGGTCTCAACCGGGGGCGTTTCTTACGCAACCTTAATCTGCTTCAAATCGAATTGGCGTTAGCAGAATGACACGCCTATGCTATTCCTCTACGAGAACTATCATGACCGTGAAGATGTTTGGGACGCAGATACACGCGGATTTTCGCGGACAAAAAAACATCAGCGTTCATCCGCGTCCAAATTTTTGGGTTGCGGCTATGCCGCACTAGGTTTTCGGGATTGCCTTATTTCAAGCTCCACAACCGCACCGTATTGCCCGAGTCACTCATCGCGGCAAGCAGCGTACCGTCCGGCGAAAAAGCCAACTCGTTAACACTCGCCCAGTTTTCGTTGAAGGTGAACCGGCTGAGCAGCGTCATGTCTTCTATTCGCCACAGCCAGATCGTTCCATCACCCAATCCGGTCGCCAGTAGTTTCCTATCGGACGAGAACGCCGCGCTCAGCACATCATAGCCATGCGGCAGCGGAAGCATAATCGTCCGCGCCAGACTGCCGTCCGCCATATTCCACACGCGCATGGACGTGTCTCCCTCAACGGCAAACAGCCACTTGCTATCTGGAGAAAACGCCAGACTCCCATTCTTGATCACACCCCCTTCGAGAGTCGGCAGTCGTAGTCCTCCTTCATAGGTGTAGAGCGCTGTTCCGTCAGCAATGCGCCAGATCCGATTCGGTCCATCCGCCGCGATGAGTTGCCCATCCGGTGAGAAAGCGATCCGCGTCACGCCGGAAGGGTTTCCTGTGAGCGCGCGCAGCGCCGCGCCATCGGAAACGCGCCATAACCGCACCGTGGGATCCTTGAAACTCCCGCCGGTCGCAAAGGTCTGTCCATCGGCGGATACCGCGACGCTCGTGATCCAACTCGTGTGTCCCTGCAATTTTCGTAACAGCGCGCCATCTTTGGTATTCCAGATTTGGACTGTTGTGTCAGAGCTTCCTTCAGTGCAAGCCAGAGTTTGACCATCGGGTGATAACGCGATGCCTTGCACTACGCCTCTGCCACTTTTCTGAGCGACAGTTCGGATCTGTGACCAATCCGCCGTCCGCCATAGATGCACCGCATCGTATCCAACCATCGCCAACGTTTGACTGTCCGACGAAAACGCCAAGCCGAAACTGTTGTTCGTCGTATTCTGCGGGTGCGCCGTCAGCAATTTGTGCGGCGCCACCGGCGTCGGCAGCGGCGTTGCATTTGCCATCACGCGCGGCGCGGGCGTTGGCAGCGCGGCGACATCGCCGCGATAATAGTTACCAACGCGAACCCACTGCCACTGACCGTCCGGCGTACGAACGAGGATGCCGAGATGTCCCATCGCCGCGACGATATTGCCGGTCGGACGATGCACCATCACGTCGAAGGGTCCCGGCTTTGCCTCGACCTTGACCGGGGTGCCGGTCTGTGGCTTGGCTTGCCACGACTCACCTGCCAGATCGACTTCGCGCTTATACGTCTTGCCGCCATCATCGGAACGCTCGATGCCCACTTCTGGCGTGATGCGGTACTGCACTTGTCCATCGACCGCTGCGAAAATTTGCCACGCCTTGTCTCGACCGAGGCAGTACGATCCGTTCGGCAGTCCCGACCGGAACGCCTCGCGCCAAGTGATGCCGCCGTCGTCGCTGAGATAATTGTGCAAGTCGGGCGCGCTGGCGAAGATGGCTCCTTCTTGCTCGATCAAACAGGTGACGCCATGATCGACCGGCGGTGGCGGCAGAGGCACGCCGCCGCTCCCCGGTGGCAGCGGTAACGGGACCGACGTGTGAGTGTAGTTGTCACCTTCTTGCTCCGACGATCGCAACAGCAGAATGCCACCCCCGGCGAGTCCGGTGAATAGGCACACCGCGAAGCAACCGAGAACGCCGACGATAAGCCACGGTGCACGATTGGGCTTTGATTTTTGTGTTGTCATTGTTTCCTCCTTCATCGTTGGCTCGCCTTGAATTCCTAGCGTCCGACAAGTTGCCAAGCGGGCGCAAAAGCACCGGCCGGCTCATTTGTCAAACGCGCGACGCCCGTGCCATCGGCATTCATGACATAGATATCCGATTTGGTCTGTCCCGGTCCAAAGGGAAAGAAAGTAAAAGCGATTTGCCTTCCATCCGGCGACCATGCCGGTTCTGTTGCGCGCACGTCGGGCGACGTCAAGCGAATTACCCCCGAACCATCCGGATTGACCAGCGAAATCGCACCTTCCTGATTCTTACCAAGATGAGCAAAAGCGATTCGCTTGCCATCCGGCGACCAAGCCGGGGAGGTATTGATCACCGCTAGATCACCAGCGAGTCGAGCCAGTTGAGAACCGTCCACATTTATCACGTAAAGCCCAAATCCGCCGCCGCCCGAGCGTTGGTAATTAAAGGCAATCTGTTTCCCGTCGGGAGACCAAGCCGGGTAGCCAATCTCTGCCAGTCCGCCGCACTCGGTCAAGGCACGCGATACCGCACCCTCCATGGTAATTACGCGCAGACTGCGGCAACTGTCTTGAAGCGCAATGCGCTTGCCGTCCGGCGACCAAGTGATTTCGCGGAGGAGCCCCATCGCGCTTGCCAGTGGAGTAATTTGCGAACCATCGGCATTCATAATGGCAAGTTGAGGACCTGCGGCAAATGATTCACGAGATTCGAATTCGAATGCGATGCGCTTGCCATCCGGCGACCAAGATGGGGACTTGCACGTGAACGGCGTGCAGTTGGTCAGACCCGTTAGCTTGGTACCATCCGCATTCACAAGATAGATGGAAGACGCACCCGCATTGCTAAGCGCATCAAAGACCATGCGTGTCCCATCCGGCGACCAAAATAGATAACTACTCACAATCATTCGTTCGGCAATCAGCGTCTTTTGCGATCCATCCACATTCATCACATAGATCGAATTGGGCTGGTCGATCGGGGGGAGGCGCTGCCCGGCGATGTAGGCGATGCGTCCAACCCGGCTAGTTGTCGTTGGAGTAATAATTGGCGATGGTCCCGCAACTGTCGTTGCCAGCGGCATGGGGGTGGCGAGAGTTGACACGGTTGGTAGTCCACCCGCAATCGGCGACGGTCTCGCCACTGTTGTTGCCAGCGGCATGGGAGTGGCGGGAGCGATCATGGTTGGCAATTCACGCGCGACCGGCGTTGGTTGGATGCGACCGACCACCGCGTACAATCCGCCGGCAACCAGAACGAAAAAGAGACACAGCACTAAACATCCCAGTCCGCCGACGAGAATCCACGGTGCACGACTACGTTTTGCAGGAACTTGAGTTGCCATTGTTTCCTCCTTCAAACTTCATTGCATCAAGATTGGGTTTACCGCGGCACGCCCCACAATCGGACTGCTCCTCTTCCATCACCAGAGGCAATCAGACGACCGTCGGGCGAGAATGCCAGGGCAAATATATCGCGCATTGGATCGCCAAAGACGCTTTGCTCTCCCAGGACGCGTAAAGCGCGCCCCGTGCTCACGTCCCAGACTCTGACAAGACAAAAACTGCTCAGGGCAGCGTGTTCACTTCGCCCGTTATCAAAAGACTGCCATCCGGTGAAAAAGCCACACGCGATGCCTGATCGTTGTGCCCGGGCAACGCGCGCAACTCCTGCCCAGTTGTTGCATCGAGCAATTTGACTTGTCTTCCCGCCCCAACCGCGAGGAGTCGATTGTCCGGAGAGAACGCCACCTCTGTCGCACCGGCAGACCCAGCCCAGGAGAGACTGCGACATTCGCTGACCTCTGGCAACGCGCACAGACTGATCGCCGTTTTCTCCGCCAGAGCCACGAGGCGCCCATCGCTTGAGAAAGCAGCACCCGTCACATCGTTCCGCTCGGCGAGCAAACGCAATTCCCGCTGAGCCGATACTTCCCAAAGCCGGAATCCATACGTTGTGGTGCGATTCGCCAAATCGCCCTGCGCAAACAAAAGACGACCATCGGGAGAGAAAGCCACTTGCCTCACCCGGAAGGGATTCTGAATCGATACCAGCTCTCCCCCGGTGGAAATATCCCACAGCGTCAATTGCATGTACAGTCCACCCGAAGCAAGTATCTGTCCGTCGGGAGAGATGGCGACACTCCACTGATCGTTCAAGGTTTGCAGACTCTGGACTTGGCGCCCGGTGGTTACGTCCCAAACTTTCAACAACCCATACGGGTTTTTATATGCCTGTCCGCCAATTGCCAAAAACTTGCCATCGGGCGACCAAGCGATGGAGTGGATTCCCTGGTGCTCCACCCCTGGATAAACCCGGTACAGCTCTTTGACCTGCTCCAAGTTCTGTGTGGAGACCGAAACCGCCGGCGGCGAGACTAAACCTGCCGCAAGCCGGGTTGCCGTCGCCTTGGCATCAGACTGCGATGAATTGATCGCAAGGAATATGGTCGAGCCAAGACACAGAACGACGATGCCCGCCAACGCCAAGCAGCCGAATACATATATCCCGGCAAGAATCCACGGCGCGCGATTAGGTTTCGTTGTCATCGTTTCCTCCTCCAAACGCGCTTGCATCAAGATTCCATTTACGGCGGAACTCCCCACAAGCTCACTGGACCTGATCCGGATCCGGATGCCAATAGCCGACCATCTGGCGAAAAAGCTATCGGACAACTATAACCACTCGATCCCAATTTGCGCTCGGGCTGTTTGTCTCGAAGACTCACTATCATGAGCCTGGGCTGATCAGTTGAAAAACCAGGAAGCGGTATATTATAAAAAGCCGATACCGAACCATCTGGCGAAATTGACTTACATGCGCCATGGAATTCCCATTCGCGCCACACAAAGGGCGACCCGGTTTTGCGTTCTTCATAAATATCCCACAAATCGGCCGTACTGCCATGCCCCATTGCGAGCACTCGACTATCGGGCGACCATGCAAACAGTGTAATCGGATAACTTTGGGGAAACTGCCCTACCTCAGCGACCTGGCTCATATTCTGAGATGAGATAGCAACAACTGGGAGTGACTTTGACACCCAGGGAGCGGGAGTTGGCTGGAAACCTGCAATCCATTTCAAGCCCGACGCAAGCCAATACGGGTTCTGAATCCCAGTCCACAAAATCCAAAGAGCCACACATAGCAACACAAATCCTATCAGAAACACTCTACGCAAAATTCCACTACTTGACTTGCGCGTAGTTTGATTTGAAGTTGGTTGTGTCATTGTTTCCTCCTCAAATGACGCGAATGGAATCAACGCGGAACTCCCCACAATCGTACCTGCCCTGACCCTGATGCCAATAACCGTCCATCCGGCGAGAACGATATCGGGCATACCGAAGCCCGTCCTAATTCGCGCGCCGACTTGGGGAACTGAAGGCTTTGCAACGTAAGCGGCGGTTGATCAACTGAAAAATCAGGAAGCGGCATTTTTACGAAAGCTCCCACCGAACCATCCGGCGCGATTGCCGAACACAGCCCCCCGATTCGATAAGCCCAACTTTGAAGATTGCCGGTGGTAATATCCAGAATCCCGAGATTGGTAAGGATCTGCTTGCCGTTTGACATGAATCCAAACTCTCCTCCAACATTCGCCGAATGACTAGACACCAGCGTCCCTGTTTCTACATTCCACACAGTCACACTTTGCGCTTCGGCCGTCAGAACCGACGACACGTAGCCCAAGGCAAGTATCTTGCCATCAGGAGAAAACGCAGGAAGCGTTTTTTGATCCCTGCCCACAACACGGGGAGCAGTAAACATACGCAACTCTTGCCCGCTGGAAATATCTAGCAGAATTGCCTTTCCGCCTTGCATTCCTGCGGCGAGCCGAGTCCCATCTGGTGAAATGGCGAGATTGCCTACTTTCCTACTGAACGTTCGAATCCTGCTTCCACTTGCCACATCATAGATCGCTAACTCATCATTGCCCACAGGAGTCCAACCCTTGTTATCTCGGGCAAGTACGTAATCTACACCTCTGGACACAGCGAGTATTTTGCCATCTAGGGAAAATGCGATGCCTTGCGGGCTGGACTCGAGCACAATTGATCCGACCCTACGCCCCTCCGAAATATTCCAATAATCAACTCCCCTTGCATAACCCATTGCAAGCATACGGCTATCAGGGGACCAAACAAAGAAACCAGTGGAATTATTCGTAGATAACCGCTTCACCTCGACAACTTGGTTCAGATTCTGTGGTGAGATGGAAGCGACAGGAAGTGATTTGTAAGTCGGTAGCGCTGAAATTTCCCGAGAAAGTTCAGCCTGCGATTCGAACAATGCAATAAAATAACGACCAACCGGCGAGAGACAGAGACCTAGCCCAAGAATTACACACAGCAGGACAAGTCCTGCCAGGCACCCAGCGGGCAGATTTCTGTTCCTGGGCTTGCGCGCAGTTTGATTTGATGTTTGTTGTGTCATGGTTGCCTCCTTCGGCTAATTGATTTGGATACTGTCGACGATCAGATTGAATGCCGGCTGTTCGCATCGAAGCTCGACGGGAAATCACAGCAAAAATTCAACGCTCATTCGGCGGGACGTTGCCTCGTGCCGAACCATGCCGCGTAGAGGGCAACCGTCGCCGTGAATATCAGAGCGATCAATAGTGCCGAGGTATAGCGAGGTATAAACCCGAACGCCCACAGGAGCAGTGACAACCAACATATGGGAAAAATCAAAGCCGCCGCAAAGACGGCCCATTTCGTCGCCCACGACTTCGTCCATCGAGCCACAAGAATCGCTATTGGCACGATAATAAAGGAGAGTAAGAACAGTATCACCGACTCTATGGACAATGCGTTAGAAGCTTCTCCCCAATTCGTCGCCTGCAGAGGCGAGGGTGTGGAACGCAGGACGCCGTAGCGTTGCCAATTGCCCTCCACTGTTCGCACCAGCACACCCTGTTCGCCCATCGCGACGAGCAGTGTATTTGCCCCCTTCTGATCAAGGAAGGATAGATCATAGGGTCCCCAATCGCTAGTCGGAGCACAGTGGAAAATTTGGCAAGTCTTTGTCAGCATATAATCTTCCCGACCCGGCGGGATCTGCCAACCGACGCGCCAGGTTGTGCCACCGTCGTTCGATTCATCGACCTGGCTCTTTTGCGTGATGCGGAAGCATAGACTCGCAAGATTTGGATCGCATAGGACGAATGGCTGGGTCTTCTCTTGGAAAATTCCTTGCGGCACGCTCTTGGCTGGACTCCAAGTCTTTCCACCGTCCTCGCTCTGAGCATACGGGTCAGTTGGAGTGGAGAATTTGGTCTTTTCAATGACCGCGTAAGCAATGCCATCGGAACTCGCGACGCTCATGACGCGCGGGGGACCTATTGGCGCGGAACAGCCGATGGTGCTAAAGATTGTCCAAGCACAGAGAAGACACAAGCAGAATTGGGTGATGTGATTTTTCATTTCAAGTCCTCCTTGTGATTATTTCTGATGAACCGTCTGTGCCTTCGCGAAGGTCGCATGGATGGCTGTGGAGATGGAGATGTATACTGCAATCACCAGCCCAATCAACCCGAGTATCAGACCCATCTGTAGCGCATCGTTAAAACGAGCAATAAGCCCAAACTGCCAGAGGATCATGGGCAACCCACCCAGGGGCAAAATCAAAAGCGGCACAAATACTCCACCTACGGTCAAATTCACCTTTGCCGGTTGAGTTGTGAGAGTTGCCAAACGCTTCCACGTAATAAAGAACCCGATCACCAGCGCAGGCACGACCCCACACCTGATTAGATTTAGAGCAAAATCAAGGACTGCCAGAGTGCCAATAATTGCCGCAGCCACGAATGTCCAAAATGCGAGAGCAGCAAAGGCAAGGGCGATCAAAACGGGTCGCATAGCCCAAAGCCGCGAACTTGCCGCGGACGTTCCGCTCATCCTTACCAAGAGCACTAGCCAGGCACAGAAGGATACAATCGGCGCGAAAATGAAGGAGAGTGCGGCTAGTATCCCTAGCTCCACCAAACTCCACAAAATAGCAATCAACGAAAGATCCAATTGCATCGACGAGGGCGTGGCACGCAGTACGTCGTAGCGTTGCCAATTGCCATCTACTGTTCGCACTAGCACACCCTCTTCGCCCATAGCGACCAGCAACGTATTTGCCCCCTTCTGATCCAGAAAGGACAGATCATACGGTCCCCACGCGCCACTGCGACCGCCACAGCCGAAAAATCCGCAGCTCTGCCGAATATACTCGTCCCGTCCCAATTGCCATCCGACGCGCCAGGTTTTTCCGCCGTCGCTAGATTCATCGACCTGGCTCTTTTGTGCGATGCGGAAACATAGACTCGCATGGTTTGGATCGCATAGCACAACGGGCTGCGGCTTGTCTTGAAAAATGCCTCGCGGTAAGCTCATGGCTTGACCCCAAGTCTGTCCCCCATCCGCGCTCTGGGCATACGTGTTCCCCTTGTTATAGTCCGCCGTCGCAAGCTCTGCGTAGACGATGCCATCGGCGCTCGCGATATGCATGACGCGAGAAATGGGAATGGGCGCCACTGTCGCGACCGTGGCCAACGAGGCGAGAGCCAGCGCGCCCCATGCCAATCGGCTGGGACGACGTGCTTCCACACGATCCCACAGACGCCAAGCTGGCAGCAGCGCCAGCAGCGCGATGAGATCGGTCGGATCGAGAATGATTTGAACGCGGAAACCCAGGAACATTGAGACTACGTCTTGCGTGAATCCATTTCCCCACGGCGTCGTCTTGACGAGGGCAAACCAGATCGCGGTTAGACCAAAAGCGACCCATCCCATCTTTTGCGATGAACAATGAAGGCGAAGCGTGCCAATACCCAGCACCGCCGCCAACAAAAAGGGAAAAAAGAACAGACCCGCGAAATCGCTCAACTTGCCGGTAACCCAGGAAGGGTACAGGAGTTTGAACACGTGATCATTCAAGAGAAGCAGGACAATGCTGATGATCGTAGCCGGATGTCTGAGACATCGGAGACTATTCTCTAGTGTGTTCATGCGAATCCTCCTTGATTCAATTCAGATTTTTCTCATTGGGGGTCGGGCGTCCGTGTAACAACGCGTATGATGGGAACGATTCTGGTTTTCGAATCCTCGGGCGACGCGCTCCCCGGCCGGACGCCCCACAATCGGACTGTCTTGTCCTCGGAGGCGGTCGCGAGCAACCGACCATTCGGTGAGAATGCAACATTCTGAATGACACCCGTATGCCCGTTGAGCACCAGGGCGTGGTACCCACTTGCCACATCATACAAAAGCAACCCACTCGGCGAAGCAACTTCAAATCCAACTCCTTCGCCCACTGCCAGCACACCACCATCCGGCGAAAAAGCGAAACGCGGAGTTCCGAAGCGAAAGCCACCGAACGCCTGCAGTTGCTGTCCACTCGCCATATTCCAAATCTTTATCCCGTTGCCAGACCCCGCCGCGAGCGATTTACCATCCGGCGTCAAGACCAGTTCGTCATTCGAAATACCGCCCGGCTGTGTGAATGTCCGGGTTACGCGCCCGCTGACAATATCCCAAACCGTGAACGTCGTTTCGTTATAGGTTTGCCCAGATAAGAAGGCAGTTATGAGCGCTTGCCCGTCAGGTGTGAACACCAAACCCATGACATTGTCCGAGTGTTGCAGGGTATTCAACTCGCGCCCGCTGGGCATCTCTATTAGTTTGACCGTCTTCCAGGATTTGACTGCGAGCATTCTGCTATCGCGCGAAAAGGCAACCGTGTGCGTCCCATAATCGAACGGCATCTTGGATAACTCGCGTCCATCTACCACGCTCCACACGATCACCATCTGATCCGCCCCTGCCGCCAGCATTTGTCCATTGGGAGAGAAGGTCAACCTCCTGACAGACACCGGGTTACTCGAGAGTAACTGGCGTCCGGTCGCCGCATCCCGCAACTGCACCATCCAAGTG
>VFSW01005544.1_pt1 | contig 18633 bp, 19 predicted proteins | sample 5358111 | NCBI WGS metagenome assembly VFSW01 (sample SAMN11554181, study PRJNA540505) | mine drainage metagenome | isolation source: sediment from site ElyBrook_90M | place: USA: Ely Copper Mine, Vershire, VT | collected 2017 | reverse complement strand
AGTGGGGAAATGGTGGCCAAGGGCGGAATTGAACCACCGACACACGGATTTTCAGTCGCTAGGCGAGGACTTCCCGCGAAATCCGCTTCGATCCTTTATGCTGCAAGATCAGTCGGATATGTGCACTCAAGTGCAAGCGTGCTTCCCGCGAAATCACGGAATATCACCCTTTTTCTTGGCACGATTACACCAAAATTACACACAATTTTGACCACTCAAGCCTGTGGGAATCAGAACCGATCAGCGTTGCGGCTGCGCGGAGCCACGCTGCCAGCTACCCGGACAATCCCGCATATTCTAGGCACGATTCCACCACAATTACACCGGGTTTGGCCCCTTCAAACCAGTGCGCGGTGACCCCCTAAGGCGCCGATCAAGATCAACCTCAAGTCCCACCAACAGCATCACGTCATCATCTATCTTCTCTTCCTCGACACCATCTCCACCTGCGGTATTTTCGTGCGTACTAATACCATAGGACGCTTTCATGTCATCGAGTGTCTTCTTAGCGTTTTCTAGACGCTTCTTAAATGTCGCTCCAAGATTCCAATTGACATTCCGCACAACGAACCCAATATCACACTCATCCACTTTTTCAACAACAGACCCCCATCTGTGGTCAATTGTGCAGCAGAATTCTCTGACATTTGTGTCATACCCCTTTTTTGCTCTACCGTTATTGGCTTTCGAGTAAAAACAACTCCAATTCTTCATGTAGAACCGTTTGACAGTTTTTTTCCCAATCGTCTTCGGAAGGGTTAACTGCTTGAGTAGGCACTCTGGAGAAATAAATAGGCAGTGATGCAGAGATATCTTTCGAGCATCACTGTTTAGGAAAGTGGGTAACGAGTAAAGAATTACAATCTTCTTGGCGTTTTGATTAACGCTTACCGCAACTAGTAGTTGCAAGAGGTTAATGTCCCAATATAAATCTCGAAATTTCGTGCCCTTGTTATCGTAGTATGGACGCTTAAATTGAAGACCCAGTAGTTTCCCAGAAAATTTGCACATAACATCTGCCTTAGTATCCATTTCTTCTTGCACATGAAATGCTCTCACCAAGGCTCTTCTCGGCAATTCCTCGAAGTAGTCCTTTATTTTCCAGCATATCCACCCTTCAAATTCCCGTTCCAACGGGTGCCCATTGGTATGCATACTGAGTAGCAGACTCATTACTCTCCCCCTTTCTAGTTCACCTCAAAACCCGGAAAATGACGTATAAGCATACAAGACTTATTCCCTCGCGGCTCTTGCTATGCTTGCCGCATGTTGAGTATCGTAGTCTCCACCATCGTATATTTCACCGCCGCCTTCTTCGTCACGCGGTGGCTCGATGGAATGGACATCCAAGACCATGACGCGATGCATCGCGGTGCTCGCCGCCGCCGCGCTGGTGTCGTATGGCGTGGCGTTCTTGGTTGATCTGGTGGTTACCTGACCCATCATGTGTGGCCGCTACCAGTTCAAGCTGCTCAACCTTATCGTAGCAGGTGACCTTCGCGGGATAAGGAAGCTGGTCTCGAAACAGGTCTCATCTGAGCAGATTAGCGAGGTCATTGAATTCCTCTGGAACAACATCCACAAGCACCCGAAACTGGCGGTGGATCGTGACCTTGCCGAGCAAGCCCTCGTGATCATCGCAGAAGCGGAATACCGCAGCAATTTAACGGCAATTCCTCACCTGAACTTTGAAGCGATGTGTATCAAGCTATTCAACGTGGTAGGGGACAATTGACCTGTCTGTCGTGAACGCATGATCACGACCAACACGAGTCCAGTCGCCCTCGGTATCATCTCAATCATGTGTGGCCGCTAGGGGAGCACCTTTTTCGGCGCATCCGCACCGGCCATCTTCACCGCTTGCCTGCCTATCTTCCTCGCTCGTTTAACTATCCCCGCGAGTTGCTTCTTGGTTGATTGCTTCGCTCTTCTTGCCTTCAGCATTTTAGAGTGACTCATTGTGGCCTCCGGTTAATGCGCTTTTGAACCGAATCTCGGAATGATCCGACTTTTTGTTCTTAGCTACGGTGGTAATATTCGCTGATTATCAACGGAGTGAAAAAGAAAGATGCCTAATTTAGCAGTCACATTCAGACAAGAGATCACGCGGCTTGCTCGTAGGGAAATCCGAAGCCTGACTCTGGCCTTGCGGAAATCGTCAGCCCAGTATCGAAGAGAGATTGCTGCATTGAAGCGTGAAGCGGCAAGGCTCAAATCTGAAGTCGCCCGACTCACTCGGCAGTCCGGCAATGGCGGTGCGCCGCAACCATCTCCAGATGAATCGGCAAAGCACCGCTTCTCCGCCAAGAGCGTTATTGCCCAGCGCAAGCGTCTGGGCCTTTCGGCGGCAGACTACGGCAAGCTCCTCGGTGTCTCTGCTAAGACCATCTATGCGTGGGAGCATGGTGCATCGCGCCCTCGCAGGGCACAGCTAACCGCGTTGGGGACGGTTCGATCCCTTGGTAAGCGCGAAGCCCTTACTTGCATCGAACAGTTGCGAAGGAAGACTCCCAAGAAACGAGCGGCACGCCGATAATATTTGACCTTGCGACCATGTGTGGCCGCTACGCTCTTCACCAGCATCCCGGCGTTGTCGCCCTCCAGTTCGGCGTGGGGATGGTTCCCGAGTTCAAGCCCCGCTATAACATCGCCCCGAGCACCGACATCCTCATCGTGCAGGACGATCCCGAGACGGGCCGCACCGCCGATCTGTACCGCTGGGGCTTGATTCCCGGCTGGGCCAAGGATGCAAGCATCGGCAGCAAGCTTGCCAATGCGCGTGGCGAAACCGTGGCCGAGAAGCCTTCATTCAGATCGGCATTCAAACGCTGGCGCTGTCTGGTACCGGCAAGCGGGTTCTATGAATGGAAGGCAGTGGGCGGCAAGAAGCAGCCCTACTATATCCGCCCCACCGTGGAGGAGATGTTCGGCCTCGCCGGAATCACTGAACTGTGGAAAGGCCCTGATGGCCCCATCCACACGGTGAGCCTCATCACCACCGAACCCAATGAGTTGATGCGAACCATCCATGACAGGATGCCGGTGATTATTCCATCCGGCGATTACTGCGACTGGCTGGATACGGAGAATCAGGACACTGAAAGTCTCAAGATGTTTATTCGCCCATATCCCGCCGACCTGATGACCGCCTACCCTGTCAGCACGAGGGTCAGTTACGCGAGGAACGAGGGGGAGGAGTTGATCGATCCGGTATGAACTCAAGTTCACTGATGCGCTTCTTGATCCCCGCAATAGCGTTGTTCACATTGCAGTCGTTGTCCTCGATGGTTTCCATCTCGGCCAGCAAGTTCAATAACTTCGGGAGCGTCATGTAGCAGAAAGGTGAATGACAAAGCAAGTGGTAGGTCATGCGTTGCTCCAGATAAGTTCGGCTCTGGACGTTTTTTCACATATGCTTAGAGGTAAACGGAGGCAGCATAATTCACAGTCATGCTCTTACCGGCCAACAGAAAAGCGTTAGATGAGTCTCTAGTTTCCCTCTAGTCACATCGCTGCACACTGGGGTTGCAGGCATTGACACGTTCCCGGTACGTGCGCTGAATATCGCGGTTTATTTGAGCACCCCTTTCTTTAATCGCTTTTATCTTCTCGTCTATCGCTCGCACATTGTCGGAGTGCCTCTGGTAATCCTCTTGGTACTGTGAAGCCTGCTTTGTCAAATAGTCACGATAGCCTTCGAGACCCTGCGGCACTTGTACTTGGACATTACTCTGACTTGGTTGCAGTTGTGGTTCCGTTACGCGTTGGCGTTCAACCGTTCTCCTCAACTGTTGCCTTTCCTCCGTCCGAAGCCTTGTGTCATCAATTACGCGGTTCCCCCGCAATACGATAACGCGAGGGCCATTTGAGTTACCCCCTGAGCGATACCAAGCCGGTGCAAGGTTAGATATCTTGCTGCTACCCGTTGACGGGTCTTTCCACATATAGACATCTGAAAACGCGGATTGACACGCGATAAGCGTAAGAACGCATGCACCAAAGGCCACATTGCGCATTCTAATCATGCGTTGCCCCCGCTCAGAAGAAATCCCTGCCTCCACAATAAAATCCAGCATCGTGACCTCCTTTATCTTGACCGCACGCGCCGCCAATACTCGCCGCATCACGCGTCCAACAAGGAAACACTATTATCCCATGATGGGATAATCCTATCTTGGGGTTAAAAGATTGATCTCAGTCGCTTTGGGATCGATCTCTTGAGATCAACGAGAACTGCCGATTACATTCGCCTGCTGAAGTGGTTGAAGCGGGAGCGAAAGTCGGCTGGCATCAGCCAGCAGGAACTGGCGAAGCGGATCAAGCGTCCCCAATCCTACGTTTCGAAATGCGAGACTGGGGAGCGCCGCCTCGATGTGGTCGAGTTTGCGGAATGGACTCGCGCTATGCAGGTCGATCCGCCGCGGGTATTCAATGAAGTTCTGCACCCACCCCAATCATTGAAGCTCAAGACCGGGAAACGCGCCCTGCGGCGTCAACGAAAATAACAGATGACCGAGCGCCATATCTGGCTCTGCCCCCCGAAAGTGAACTCAAGTTCACTGGCAGCATCACCGATTGGCACCCCTGCTGTGAGCCTCAATAAAGGCGTTTCTAGGCGCGATTGAGCCGGGGAGCAGGGTAAAAAGCATGTACGGCGCGTGAAACCTCCCTCAATACGGCTGTAAAGCGATCCTAGAGCCTGCCGCTGGCCCTGCCACCCTAACCGCGTGCGGTACCGTAGTGGCGGGGGTCTAGAATCGTTACTGGATTATCATCTTGCCACTCGCATAACCAGACACCGCTATGGGTCCAATTGCGCTGTTCGACAAATCGTTTCTTCAAGGTCTTAGCGTTGATGAATCAGTTTGGTTCGATCAACACTTCATCCCTGTCATCTGCCCAGTCTTTTATGTGGAGACCCTTGCAGACCTAGCAAAAGCGCCCAGTGAGCGAGGTCCTGCGGAATCAGAAGTACGAGTGATCGCATCGAAGTTTCCAGAGATGAGCGGAACACCTTGCGCAAATCATATGAATCTTGTGATGAATGAGCTTCTGAGCGGTCACCGGGCACCATTTACGGGGCAGATTCCTGTGGCGGGAGGACGCAATGTACGTTCTGGAGATCGAGCGGGTGTTGCTTTCGAAGCCTCACCGGAAAGTGAGGCATTTGCGCGATGGCTTAAGGGAAGTTTTCTTGATGTAGAGCGGCAATATGCAAGAGGATGGCGTAAGCAATTGGAGGCGCTCGATCTTGCTCAGGTGGCAAGAAGCTTTCAAAAGCTTGGCATCGATGGTTCCAAGCTCAAGACTCTTGACGAGGTAAGGGATATGGCCCGAGCGACTGTGGCCGCCACGGATAAGCCATTTGAACGCTTGCAATTTGCGGTTGTGACCTTGGGTGTGCCATCAGACTTTCACCGCCAGATAATAGAACGATGGATGAATTGGGGCAAACCCGCCCTAATGGAATATGCACCTTATGCCGCCTTTGTGCTAACGATAGAATTATTCTTTCAGCTTGCGCTCGGGGCAAACCTCATCTCAACGGAACGTTCTTCAAATCGGACCGATATTGCATATTTGTTCTATCTTCCGTTCTGCAATGTTTTTATTTCATCGGACAAGCTTCACAGAAGATGCGCTCCGCTGTTTTTGCGATCCGATCAGACGTTCGTATGGGGACCTGATTTGAAGGCGGATTTGAAATGCTTAAATAGTCACTACTCCGCGTTGCCCGAACTTGAGAAGGAGAAAGGACTATTTGCGTTTGCCGATAAACCGCCCACGGAAGGCGATTCCCTTGTGGCAACTCTCTGGGACACGCATTTGCCCTCATGGAGAACTCGGGGTGATCGAGTTGAAATCAAAGACCCGGACATAGAACGGAAAATTGTTCAAGAACTTAGCGCCTTTAGCAAGGCTCCGGGTCTTCATGCTGATGAAATTCCTCGTGAACAGAATGAGGAAAATTACACTCTATCAATCGAACGTCGCATGCACAAACGGAAGGGTAGCTGGTGGCAGTTACCGAAGAATTTGAAAGTAGAGGAAGAGCCCGATTAGACGATTACGCCTTCAGTTCTAAAATGGTGCGCAATTTGGGTTCACCATGAGCGACGTTCAACAGCAATCGCAAGCGCAGTCCCATTTCAGCCCATGGAAGGCAGACATTGCGACGTGGGATGGCAGGACCTGCCGCTATTCCGTGGGGCATGATGAGCACCACGTATTCTGTACCCGCTCCAATCATGTTGTGGTGTTCCTCTGCGGGTGGTGGCAGCGAGACGCTGGGGCGATTGACGAGGAAGACTGTTTCGTTATGGAAAAGTCTTCTCAATTCCATTCAAGAAATCGGCGTAATACCGCAACCCAAGCTCGGCAATCGTCAAAGGGTCCCTCCTAGCCAATGCGTTACCCAGATGTGATGTTGGTGTGTTGTAGCTTACGCCTCTGTCTTCCACTGGCAGTAGTCCAATTCGCTCAACAAGCTGAACAACAGGGACCGCCCCTCTAGTTTCTACCGTACCAAATCCTTCGGCGTAAATTATCACATTCCGCATTGGCTCCCATGGCCCTTCAGGATTAGCGGTGATCACCACATCAGTCCCCTGATGCTGCGCGATTTCTTGGATAGTGTGATTACTCGCGTTTCGTGCGTGGTGAAGATATGAAAGCAACTCGTCGGATTTCCGCGCCGCCGAGTACGGTCTTTGCCATGGCTCAAAATGATCCCTGAAGTCTCGGCACTCGCGTTCTGCCTTGACCCATATACGCTCCAACGCGCCCAGAAATGCGCTCCACTGATCCTCAAACTCGGCAAACGATGCTGCGCCTCGCATTCCTTTGAATGCACGATCTGCCGCCCGAAGTTCCTTTCTTGCGTTTCTAAGCGCGACCATAATGGGGTACCGATCTATCAGAAATCGCCTTGTCCAGATGGCACGCTATTAAGTTAGCACGTACTCGTTAGCCATGAGCCGTCTGTTCTTTCGTGGCTGTTTTCATTTCTGCATATAGCGTTTCGTAGCGGGAAAGCGCCAGTTGAAAGAATGTTGCTGCCGAATCCTTTGGCTTTTCCTTGATCGCGTAGCGCCACAGGTAGTGAGGTTTCCAGTGTGATTGAGCCTTGCCGATGAGTACCCTTCGCATCGCCTCGGCAAGTTTCTCGAATTCAGCGCCGGTGAATTGATATTTACTCGCCACAACCCGCATTAGGTTCACATGAGGTAACACATGCTCTGTCTCAAGTGGATTGGAGGCGAACACCTGTCGGGCTTCACCTTCAAAGCGTTTGACGTAGTGGAGCGGGGCCACAGGTAGTCTTTGAAATATGCACACTGCGCCGATGACATGCATCGCCTGACCGATAATCATCGCTTCTTTTGCCGGGTCGCGGCCTATCTTCCGTGCATAGTAGCCGTAACTCAGCGGGTTATGAGACAAGACGTTCTTTGCAAAAAACGGGAGAACGTGCAGAGCAATTTCTCGCGCATTGGCCATTTTGCTGTCCGTGACTAGCTAGTAAGCCGCCTACCGCTCCGGCGGCACACGATCATTATCGGCTTAACACCTTTTTCAGTCCCAAGACGCGCTGCCACCGGATAGTGCGGTGCGTCAGCCCTCCAGACTGTAAGAATACGTCAGCGCCTTAAGGCGTTTGTCATCAATTGCCCAAGGACTACGAATTCGAGCGACCCCACCTTTAGCGATGACTTTCTTACCCTTACCAGATAGTTTCACGGAGTACAGCACAAAGAGCGCGGTCTTGGCTTTTCTTGCAGACGCCACTTCGTTCTTGGTCAGAATAATTGATGTGCCGAGGTTCTGCGTACCTTTTACCTCAACGAATAATCGAATTTTCCCGCTGCTTTTATCCTTGCAGAGGAGATCATAGGGCTTGGTCTTGTGCACAGTAGCATCGACCTTATACAACTTTGCGAAGTGAGCTTCAGCTACTGTCATTGCACGCATTTCAATAGCTTTCCTTGCGTGAGGAGAGATGTTGTATCCCTGTCCAGTGCCTCTATTTAGCGCGGCTTCTAGAATCTCTTCAACAGCAGGCATCATCTCTGCCATCGGCTCCAATAACAGACTCTCAGCCGAATACTCATTTACAAACTGTATGGCTTCAGCGATCCATTTGTTGCTCGGCAAAGAGAGATCACGGTGTTCTCCCTTATCAAACAAATAGAAGGCATTCGCCTGCCCCGGTTTTCCCTTCTTTTTCCCTCTGAACAGCGTTGGCCTCTTCCAAGTTGGTAGGAGCACTGCATTTTTTGCAGGACAAGTCATGTAGTACCCGAACTTCTGTCGGGCCTTTGCAAGTGTTCCGCTGGGTTCTATTTTGTGCCGATTTACGGTTGCGCCGTTGTACCATCCTACGATTACTTGTCCTCCTTCCTTTGGTTTTGTTGCGAAGAAGATCACCAGAACATTATCTAGTTTATTGCCCACGCAGCTAGGATCGATTCTCTCAAGCGATATATTGGCAGGCAGGGGCTTCCCTTTTCGCCACCTCAAATATGGCTGGCAATAGCCATACAATTGGCCATCAACGAACTGGAAATTCCTAGCTTCGTGACCTAGCGATTCTTTGTTGTAACTGCCGCCGCCAACAGGTTTCTCATCGCCGGGCTGTGGGCCAGCGTAATAGATCATGTGCCCAATCCGGGCGAACAGAATTCGGCTTGTCATTCTCGTCTCCTACCCATACTCACAATCGCTTCTTGTTCGCCATCAACAATGATCCTCACCAGACCCTTGCATTGAACACTACTCTACCTTGTCCTCTTCCTTCGCCACTTCCTTGGTCTGCCACCACCGTAATACCAACTATAGGGACTCCAGCATTTCGTCAGCGACGCTCTTACGGTGCTGTAACGCAAAATGCACTTCCAATTTCTTCAACAGTTCGGTCTGACGATTTGTGATTGCATCCAAGGACCACTCCGAATGTTGAAGCACCTGTGTCGTCAAAGCGAACGGTGAGACACCTTCTTTAGTGAAGTATGCTGCCTTCTTCTTGGTGAAGTCATAGTTATTGGCCGCGCTGTTCTTTTTGCGAGTCAGCAAAGCCAAGTTGCCGAGACGATGCACCCACGAGACACGCTGCGTGGCGTCTGGAAACCACTTCAACCAAATGCTCTCCGGTCTTGGATTCTGCGGCAATACGTGTTCGACGGTGACAATATCGAAGTTATAGCTCGCTCCACCTCCTGAAACAATCGAGTCCAAGCGAAGCAGCAAAACAGATAGGGCACGAGCCGCATGGGTGTTGTACAGCGGCCCGTTTAATGCTTCGTAGGTTTCCCACTGTTCCGTTGGAGACACTAATAAGGGCGATTGGGCGGCCCATAGATCGCTATTAGTCTCGATGGCCGAGGTTAGCAACGAACAACGCTCGATACGCCCATTGACGCCCAAACGCCTAATCAACATGGAATAGACCAAACGTTCAAGGTCACGAAAGAACCGCAACATGCTGGCAGGTTCGTTGCGATGTAATTGCGCGAATGCTAATGCGGGTGGCATCCAATCCTTAAACTCAATGCGGTTGAGCCAATAAAGGTGAGCGTTGATTGCCTCCGCATCATGCTGACTGGTGTATGCGGCATCTGTAATTTCCTCATATGCCGACGCCAATGGTGACAACGTCTGTTCGATAAACGATTCGGACGAAACATAGGAAACGTGGTCACGGAATTCCTTGAGCAATGTTCCTTGTGGCTTCGCCTTACGGTAAATCATTCGGATATGACTAAACAGGTTCCCGAAGTCTTCCCGACCAAGATCATCCTCAATACTTTCCCAAATAGTCGTGCAATCATCCCGTTTCTCGGCGCTAATCTTGCCGATAATTTCTGCTTTTAGAATATCGGTGGCGCTAAGGTCTAGGCCACGGCTGTTCAGTACGTTAAAGATTCGATAAGCAGAATCCAAATCAGGCGTACAGACCGTGACTAGATAGCATCGGGTTGCAATAAACTGAGCCAAGCGTAGGCGTTGCTCAGGAGGAATTGCATCTAGCCGATTTACGTAAAGTCGGGCGTTGACCCGAAGGTTGTTCTGACTATCAGGTAACTTGTCGTTCAGGTTGACCAACTTTTCGATTCCATCCTCATGTTGAACGTATTCTCGGAAGAATTCCTTATCGCGCTCCCGGAGAGTCAATCGGTAGTGGTTAGCGGTATTAACAATAATGTCGCCTTGCTCATAGATCAGCTTGGAGATACCCTGACGGGCCTTAATGTCACTGATCTTGGCTCGGATTGCGGATAGCAATAAAGTAACAGTCGTTAGGCGCTGCTGACCGTCCACCACGGTGGTAGCAGGGAGGGCCTCTTGCTTTATCAGTACAATGCTGCCGAGGAAATAGGGGGGCATTTCCCCCAGCTCCTTGTCGCTGCTTCGCATGAAGCCATACAGATCGTCAATCAGTTCCTGCGCTTGCTCTGTCGTCCACGAGTAGGGTCGCTGATATCCGGGAATGGAAAATACAAAATCGTCACTGAAAACTTTCGATATAGGTTGTTCTTGGGCAGCGAGTGTACGGCTCATAGGTAGAATCCTCTTGGATAATGGTAAAGACTATCGAGCCACATTTGGGTGGCGGTGTTGGCGTCCAACTGCCTGCCACCCAAGGACATGAGCCTGCTACTTGCTAATTAACGGCAGCAACTTCAGCGTCACTTGCTGGATCACATGTTACCCAACCGACATAAAGCTCGATGTCCTTACGATTAGGTACCTGTATTAGTAGATTTTCCTCTACAGCCGCGCCAAGTTTTTCACCGAATACGCGGAAATCTTGAAGCTGCGCCTCGGGATCAGATTTTCTCGTTGGATTCTTGAATGACTGAACAATCATTGCTGCATAGCTTGCGCCCACACGATCCGCCTCAATCAGGGCTGATGCCGTGCGATGCAGAAGCTGGTATCGCACGTCAGAAACGTCCTTGCCCGGTATTCCAAGCGTCTTGAGGACAAAATCAAGTCGGGCCTCCTTGTCGGATTCCTTTTCCTTCTTCTTCAGCCATACCGAAACCAATTCGGCAAAACTCTCGCCAGCTTTCGCTTCAACAGCCAGAGACAGCAGGTTCTTCCCCACCCGCACCAGCGCCCAGACATCGTTTTGCGAGGGATGCTTCCCATGTGGGAGGGCAACCTTGTGCTCAACAATGCCAACAATCATCTTGGCATCCGACAGTTCGGAATGCTGATTGAGCAGTTCGAGAATCGCGGGTGGAATGCCGCTATCGGAGGTACCCGCATGTTCCCAAGCCACAGCGGCTTCGAATGCGGAGTACCCGCGCCTCCATTGTTTAATGGGATCGGCAAGCCGCGAACGCCAACCAGACAACCCTTGGGCTTCTACAACGAGGCGTGACATTCGTTTCTCCCCTTAAGATGCCTAATACGGTGCGCGTCATCCTGCTGGCTGTCAATTGCATAGGGCCAGCAGGTTGGTCAGTTCACTGACCTATCTCAAGCGCCATCGCTGGCTCCTGCCCCCCGTAAATGAACTCAAGTTCACTGCCAGCATCAGGGATTGGTCCCCTGCTGTATGTCTTCAAAACCGGCTTTCTAGGCACGATTGAAGCGGGGAGCAGTATTGTATGTGCAGCGCATGAAACCTCCCCCAAGGGGCTGTTATGCACTCCTACAGCCTGCCCTCCCGTCACTAACCCGCTTGGGCGCATAATAGGCGTCTGAGGGAGAGGGCAAGCCTTTTGCAAGCAACGGATGTCGCAGTCTGTTGCTCACAGCTTGGATGCATGCCGATGCACGAATCAGAATGGACAACCCGCAAGCAGCGCATCGACAAGCAACTACGCGAGTCTGATCCCGCATGGAAGATCGTCCGGTACCGAGAAGGGTTGGATGAATCCCAACTCGATGCGGTGGCCGTGGAGGAATATCCCACTGAGAACGGCCCCGCAGACTATGCCCTGTTCGTGGGCGGCCAGTTGCTCGGCATCATCGAAGCTAAAAAGATCGCGGTCAACCCGCAGAATGTCCTAGAGCAAGCGAAGCGGTATGCGCGAGGGGCGATGATTGGTCCCGGCAACTGGGATGGCCTCAGGGTGCCTTTCCTCTACGCGACCAACGGGGAATTGATCTGGCATCTCGATACCCGAGGCAGCAAGCACATTTCCCGGCAGATATCTGCCTTTCATACCCCCACCGCACTGGCGGAACTCTTCAAGCGGGACAGCCTGCATACGTTCAACTGGTTTCTTGATAACCCGATTGATCGGATCACTCGGCTGCGACCCTACCAGCAACAGTCGATCTTCTCCGCCGAGAAGGCGATCATGGACGGGCGGCGGCAAATGTTGCTGGCACTGGCCACCGGCACAGGCAAGACCTTCCTGACAGTGGCAATGATCTATCGGCTGCTTGAATCGAAGTCCGCCAAGCGCATTCTCTTTCTTGTTGATCGCAAGGCACTCGCCGCGCAGGCAGTGCGCGAGTTCGCCGCATTCACGACCCCACGCGGGAATAAATTCAATCAGGAATACGAAGTCTATAGCCAGCGGTTCCGGCGCGAAGACTTCGGGGATGATCAGCCATTCGATCCCAAGGTGCTGCCGGAAGCTTATCTCACTGCCCCGGACGAGTCGCACACGTTCCTATATGTGTCCACCATCCAGCGCATGACCATCAACCTCTTCGGCAGGGAGGGCGCATTCCCGCAGGATGGGAATGACCCGGAGTTGGAAGAGGACGCTGGCAAGTTGGACATCCCGATTCACGCATTCGATGTCATCGTTGCTGACGAATGCCACAGGGGTTATACGTCATCCGAAACCGCCATTTGGCGACAAACTCTCCAGCACTTTGATGCCATCAAGGTTGGGCTGACCGCCACCCCCGCCGCCCATACCGTGGCCTTCTTTGGTGAGCCGATCTTCCGCTACACTGTTGAGCAAGGGGTACAGGATGGCTACCTCGTGGATTACGATGCAGTGTCTATCCATTCTGAAGTCCGGCTCAATGGTGCGTTCCTCAAACCCGGCGAATCAGTGGGTATGGTGGACACAAATACCGGGGAGGAAGTCTTCGATCAGCTTGAAGACGAGCGCCAGTTCACTTCCACCGAGATTGAACGCAAGATCACCGCGCCGGAGTCAAATCGCAAGATCGTGCAGGAGATCGCCAAGTACGCCTACAACCACGAAGAGCGCACCGGCCATTTCCCCAAGATACTCATCTTCGCCGTAAATGATCTACCCCACACGTCCCACGCCGACCACCTCGTGAAGCTTTGCCGTGAGGTATTCAATCAGGGCGATGAATTCGTGCAGAAGATCACTGGCAACCCGAATGTGGATCGACCCTTGCAACGCATCCGGGAATTTCGCAACCGCCCCAATCCGAAGGTAGTAGTAAGCGTGGACATGCTCACTACCGGGGTCGATATCCCTGCACTGGAATTCATCGTGTTCCTACGTCCAGTCAAGTCCCGCATCCTCTGGGAGCAGATGCTTGGGCGGGGCACCCGGCGTTGCCCAGACATCAAAAAGACACACTTCACCATTTTCGATTGCTTCGGCGGCAGCCTGATCGAGTACTTCAAGGACGCCTCAGCTTTCAAGGTCGATCCTTTGCAGGCAGAGGCCATTCCGCTGGCACAGGTGATCGAGAACGTCTGGAACAACGTGGATCGGGACTACAACATCCGGGTGTTGGTGCGCCGCCTACAGCGCATCGATAAGGACATGAGCGGTGAGGCTCGACAGAAGTTCGCGCAATACATTCCAGACGGTGACATGGGCCAATTCGCGGCCACCCTACCGCAGCGGGTCAAGACTGAGTTCACTCCGACTATGAAGCTGCTGCGTGATGCTAAATTCCAAGACTTGCTAGTGAATTATGCTCGGGCACAGCGCAGCTTTCTTGTCGGATACGAGGTGGGCGACAACGTGACCTCGGAATGGAAGTTTAGGGTCGAGGATGAATATCTGAAGCCTGAAGACTACCTGACCCACTTCGCCAAGTTCATCCGCGCCAAATCATCTGAAATCGAAGCCCTGCAAGTTCTCATGCACCGGCCACAGGATTGGCGCACCGATGTGCTTACCGGGCTGCGGGATAAGCTCCGTGCGGCAAGCTTCGATGAGCGGGACTTACAGAAGGCATCGGAATTAGTACATCACCGGCTTGCCGATATCATTTCTCTGGTTAAGCATGCGGCCAAAGACGAGGCCCCCATCTTCACCGCCGAAGAGCGCGTGGATCGCGCCATGAACCAGTTACGGGCGCAACGCAGATTCTCCGAGGAGCAGCTACAGTGGCTTCAGTTGATCCGGGAGCATCTGGTGAAGAATCTGACCATTGAACTAGATGACTTCGATCTGATGCCCATTTTTTCTGATCGTGGCGGCCTTGGACGAGCCAAGAAGCTATTCGACCCGCACTTGCAGCCCATGCTGAAGCAGATCAACAAGGAACTGGCAGCAGCTTGAATACTGCAATTTGAATATTGAGGAAGGCAGAAAGCAGCAATGAGCGATATCGTCAATAAACTGTGGGGCTTCTGTCACACCTTGCGCCACGATGGCGTTGACTACGGCGACTATATCGAACAACTCACATACCTGCTTTTTCTCAAGATGGCAGATGAGCGAGGGGTGTCCATTCCCTCCAAATGTGACTGGGATTCGCTCAAGGGCTATTCCGGCACTTCCCTCACCGACCACTATGGGGAGATTCTCCGCAAACTCAGGGATGCTGACGGACTACTAGGAGAAATCTTCGCGCAGTCGATGCCCCGTTTTAACAATCCGGTCAACCTCAAACGGCTCATCACGATGATTGATGAGGAGGACTGGTCATCCATGGACGTGGATGTGAAAGGAGCCGCCTTCGAAGGTCTGCTGGAGAAAGCTGCCAGTGAGGGCAAGAAAGGTGCAGGACAATACTTCACCCCTCGTGTACTGATTCAATCCATTGTCCGGGTAATGAAGCCCGACCCTAGAGGTTTAGTTGACTTCAAGATTGCCGACCCCGCATGCGGCACAGGCGGCTTTCTCTTGGTCGCCTATGAATGGCTGCTTGCAGAAACTAAGGGTGCGCTGGAGCGTAAGGACATCAAGCGCATCCGGGAACAGACTTACTTCGGGCAGGATTTAGTGCCCCGGCCTCGTAGGCTGGCATTGATGAACCTGTTTCTCCACAACCTGAAACCCAAGATTCACCTCGGGGACACCATCTACGAACCGGATCGAGGTGAACGCTATGACGTGATCCTGACCAATCCCCCGTTTGGTACCAAAGGTGCCAACCAAGCCCCCGAGCGCGAGGACTTCACTGTAGAGACTAGCAACAAGCAACTCAACTTCGTTCAGCACATTCTTACTTGCCTGAAGCCCGGTGGTCGGGCCGCCGTTGTACTGCCCGACAACTGCCTGTTCGAGGACAAAGCGGGGGAAGTGTTCAAAATTCTGATGCAGGACTGCAACGTGCATACGATCCTGCGCTTACCGCGTGGCACATTCACCCCATACTCGCAGGGCGTGAAAGCGAATGTGGTCTTCTTCCAAAAGGGGATGCCGACAGAGAATGTCTGGATTTTTGATGGCCGCGCCAACGTACCCGGTATCACCAAGAAGTCTCGGCCTCTTGCGCCGAAGCACTTCACAGAGTTCGAGAAATGTTATGGGGCTGATCCAAACGGGAAAGGAAAGCGCAAGGATCAAGGTGAAACCGGACGCTTCCGAAAGTTTCCCATCGCTGAGGTAAGGGAACGGGGCTACAAGCTCGACATCACTTGGCTGAGGGATGAGTCACTGGAGGATGCCGGTGACCTTCCAGAACCGGAAATATTGGCTGCTGAGGCTATTGCCGAACTGGAAGCTGCCGTAGATGGGCTACGTGAAATGCTGGCAATGATCGAGGCTACTGAGGAAGAACCAGCGTGACGTGGCGAAACTCTACTCTTGGCGATCTGTTTGACCTCAAGTATGGAAAAGCATTGCCTGACCGCACTCGGATAAGAAATGGATTAACCCCAGTCTATGGATCGAATGGGGTGGTTGGCTACCACGACAAAGCTATTACAAAGGGGCCAACTATCGTGGTTGGACGCAAGGGGTCTGCGGGACGGGTCGCATATTCGGCAGCACCATGTTGGCCGATTGACACAACATATTACGTGGATGACTTTGGTGACTCTCACGATTCACGATTTTGGGCGTATCAGTTGCAGGCGTTGCGGTTGGATGAGTTGGAAAAGTCATCTGCCATTCCCGGCCTTAATCGTGACGATGCCTATACACGAGTTTGTTCTTACCCAGACAATGTGGAGGAGGAACGCCGCATTGCCAACAAGCTCGACCAAATTACCGCTCGGCTTGATGATACCAAGGCCCGGCTCGATACGATCCCGAGCATCCTCAAGCGGTTTCGCATGTCGGTGCTGGCGGCCGCGTGTTCGGGGAGACTAACGGAGGACTGGCGTAGAGAGAATATCTGCGAGAGCGCAGAGATACTGCTCGGCAGAATCATAAAGCGCCGTGCCAATATGTTTGAGAGGATGTTAAATAAAGCATCAAAGTCTGGTCAGCGAAAACCGAAAGCATGGTCGGGGCTGGAAGTGCCCACCATGGACACCACAAGCCTGCCACCTGTTCCTGACACATGGACGTACTGCTACCTACAGAACCTTGGAGAATTCACTCGTGGAAGATCACAACATAGACCCCGCGATGATCCCAAGCTGTACGGTGGGCCATATCCATTTATTCAGACCGGAGATGTTGCCAATTCTGGTGGGAAGATCACTTCGCACCGACAAACTTATAGCAAGGCCGGGCTTTCACAGAGCAGATTGTTCCCCGCTGGAACGCTGTGCGTGACGATCGCCGCCAACATTGCAGACACCGCAATACTAACTTACCCTGCCTGCTTTCCAGATAGCGTGGTTGGACTTATTCCTGATGAAGAGTTCGCGGTTGAATGGGCACGTTACTACGTTTCCGTAATGCAAAGCAATTTGGAGATGTACGCTCCCGCTACGGCTCAGAAGAATATCAATATGGAGATTCTTGAGGCAGTGCCGACTCCGCTACCGCCTTATCAGGAGCAGGTCGAAATTACCCGCAGAGTCACTGCACTGATGAAGCAGGCAGACAGCATCGAAGAACGTTATCGCAAGGCCCATGCCTTCACCGACAAGCTGATGCCCTCTGTTCTTGCCAAGGCATTCCGAGGTGAACTGATCGAGACAGTCGGCAATGGTTGAGACACCAATTGAAAGAGGAGGGCGCCTTACATGGCACTCACTAGAGTGCTGCGAGGAAAATGCAACTATAAGGGAGTGAATCAGCTTCCATCGTACCGCTCCCACCGATTCAAGAGCGGTTCATCAATCAAAGTCAGTTGAACTTATCCACGTTCCTCACCAATCTCAACGGTGACAACAGGATATGGCTCTGGTGCTGCGGCATGCTGATTGTCCCATGTTCGCCACGCAGCACTGATCCACGTGTGGTTTCGTATCATCGCCGCTTGAACATCAAGTCGTGCAGAGCTTTCAAATGACCCCGCTGGACATGAAGACCCGTCATTGCCAATTGGCTGCACAAACATCGGCTGTCCAACTTTCATGATTTTCACGCTGTCCTCCAGCCCTCAAAAGTGCGATTATCGTTGATCGCGTCTTGCGGCCCAAATTGCGGGTGATTTACTTGCACACGCTTCAACTCACCCTCGGTGACAAAAACATATCTCGGCGCGGCTGTACTTTCCAAAAGGCAGCGCGTACACGAGTACTTGGCCGATGGATTATTACCCAGTATTCCATTCGCATCAAATGGTACCGCGAGTTCAAGTTCTTGACGAACCCTCTTGAGCCACTCCTTCAGGAGAGCGTAAAGTCTGTCACTCGGGATTTCAACGTTTAAGCCAAGAGCCTTCGCCTCGCGCCTATTGATCGTGTAATCGTGACTTCCGCTCTCACTACAGAGGAAATCAATGATCTTTTTCATCTTCTGTCCGTCAGGAATTTGGCGCTTCAGCAGTTCTCTGGCGAGGGACTGAATCTGGCTTCGAGTACGGAAGATTGCACCAAGGACAAGTGGATGAACTTTGTTTGATAAGTCGGTCAATATCTTCGCCATGTCGGTTCCGCTCTTAACACCAAAATCGCTCTTCGCCATTTCGATGTATCCCTTAACCGCCTCGACACTTACTGGTGCCCGAGCATCTGAAGCCGCCCCCGGAATTTGCGGGTTCAATGGCCCAGTTAAAGAAGGATCGATTGGACCTAGTGTCGCCTGTTTCGTCATTACAATCTTGTCGGCACCCAGACACATGAGTGTCCCACCGCTTCGTGCCTTATTTGGAACGATAATTTCAAGTTCGTCACAGAACATGCGAAGCATGTTTACAAGATTCCACGCGGCCATGGTGTTTCCACCGAGCGTGTAAAGAATCAATGAGATTTTCTTAGTAGGGAAAATCTCATCTAGATGATCACCAAACAGATCAACAGAATCGTTACCAATTTGCGTTTGCATATTTGGGCGATCACCCGTGACAAACGCAAGCACACGCGAACCTCTTTGCTTTTCTATAGTTGTGTGCGTCAAGTTGTGCAAATTGGTGATCGTGTAATTGGTTGATTCTGTT
>VFSW01005543.1_pt1 | contig 18634 bp, 15 predicted proteins | sample 5358111 | NCBI WGS metagenome assembly VFSW01 (sample SAMN11554181, study PRJNA540505) | mine drainage metagenome | isolation source: sediment from site ElyBrook_90M | place: USA: Ely Copper Mine, Vershire, VT | collected 2017 | reverse complement strand
CCGTGCGTCACCCCATTCCGCTGGTGACGATAGTGTTCAACGACGGCGCCTTCGGCAACGTTCGCCGCATTCAGGAGGAGCGCTACGGCAATCGCCTGATCGCCAGCGACCTCGCCAATCCCGATTTCGTCGCTTTCGCCGAAAGTTTTGGCGCCGCGGCGATGCGCGTGAACGGCCCGGATGATTTGCGGCGTGCGCTGCGGCGCGCCTTCGCCCGCCGCGACGGTCCTACGCTGATCGAGATTCCGGTCGGCACCATGCCGAGCCCTTGGGAGTTCATCATGATGCGACGGGTCCGCGGCGGTTAGCATCAATGCAGCAAGCACCGTTTCCAGTCTGGCTCCGAGTAGCGCGATGAACACGGCCGACGCCAATATTGCCGAGGGGCGCTCGACGGTCGGATTGACGTCCGACGAAGCGGCACGGCGGCTGGCGCAGCATGGCCGCAACGAAGTCGCCGAAGAACACGAGCACGTCCTCACGAGGATCCTGCGGCATTTCTGGTCGCCGGTGCCGTGGATGCTCGAGGCGACAGTAGTCCTTCAACTCGTGATGGGGGAGCGCATCGAAGCCGGACTGATCGCCGCATTGCTGATTTTCAACGTGGCACTCGGGGCCTTTCAGGAAGGCCGGGCCAACGCCGCGCTGGACCTGCTCAAACAGCGGCTCTCGCTCACGGCCAGAGCGCGGCGCGATGGGCGCTGGACCGAGCTGCCGGCCGCACTCCTGGTCCCCGATGATGTCGTGCAACTGTCGTTGGCCACCGTCGTTCCCGCCGACATGCGCATTCTCGAAGGCTCGGTGGTCCTCGATCAGTCGATGCTGACCGGCGAGTCGGTCCCGGTTGAAGCAGGCGTCGGCAAGCTCGCCTATGCCGGCGCGCTGGTGCGCCGCGGTGAAGCCGTTGCCGTGGTCACCGCAACCGGATCGGCAACCTTTTTCGGCCGCGCCGCCGAACTCGTGCGCATCGCCCATGTCGAAAGCGCCGAGGTCAAGACGGTGCTCGGGCTCGTTCGCAACCTGTCGATTCTCAACGCGGCGATCGTGATCGGGCTGGTTGCCTATGCCCACGTCATCGCGCTGCCCACGCCGCAAATCATCATGCTCGTTCTCACCGCGATGCTGTCGGCCGTGCCGGTGGCGCTGCCGGCAACTTTCACCCTTGCCGCCGCACTCGGCGCCAAACACCTCGCGCTCGAAGGCGTGCTGCTGACGCGGCTTTCATCGTTGCATGAGGCGGCGACGATCGATGTGCTGTGCGCCGACAAGACCGGCACGCTTACGGAAAACAAAGTCAGTGTGGCGACGGTTCGGCCTTTGCGCGAAGGCTGGACTGAGAACGATGTGCTGGCGCTTGCGGCGCTCGCAAGCTCATCGGATGGACGTGACCCGATCGATGTCGCCATTCGCCGTGCGGCCCGGGTCGCTCCGCCTGCGCAGCAGAAGCTGCCGGCGGTTCGCACGTTCACGCCATTCGATCCCGCGAGCAAGCGGGCCGAAGCCGGCGGGCAAGATGCCGAGGGTCATGAGGTGCTCATCGCAAAAGGCGCGCCGGCCGCAATTGCGACTATCGCACCTCTGGATGCGGCCGCCTCACGAGAACTGGACGCTCTATCCCGCGCCGGTTACCGCACCCTGGCGGTCGCGAGCGGGCCGCGGGGACAGATGACGCTCTCCGGTCTCGTCGCCCTCTACGACCCGCCACGGGCCGATTCGGCAGCGCTGCTCGGCGAGTTGCGGGCGCTCGGTGTGCCCACCATCATGGTCACCGGCGATACCGCGGCAACCGCCGAGACCGTCGGCCGCGCCATCGGCATCACCGGTAACGTCTGCCCGAGCGGCCAAATCCCCGATCGCGTCACGCCCGAGCAATTCGCGATCTACGCCGGAGTTTTTCCCGAAGGGAAATTTCGCCTGGTCAAGGCGTTGCAGCGGAGCGGACACGCGGTCGGCATGTGCGGCGACGGCGCCAACGACGCGCCGGCGCTGCGTCAGGCGCAGATGGGAATTGCGGTCGAGACCGCAACCGACGTCGCCAAGGCGGCAGCCGGCCTGGTGCTGACCACGCCCGGCCTTGGCGGCATCGTCACGGCGGTCAAGGAGGGACGCACCGTCTTCCAGCGCGTCCTGACCTACACGTTGAGCATCCTGATCACAAAATGCGTCACGCTGCTTGTGCTGGGCGCCGGCCTGGTGTTGACCGGCCATGCCGTGCTCACGCCGATGCTGCAGGCATTGGCCATGTTCACCAACGACTTCGTGAGCATGGCGCGTACCGCCGATCGCGCTACGCCCTCGCCGCATCCCAACGCCTGGCGGCTGCGCAATCTGACACTCGCAGCCATCCCGCTTGCCTCGTTGAAGTTCTTGTACGACCTCGGCGTGCTGGCCACCGGCGCATTCCACCTCGGTTTGAATACCGGGCAGATACAAACGCTGATCTTCGTCATGTTTGTTTTCGACGTGCAGGCCCTGGTCTACATCCTGCGCGAACGCGGCCGCTTTTGGAACTCCCGTCCAAGTCTGCTGATGATGCTGTTCTCACTCGCCGATATCGCTGTTGTTTCAGCGCTCGCCATCTTCGGAATCCTGATGCAACCGCTGCCCGCCAAAATCGTGCTCGCGCTGTTGGCGGCGACGCTGGTGTTCGCGCTTCTGCTCGATCAAGCGAAAGTCGTGCTGTTCCGCCACTTGCCGGTCGATTAGGATGCGGGCGAACGAGTCTGCAGCACTTCAACATGACCGTCACGGCGACAACGACATTCGATTCCGCTAACACGCCCGCAATGCATCCAATCACCACAACGTCCGAACTTGCCGCCACGTGCCGGCGGATGGCGTCCCACCCCTTCGTCACCGTCGATACCGAGTTCCTGCGCGAGACCACGTATTATCCGCTGCTGTGCGTCGCGCAGATGGCCACGGCGGACGAGGCCGTAGTCGTCGACGCTCTGGCGCCCGACATCGATCTGGCGCCGTTTTTCGCCCTGATGGCCGACGCAAAGGTGATGAAGGTCTTTCATGCCGCGCGACAGGACATCGAAATCGTGTGGCACCGGGCCAAGCTCATTCCGCATCCGGTCTTCGACACTCAGATCGCCGCCATGGTGCTGGGCTATGGCGATTCCATTTCCTACGACCAGCTCGTCCAGCGCATCACCGGCGACACGCTCGACAAATCGCACCGCTTTACCGATTGGACGCGGCGGCCGCTGTCGGAAGCGCAGCTTTCGTACGCCGGCTCCGACTTAACCCATCTGCGGGACGTCTATGCCGCGCTCGTGGCCGAGCGTGGACGGCGCGGCCGCGCCGACTGGGTGCAGGAAGAGATGGAGGTCCTGACGTCACCCGACACCTACCGCATGGATCCGGAGAATGCCTGGCAGCGGCTGAAGACGCGGGTGCGCAAACCGAAGGAGTTCGCGGTTCTCGTCGAGGTCGCGGCCTGGCGCGAACGCGAGGCACAGTCGCGCGACGTGCCGCGATCGCGGGTGCTCAAGGACGAGGTGATTGCCGATATCGCGGTCCACGCTCCCACCACCATCGACAAGCTCAAGAACCTGCGCTCGCTGCCCAAGGGCTTCGAGCGTTCGCGCTGGGGTGATGCCATCGTCGCCGCCGTGGAGCGCGGACTGGCAAGCGACATGAAAAACTTGCCGCGGCCGGTGCGTTTCCAGCCCACGGCAAACGGTACCGCCGTCGTCGAACTGCTGAAGGTGCTGTTGCGGATGATCTCCGAGCGCCATCACGTCGCCGCCAAGGTCATCGCCACGGTCGAGGACCTCGAGCGCATCGCCGCCGACGATGCCGCCGACGTTCCGGCGCTTGCCGGCTGGCGCCGCGAACTGTTCGGCGACAAGGCGCTGGCGCTCAAGCGCGGCGAGCTGGCGCTCGCCATCGAGCGGGGCAAGGTGGCCGCGGTCGAGCGCGGCTGAGGTGATGCTGTTGCAGAACGGCCGGCCGATCTGCCACCGATCTACGTGGCGGCAAACTTTTTGGTGCCTGCCCACAGCGAATAGAGGTAGCCGAGCAGCAGCACGGCATAAGTTACGACCAGCACCCAGCCCCCCGTGTGCATCAGATGGGTGAGCGGTGCCCTGACCGAGACCACCAGTCCCAGGATGTAGCCAACGGTGCCGCCGATCAACAGTCCGCGCAACGCCATCCAGTCGTGAGAATACCTGACGAACCAGTTGATCAGTCCAAACTCAATCAGGGTCAGGCCCAACAACCGGAAGCCCAAGGCTGCGCCGGCGCCAGGTTCAATGCCATAGGTGGCAATCACAACGTTCGGAGTCAGCAGGAGCCCGAGACCATTCAGAACGGAAATCACCGCGATAACCACGAAGAAGCGCTTAAGATTTTCCATGTCGTTCCCCCAATGTCGCCACTCGTCCTGAGCGCAACTCGCCCTCGGGTTTGATCAAATCATTCAATAGCACTGCTGGTGCCTTGGCAACGCCGGTGCGGCTTTGTTCAGCCCATCAGCATCACCGGCTCGCGGCCAATAAGCCGCGCCAGCGAGCGCAGGCGGCTCACCACGCGTTCGCCCGCCAACGTAGCGTATTCGCCGGGCAGATGGAGCGCGAGTCGCTGCCGCTCCACGGCAAGCGGCGTTCGCGGCAGCACGCCGGGCATCGCCGCCGATACGACGTAAGCGAGCCGCAGCGCCGCTCCGAGCACGCGCGCCCGGTCGATCATGCGGGTCGAGGCTAGTTCGCGCAGCCGCGGCGACAACTCGTCATCCATCACCAAACCGACGTGACGGTAAAACACCGATAGCGCCAGATAAGCGCGGCCCGGATGATCGATCGCGGTAAAGCCGCCATGAGCGATGATATTGAGCGACTGCTCGCCGCGATAATCCGGATGCGCGCGCCAGCCGATGTCCGCCAACAGGCATGCGGCGTGTCGAAGCCGGCGTTCCTCGCCAGTCTCGTCGAGGCTGGAGGAGGCCATGAAGCGATCGGTCCAACCGATCAACTCTTCGCCGTGCTGCGGCGAGCGCGAGCGCAATTGGTTCAGCCCGCGGGCCGCCTCGATCAGCGCGTCCTTCTCTTTGTCTTTTTGTTTGAGCAGCGAGTAGAGCAGACCCTCGCGCACGCCGAGCGCTGAAAACACGACCTGACGCGGCTTGCCGATCCGCAACACATATTCAAGCACCAGCGCCGCGTAAGGGAGCAGCGGCCGCCGCGCGTTGTTCACCACTTCGATGTTTGAGAGCGTCTCGACATCGACGCGATGCACCAAACGGGCAAATTCGAGCGCGTCGTCTGCGGCAATGGCATAGCCATGCATCACATGCAGCGGATATCCGGTCTGCCACATGTGCAGCCGCGCCAGCGCCCGCCAGGTGCCGCCGACGGCGTAGAAGGTGCGATCCTCACAGCCCTTGAGTACCGGTAGCGTGCCGAGCGTCTTCTTGACGAATTTTTCCGCCTTCTTGAGCGACTTCGCCGAAATATCGGCCAGAGCGAGTCCGCCGAGCGGCCGGGTCAGGCCGCGCCGTACGCGGGTCCCGTGAATATCGACCAGCTCGAGCGAACCGCCGCCGAGATCGCCCACGACGCCATCGGCCTGATGCACCCCCGAGATCACGCCGAGTGCGGTCAATTCCGCTTCCCGCGAGCCTGACAGGATGTCGATTTCGGTCCGTATAATTCGTTCGGCGAACTTGATGAAGGCGTGGCCGTTCTTGGCGTCACGGCAGGCGGCGGTAGCGATCGCCAAAACCTTTTTCACCCCCATGGTGGTGCACAGCGCCCGGTAGCGCTTGAGCGCCGACAGCGCCTGCTCGACCGCGTCGGCGGCAAGGAGCCCGGTCGATTGCACCTCGCGGCCGAGCCCGCACAACGCCTTTTCATTGAATAGCGCCGTCGGGCTGCGCGTCAGCGCCTCATAGACCACGAGGCGCACCGAATTCGAGCCGATGTCGATGACGGCAAGCGGCGGACCGTGGTCGAGGCGTCCGGGTGCGTCGATCTTGGCGCGGATCATGTTTTGAAATCAGCGCGTACCGCCAATAACAGGCGTTGCGCGTTCCTCACGCCCGATCCGAGCGATGCGGCAATCGCGGAATCGAATCTTTTGGCGACTTGCCGCGCCCCGAAAGGCTTGGATTGGTCATGAAATAAGTATGCGCATTGAACCTCTCCTCGCCGGCGGCAGGCTTGATGCGGGAGGAGGTGCCGTCGGCCAGCAACTGCCAGCTTTGCTCGTTGTCCTTGAAATTTGCCACCATAATCTGACCGAGCACCTGCTCGTGGACGGTGGCATTGAGGATCGGGCAAAGCACCTCGACGCGGCGGTCGAGGTTTCGCGGCATCATATCGGCTGAAGAGATATAAACCGCGGCCTTCGCATGGGGCAGTCCGTGACCGGAGCCGAAGCAATAGATGCGGCCATGTTCCAGGAAGCGGCCGACAATCGATTTGACGCGGATATTTTCCGACAGCCCTTCAACCCCTGGCCGCAGGCAGCAAATACCGCGCACCACAAGTTCGATCGCCACACCGGCGCTCGACGCGCGATAAAGCGCGTCGATGATGTCGGGATCGACCAGCGAATTCATTTTCATCCAAATAGCCGCCGGACGACCGGCTTTGGCGTGTACGATCTCCTGGTCGACATGATCAACGATACGCTTGCGCAAGGTCAGCGGCGATACCGCCATGCGTTCGAGCTCGGCCGGCTCCGCATAGCCGGTCACGTAGTTGAACACGCGCGCGACATCGTGAGCGATGACGGGATCGGCCGTGAAGAACGACAGGTCGGTATAAATGCGTGCCGTCACCGGATGATAATTGCCGGTACCGACGTGCACGTATGAAGCAAGCGAACTGCCCTCGCGCCGAACCACCAGCGAGAGCTTCGCATGAGTCTTGAGTTCGATGAATCCGTAGACGACCTGCACGCCGGCGCGCTCGAGATCGCGCGCCCAGCGGATATTGGCCTCCTCGTCGAAGCGCGCCTTGAGCTCGACGACCGCGGTGACCGATTTGCCGGCTTCGGCAGCCTCGGCGAGCGTCTTGACGATCGGCGAGTCGGCCGAGGTGCGATAGAGCGTCTGCTTGATCGCCACCACATCCGGATCGCGCGTGGCCTGATGCAGAAAATCCACCACAACGTCGAATGATTCATAAGGATGATGGACGATGAGATCCTTCTGCCGGATCGCGGCAAAGCAATCGCCGCCATGGTCGCGGATGCGATCGGGATAACGCGGGTTATAGGGCACGAATTCGAGATCGGGCCGGTGCAGTTTGGCGATCTGCGACATCTCGTCGAGCGCGAGCACGCCGTCGACCTTGAACACACCGTCATCCGTGGCGTCGAGCGCGCGCTGCACGAAACGCTGCAACTCGGCCGGCATGTTGGCCTCGATGTCGAGCCTGATCACCAAACCGCGGCGGCGGCGCTTGAGGGCGGTTTCGAACAGCCGCACCAGGTCTTCGGCTTCTTCGAGGATTTCCAGCTCGGAGTCGCGGATGACGCGGAACGCGCCTACCCCCTTCACCGCGTAGCCGGGAAACAATTTGCCGATGAACAGACTGGTCACGCCCTCGACCGAGATCAGGCGAACTGCCCCACCCTCCCCGGCTTCCGGCAACCGCGCGAATCTCTCGATCCGGTTCGGCATCCGGATCAGCGCGTTCATTGCCTTGCCGTCTTTGGCCCGCGCGAGCTGCAAGGCAATCGAGAAACCCAGATTCGGAATAAACGGGAACGGATGCGCCGGATCGACCGCGAGCGGGGTCAGCAACGGGAAAATATGGGACAGGAAATAATCTTCGAGCCAGGACTTCTCCGCTTTGGTGACCTCCGAGGCATCGATCAGCACGATGCCGGCTTGCGCCAGCGCCGCCCGCAGTTCGCGCCACTGCGCCTGCTGGTCATGCACCAGCAACGCGACCGCTTCGGCGATGCGAACAAGCTGTTCGGCCGGCGTCAATCCCTCCGGGCTTTTCGTAGCGATGCCGGCGCGCACCTGCGCGCGCAGGCCGGCGACCCGCACCATGAAGAATTCATCGAGGTTGTTCGACGAAATCGACAGGAATTTCAACCGCTCCAGCAGCGGATGTCCGCGGTTGGCGGATTCTTCGAGAACGCGGCGATTGAAATTGAGCCAGGACAGTTCCCGATTGATGAACCGTTCCGGGCTTGACGCCAGGGCCGATGCGGCGTGCTGTTCCGCCGGCTCCGCCAGGCGGACAGGCGCGTCCAGGCGGCGCGTTTGACTGGATTCGAGTGCGACAGCGGTCGCCTGGCCGCGATCGACCATAGCTGCTCCTTGTTCCGCGTGCCTCACCCTCGCTGCCCTCGGTGACGATTCGATGACTGTTCGCGCTGAGTAAGGCGGCGCCGTGTTGCGCCGTCAAGCCTAGCCGCGCGGGGGTAACGCGAGGGTAATGACCGGCCGGACAATGGTCATTATACGGAGCCTGCATGATCAAAGGGTTACGACCTGTTAACGCTTGAAGGGCGTGGGCGTGTCCGGGCGCCGCACACCCCGCCCGCGCATTACCGTCAATCATGTCCGATAAACAAAAACGGCCGGGCATGACCCCGGCCGTTTCCTTAGTCCCGCATGTGGCGCTGCGGCTGAGCTGAGATCAGGCAATGTCGAAGCGATCAGCGTTCATCACCTTGGTCCACGCCGCGACGAAGTCTTTCACGAACTTCTCCTTGGAGTCCGCGCATGCATAAACTTCCGCAAGAGCGCGCAGCTGCGAGTGCGAACCGAAGATCAGATCGACGCGGGTGCCGGTCCACTTGACCGCCTTCGTCTTCCGGTCACGGCCCTCGTACACGCCATCGGCGCCGGCCGGCTGCCATTGCGTGCTCATGTCGAGCAGGTTGACGAAAAAGTCGTTGGTCAACGTCTCGGGCTTCTTGGTGAAAACGCCGTGCTTGGATTGTCCGGTATTGGCGCCAAGGACGCGCAAACCGCCGATCAGAACGGTCATCTCCGGCGCCGTCAGCTTCAGCAGCTGCGCCCGGTCCACCAGCGCTTCCTCGGGCGCCATGAACTGACGCTTGCCGCTCGTGTGGTTGCGGAAGCCGTCGACCCGCGGTTCGAGCGGAGCAAAGGACTCGACATCGGTCCCTTCCTGCGACGCGTCCATACGTCCCGGCGTGAACGGGACCTTCACATCAATTCCGGCGTCCTTTGCCGCCTTCTCGATCGCCGCGCAGCCGCCCAGAACGATCAGGTCGGCAAGCGAGACCTTCTTGCCGAACTCCTTCTGGATCGCTTCGAACTTCTGGAGGACGGTCTTGAGCTGAGCCGGCTGATTGACCTCCCAGTCCTTTTGCGGGCTAAGGCGGATGCGTGCGCCGTTCGCTCCGCCGCGCTTGTCGGAGCCGCGGAACGTCGAGGCCGAGGCCCAAGCGGTCGAGACCAGCTGGGAAACGGACAGGCCGGAGGCGAGAATTTTCGCTTTCAGCGCCGCAATGTCCTGCTCGCCGATCAGCGGATGATCAACCGCGGGGATCGGGTCCTGCCAGATCAGAATCTCCTTCGGCACCAGCGGACCGAGATAGCGGTGGATCGGGCCCATGTCGCGATGCGTGAGCTTGAACCATGCGCGGGCAAACGCGTCCGCGAGCTGGTCCGGGTGCTCATAGAAGCGCCGCGAGATCTTCTCGTAGGCCGGGTCGAACCGCAACGCGAGATCGGTGGTCAGCATGGTCGGCACATGCTTCTTCGACTTGTCGAACGCATCCGGGATTGTGGCTTCCGCGCCTTTCGCCTTCCATTGCTTGGCGCCGGCCGGGCTCTTCGTCAGTTCCCATTCGTACTTGAACAGGTTGTCGAAGAAGTGGTTGCTCCACTTCGTCGGCGTCTGCGACCAGGTCACCTCTGGGCCACCGGTGATGGCGTCGGAGCCGACGCCGGTACCATACTTGCTCTTCCAGCCGAGGCCTTGATCCTCGAGCGCGGCGCCTTCCGGTTCGGGACCGATCAGCGACGGATCGCCCGCGCCATGAGTCTTGCCGAAGGTGTGACCGCCTGCGATCAGGGCGACGGTCTCTTCGTCGTTCATCGCCATGCGGAAGAACGTCTCGCGGATGTCCTTGGCCGCCGCGACCGGATCGGGATTGCCGTTCGGCCCTTCCGGATTCACGTAAATCAGGCCCATCTGCACCGCACCCAGCGGCTCCGCAAGCTGGCGTTCGCCGCTGTAGCGTTCGTCGCCGAGCCACGTCCCCTCAGGACCCCAATAGAGCTCTTCAGGCTCCCAGACGTCGGCGCGGCCACCGCCGAAGCCGAACGTCTTGAAACCCATGGAGTCGAGCGCGACGTTGCCGGCGAGGACCAACAGGTCGGCCCAGGAGAGTTTGCGGCCGTATTTCTGCTTGATCGGCCACAGCAGCCGGCGCGCCTTGTCGAGGTTCGCGTTGTCCGGCCAGCTGTTAAGAGGCGCGAAGCGTTGCTGGCCGGCGCCGGCACCGCCGCGGCCATCGGTGATGCGGTAGGTGCCCGCGCTGTGCCAGGCCATGCGGATGAATAGTCCGCCATAGTGGCCGAAGTCGGCCGGCCACCATTCCTGCGAGTCGGTCATCAGGGCACGGAGATCCTTGATGACGGCGTTGAGGTCGAGGCTCTTGAATTCGCTGGCGTAGTCGAACGCCTTGCCCATCGGGTCGGACAACGGCGAGTTCGCGTGGAGGCCCTGAAGACTTAGGTGGTCGGGCCACCAGTCGCGGTTCGCAGGTCCGTGGGCCGTGAACGGACATTTGCCGGCGCTCTTTTCGTCACTCTTAGCGTCCATATCTGTCTCCCATTGTGTTTGGTAATCTTCTTCGGGCGGTTTGGTGCGAGGATTTGGGGGTCGCGCGGAATCTAGGCCCGCCGAACGATTACGTCTAATCGTATTGCTTGAGGCATGTGATAAGAATATCTTATCGGCGTGATCACCCTGCGCCAGCTTCGCTATTTGGCCGCGCTTGGCCGGCATCGGCACTTCGGCAGGGCCGCCGACGACTGCGCGGTGACGCAGCCGGCCCTGTCCATGCAGATACGCGAACTCGAACGCGAGATCGGCGCGCAACTCGTGGAGCGACGGACCGGCGAGATCGCGCTGACCGAAATCGGGCTTGACATCGCGCAGCGAGCGGAAGGCATTCTCGCCGCCACGCGCGACCTGGTCGACTTTGCCCGCCACCGCGGCGTGCTCACCGGCAAACTCCATCTTGGCATCATTCCGACCCTCGCGCCCTATGTCTTGCCCCGCGTGCTGCCACGCCTCCAGGTCATGTATCCGCAGCTTCGGCTCGAAGTGCGTGAGACCCAGACCAGGCCGCTGCTCGGTGAACTTGCCGCCGGCGATATCGATACGGGGATGCTGGCGCTGCCGGCGGAGGGAACCGATTTCGAGACGCTGCGGCTGTTCGATGATCCGTTCTTGCTGGCGCTCCCGGCGGCCGATCCGCTGCCGGCACACCGGCGCGTCGTCGCCGAAGACGTGGATCAGCGCCGTCTTATTCTCCTCGAAGAAGGACACTGCCTGCGCGATCAGGCTCTGGCCTTCTGCGGGACCTCGCGCAGCGAAGCGCCGGCCAGTCTCGGCGCCACCTCACTCGCGACCGTGATGCAGATGGTGGCGAACGGGTACGGGGTAACGTTGTTGCCGGAAGTGGCGGCCGACGTCGAGGTTAGGGACAATCGCGTCACCCTTTTGCGCTTTGTGAGACCCGAGCCGGCGCGCACTATCGGGCTCGCCTGGCGGCGGACCTCGCCGCGCAAAAGCGATTTCGCCGCGCTCGGCGAGATCGTCAGAGAAACACTGGGCTTCTCAGCGCGAAAGGCCGCTGTCGCGAAAAATCTCGGCGGCCAGCGCGCGCGTAGCCGGGCGCCGCAACCGTAACGCCTCGTTGTCGAGCGCAATGACTGCCGAACGTGCGGCGGCAAAGGAGCGCTCGATATGGGTCGACAGGTAGGTGACGATGGCTTCGTCGAGTGCAAGTTGGCGATCGGTCGCGAGCTTGACAATCACCGCGCGCAGCATCGCATCGTCGGGCGCCGCCAGCGTCGCGAGCGGCAATGCCCGCAGGCGCGAGATAAGGTCGGGTACCGCCACCGGCCAGGTTGTCGGCGCGGTGCGGGCGGTCAAAAGCAGATAGGCGTTCTCCTCGCGCGCAAGATTGATGAGATGAAACAGCGCGCGTTCATCCGCCGCCGTCGCGGCGTCCTCGACCACCAGCGCACCGGTTGCGAGCGCCATCGGAATTTCGGCAGCACCGAGCGCATGAGCCGAAATAACGCGGGCGCCCGCCGCTTGCGCCCAGATCATTGCCAGGTGAGTCTTGCCGGCTCCCTCGGGTCCAACCAACGCCACCGCATTCGCCGGCCAATCCGGCCAGCAGTCGACCAGCCGGAGCGCGTTCTCATTGCAAGGCCCGGAAAGAAAATCCTCGCGCGCGTAGCTTTCGGCGTGATCGAGCGCAAGCGCGAGCTGCCGCGGCGGGAAGGTCATGGCGCGTTAGGCGGCGGGTTTCCGGTGTAGAGCAGGCTTGCCCGGTAACGCCCCAGCGCAAACCGTGTCAACACGCCCGCGGCCGCCGCAACCGGCACGGCCAGCAGGAGACCGACAAAGCCGAATAACGAGCCGAACGTCAGCAGCGCGAAGATGAGCCAGACCGGATGCAAGCCGGCGCGGCCGCCGACGAGTTTCGGCGACAGCACATTGCCTTCAAGAAACTGACCGAACAGGACGACACCGACGACGACGAGAATCCGCGTCCAGTCCGGAAAGAATTGCGCCAACGCCACGCCAAAGGACACAACAAGGGCCGTCAACGAACCAACGTAAGGAATGAAGGTCAGCAATCCGGAAACCGCGCCTATGAGCAGCCCGAAGCTCAAGCCGGCCAGCGTCAAGCCGAATGCATAATAGCAGCCGAGGATGACACACACCGTAAGCTGACCGCGCAGATAGCCCGAGATTGCCCTGTCGATCTGGCGCGCCAAACCTCGCACCGTGTGACGCTGTGGCAACTGGATCAGGCTGTCGAAGGTGTTCACGACCCGCCCCCAATCGCTGAGCAGATAGCACGCAACGACCGGGGTGATGACCAGCAGCGACAGCAGGGAAAGCAGCGCCTCGCCTTTGGTCCACAACGTGGGCAGCACGTCCGTCAGGTAACCGACGGCCTTGTTCAGGATGACGCTGAGGGACCATTCATTGCCCGGAGCGTTGCCAAAGACCGCCTTCAGCCACGGATGGTCCGGATCGCTGACAAGCGTTTGCAGGTGCTTCACATATCCCGGTACGTGCGCGACGAAGCCCGAGAATTGGGTTGCCAGCACCGGTGCGATGACGACGAACAGCCCGATGACGATCAACACAAAGCCGCCGAGAATGAGCAAGGAGGCGATGAGACGGCTGATGCCATGCCTGGTGAGCTTGTTGGCCAGCGGATCAAGCAGATACGCCAGCGCGGCGCCGACTACGAACGGAAGTAGAATATGATGTAACAGCCACAGCAGGCCGGCAAAGACCAATAACGCAACAACCCAGAACGCGATCTGCCGCTCGATCCGCATGACGCCCTCGCGCGCGCTCAGTGTCCGGTGCCGAACGAGTTCATGTGGCGAAGCCACTCGGCGAGATAAAAGGCGATCGAAAGCAGCGTCAGCACGGCGACCAGTCCGGCGACGACCGTCACGATCAGCCTGGCATCGAAGCCAAAGCCATGTTCGGCCAGCACCAGGGTGGCCAGCAAAATTTGCGCCACCGTGTTTACTTTCGAGACCGGCAGCGGCCTGACCGGCATCGGTTTACCCACCAGCCAGGAGAGCATGAAACCGGAGATAATCATGATATCGCGTGACACGACGAGGATCACCAGCGGGATTGCCAACGCACCGGCAATCCCGAGCGCGACATAGATCGAAACGATCAGAGCCTTGTCGGCCAGCGGGTCGAGATACGCGCCAAGCTCGCTCGCCATGTGGAAGCGCTTGGCGAGGAAGCCGTCGACGGCATCGGTGATCCCGGCCGCCAAAAAGAGCGTAAAGGCAACGAGCATCTCGCCCGACGTAATCGCCCAGACCACGATCGGCACGAGAATGATCCGCGCCAGAGTAATAAGGTTCGGAATACTCAAAAACGCTAGCCCCGGCTGCCGGCGCGCCGAAACCGGAAATATCGATGCGCCGTCTTGCCCCCACTATATAACCGCGCCGCGCGCTTGCGTACCCGGCGATTCCGACGTAGGAGCCGCCGAGTAATCCTCCCCCGCCCGCGGGAAGGCTAATCTGCCGATTGGTGGGTCCGTGAAAAAGGCGCGCTACGCGGCCGCCGGCGTCGATATCGATGCCGGCAACCGCCTGGTGGAACTGATCAAGCCGTTGGTGCGCGGAACCGCACGCGCGGGCGCGGATGCCGAGATCGGCGGCTTCGGCGGCCTGTTCGATCTCAAGGCCGCCGGCTTTACCGATGCGATCCTGGTCGCCGCGACCGACGGCGTCGGCACCAAGGTCAAGATCGCAGTCGAAACGTCGCGTCACGATACGATCGGCATTGATCTCGTCGCCATGTCGGTCAACGACCTCCTGGTGCAAGGCGCCGAACCGTTATTCTTCCTGGACTACTTTGCCTGCAGCAAGCTCGATCCCGCGGTCGGAGCGAAGGTGGTCGAAGGCATCGCCGCAGGATGCCGCGAAGCGCGTTGCGCGCTGATCGGCGGCGAAACCGCGGAAATGCCCGGCATGTATCAGCTCGGCGACTACGACCTGGCCGGCTTCGCCGTCGGTGCGGTGGGACGCAAGGATGTGCTGCCGCGCCGCGATATTGCGCCGGGCGACGTCGTGATCGGGCTTGCATCTTCCGGTGTGCATGCCAACGGATTTTCCTTGGTACGGCGCATCGTCGCCGCGTCGGGGCTTTCTTGGGACGCACCTGCCCCATTTGCGCCGGCGCGAAACCTGGGCGAAGCGTTGCTGACGCCGACGCGGCTCTACGTGCAATCGTGCCTCGCCGCGATCCGCGGAACCAAAGCGGTCAAGGCGCTTGCTCACATCACCGGCGGCGGGTTCGTTGACAACATTCCGCGGGTGCTGCCGACGGGACTTGCCGTCGCCTTGGAATTGGATCGCGTGCCAGTGCTTCCGGTCTTCAAATGGCTGGCAGCTTCGGGTGATGTCAGCGAACGGGAAATGCTGCGCACCTTCAACTGCGGCATTGGCATGGTCGCCATACTGGAACCGAAGGCAGCCGATGCAGCCAGCGAGCAATTGCGTGCGAACGGCGAGACGGTTGTGCGGCTCGGCGAGGTCGCAACCGGTTCCGGCGACCCAGGCGTCGATTTCAGCGGGCGCCTCGACCTCGCCTGGTAGACCATGACCAAGAAGCGCGTCGCCGTCCTCATTTCCGGCCGCGGCTCCATCATGACGGCGCTGATCGAGGCGGCCAAGGCTGCCGACTATCCGGCTGAAATCGCGCTCGTCGTCTCGAACCGGCCCGAGGCGCCGGGCCTGATCCGCGCCCGCGAAGAAGGCATTACCACGGCAGTCGTCGATCACAGGTTGTTTGGTGAGGACCGCGAGGCGTTCGAACGCGCCCTTGATGATGCGCTTGCCGTGCACCGGATCGACCTCGTATGCCTCGCCGGCTTCATGCGGCTGCTGTCGCCATGGTTCGTGCAGCGCTGGCGCGGCAAGGTGCTCAACATCCATCCGGCGCTGCTGCCGCAATTCAAGGGGCTGCACACTCACCGCCGTGCGCTCGAAGCCGGCGTCAAGCGCCACGGCGCTACCGTGCATTTCGTGGTACCGGAAGTGGACGCGGGGCCGATCGTGGAACAGGATTCCGTTGCGGTTCGTGAAGGCGACACTGAAGCCACGCTCGCCGCACGCGTGCTGGAGATCGAGCATCGGATCTACCCGCGCGCACTGCGCGCAGTGGCTGAAGGCCGCGCGAGCATCGCATCCTCGGACGAGGATGGAAAAACACGCTAAATAAAAACCCCCGTGCGAAACCCGGGGGCACAAGAAACCGAATTGCCAGTTTCTGCTATGCGACCTTGAGATTCTCCGCGGAAGTCCGGCCGCGATTGGTTACCAACTCGTACTCGACCTCTTGGCCTTCGTTGAGCGTACGCAAACCAGCCCGCTCAACCGCCGAAATGTGCACGAACACGTCCTTGTCGCCGGATGAGGGCTTGATAAACCCGTAGCCCTTGGTCGGGTTGAACCACTTGACGCTGCCCTTCTGCATCGTCTGTCTCCCAGTCAATGCGTATGCCAGTGCAGACCCGGAGCACAACCGCACACCGCGTGCAGACTGCGCTTCGCGCCACAAGCCAGATTGTGGGGAAAATTCCGAAACGATCGCGTCGCCAGACAGCACCGCCGGATGGCCCCAATCCGATTGCCCGCAAAAACAAGCCGACAAATACGGCGCAAGCATGGCTGCCATCGCGCGCTTGTCGACGGCGGCGATCGCGGCGACCAACCGGCGTCTGACGCAAAACTACAATGTTGATCTTCTTCGATAATACGGCGCAGCTACTGATGCAGAAAGAACGCGGTCGCCATGATGATGTAGGCGGCCAACAACTGCAGGCCTTCGAGCCAATTGCTTTCGCCGTCGAGCACGACAAAATTGACGATGACAACCGCCAGTACCGTTGCCACGAGTTCAAGGGTGCTGAAGACGAGATTCATCGGCTGCCCCAATAGCGCGCCAAGCAACACCAGAACCGGCGCGACCAGCAACACTATCTGGCTCGCCGAGCCGATCGATATCTGCAGCGCGACATCCATCCGGTTTTTGCGGGCGATGAGAACCGCGGCCGCGTTCTCCGCCGCATTGCCGACGACTGCCACGACGATCACGCCGATAAAGAGTTGCGACCAGCCCAAACTCGCCGCCAGCGGCTCAACCGAGTTCACCAGAATGTCGCTGACCCACGCCACGGCGAGCGTCGCGACAAAGAGAGTAGCGATGGCGCGCGCGGTACTCCAACGCGGCTCGAATTTGCCGGCGCGTTCTTGATAGAGATGCTTATGCGTGCGCAGCGAGAAAATAAGGCTGGCACCGTACATGCACATAAGCACCAGCGAAACCAGAACGCTGAGACCTTCGACCGCCACGGCCTCTGCCGCGCTCTGAAACAAGATCGCAGGCACGATGAGCGCGATCGTCGCCACGAACAAGGTCGTGGCCTGTGCCAGGATGCCGGTCTTGTTGAAGGTTTGCTTCTCGCGCCGCCACCCGCCCGAGAACATGGCGAGGCCCAGGACCAACAGCAGATTGCCGATGATCGAGCCGGCGATCGACGCCTTCACCAGGTCGACGAGCCCCGCCTTTAGCGCGAAGATGCCGATGATGAGTTCGGGCGCGTTGCCAAAGCTCGCGCTGAGAAGCCCGCCGAGGACGGGATTTGTCCGTGTCGCCAGATCCTCTGTGGAAGTGCTGATGAATTTTGCCAGCGGAACGATGGCAACGGCCGCGAGGAAAAACAGCACGACGGGCGACACTCCCGCCAGCGCGGCGCCGATGGCGAGCGGGACGAAGACGAGAAGCGCGATGAACAGATTGTCCATTGCGTGCAGAACACCACCTATCCGACCTTAACTCCGAACCCGGCGCTTTCAGTCGGCAGCCGCAAGACCGCGCCAAACTTCAGCCGACGATCTCTTTGCCGGCGAAGAACTGCGCGATTTCCTTTTGCGCGGTATCGGCGGCATCCGAGCCGTGCACCGAGTTTTCGCTGATTGACCTGGCAAACTCTTTGCGGATGGTTCCAGGCGCAGCTTTGGCGGGGTCGGTGGCGCCCATCAGGTCGCGATAGGCGGCAATAGCGTTCTCGCCTTCGAGAACCTGCACGACCACCGGCCCCGAGATCATAAAGTCGACGAGTTCACCAAAAAACGGCCGCTGGCGGTGCACGGCATAGAACTGCTCCGCTTCAGCGCGGCTTATCCTCGCGCGCTTCTGCGCGATAATGCGCAGTCCCGATTTCTCGATCATCGCATTGATAGCGCCGGTGATGTTGCGGGCCGTCGCATCGGGTTTGAGGATCGAAAACGTACGCTCGATGGCCATCAAATTCGTCCTTGAAATTGTCGTTGAGATTGTTCTTGAATTTGTCCCCGGCAAATCGCGCCGTGACACGCAAGTGCGCGGCTTATAACCATCACCTGTCGTTCCGGCAAGCGGCCCCGCGACGGATGAATCACAATTGGCGCAGAAAGTCGACGATGGCGGCGTTCACCTCTGACGCGCGCTCCTGCTGCGTCCAGTGACCGCAGCCGGGCAGCATGATCGTGCCGCGCAAGCCGGGCACGTTGTGTGCCAGATCGGCGATAACCTGATCCATGCCGCGAAACGCAACCACGATGTCGCGATCGCCCGCCATGTAAAGCGCCGGGACCGTAACTTTTGCTCCCGCAAATGGCGCCATCAGCTCCCAATTTCGGTCGATGTTGCGGTACCAGTTGAGACCGCCGCGAAATCCGGTGCGCTTGAATTCGCCGGCATAGAAATCCACGTCGGTTTCGCTGAGCCACGCCGGCAGCGTAGCCGGACTTGGCATACCGGTGAGAAAACCGCCATCGCGCGCCACCATCCCGACGCCGCCTCCACGCCCGCCGCCGCGCGGCATATCGCCCGAGGCCGCGACC
>VFSW01005542.1_pt1 | contig 18634 bp, 20 predicted proteins | sample 5358111 | NCBI WGS metagenome assembly VFSW01 (sample SAMN11554181, study PRJNA540505) | mine drainage metagenome | isolation source: sediment from site ElyBrook_90M | place: USA: Ely Copper Mine, Vershire, VT | collected 2017 | reverse complement strand
CGATCATCGCTTTGCGCTCAGCAACCCCGCCTTGGTGAGCGCGCCCCCTAAAAAATCGTTCTCCAGCGTCAGCTCGCCGATCTTGGCGTGCAGCGCCTTAACGTCGATGGCAGGTGCCGTCGCTCCGCTGCCGCTACCCGGACCGAACACATCGGCGGCCCCGTTCTCAAGCTGCGCTTTCCACGATGTAATCTGGTTGGGGTGAACGTCGAACTGCTCGGCAAGCTGAGCCAAGGTCCGATCGCCCTTGATGGCGGCAAGCGCCACCTTCGCCTCGAAGGCCGCTGTGTGGTTGCGGCGTGGTCGTCTCTGCATGGTCGCTCCTGATTCGCCAGACACAGCGTGCCTGCCGTCAGGCAGAAACTCCACTTATCGTCCTGTGCAGATTTCCGGGGCCGGCTCTCTGATTACGAACGAAACAAAATCCATCGGTGTAATCTTGGTAAGCCGGAACCTGCGAAAAGGTCGGCGTCGTTTCACCATCGGACACGAGTTGGCACATCTTCTCATTCCGACACACCTGCCCGGGCAAGGTGATCGTTTCTTATGCTCGATCGATGATCTCCTCTTACTCAATTCTAAAGTCGCCGATCGACGGAAGCGCTGGGAAGCGGAAGCCAATCGCTTCTCATCGCTTAGTCTCCTTCCACCGCCGCTTTTTCGCAAAGAAGCGAATTTCAGCAAAGATCCAGATTTGCAAGATATAGTGCGGCTTGCCGATCGCTACGAGGTTAGTAAGGAAGTTGCCGGGCGCGCCTACGTGGATTATCGCCGCGAGCCCGTCGCATTCATTCTTACTCATGAAGGTCGAATGCTCAGATCGTACCGTCGTAAAAACGACTTTCCATTCATTCCGGTCGATTGGGGCAGCGCTATACCGCGAGGATCATTACTGCTCCGTAAGCGGCACGAACAGTCGATGGCTAGTGAGATCGAAGAGACAGATGCCTCCGTGTGGCTCGATATTTCGCGTGGCACGCGCGCTCCAACGCTGTTTGAACAGGTATATCGACAGCAGGCGGGCTACGCGCTGATCCTGCTATCCATCGAGGTTCCGGAAGTGGATGAAGACGAGGATGACCGCAACTGGAACCGTCGATCATCAAAAACGCTGAGCGAATAGGCCTATTCGAAGGACACTGAAATAACATTATGTCTTTCTTCGCTCCAATATCATCTGCAACCCGTTGCGGGGCCGGAGCGTAATGAGGCCTTGCGGCTCGACCGGATGACCGGGCTTCAGATGCAGCCGGTAGCGCTGCGCGATGGTGGCGAGGATCAGCATCGCCTCGGTCAGGGCGAACGCCGCGCCGATGCAGATGCGCGGTCCGGCGCCGAACGGCATGTAGGCGAAGCGCGGGCGTTCGGCGACGCGATCGGGCAGGAACCGTTACGGATCGAAGCGATCAGGATTTTCCCAAAGCTGCGGCTTGCGATGCAGGAGCCACGTTTTTTTTTTAATGTTTGGGCGTGCAGGTATTTTTTGTCCTATTATTTCGTCGGCAGCGATCGGCTGACGCCCGGTGGTGTGCGCCGGCGGATAAAGCCGCATCGATTCTTCGATCACCATACGAGCGTAACGAAGATTGGCGACGTCGGCGTAGACCGGCGTGCGGCCGCCGAGCACGTCGCGCAGTTCGTTGTAAAGCCTGGCCTCGACCGCGGGATGTTGCGACAGCAGATACCAGGTCCACGACAGCGCCAGCGACGTGGTCTCGTGGCCGGCCATGAAGATGGTGACGACCTGGTCGCGGACTTCCTTGCCGGTCATGCCGCCGCCGGTCTCGCTGTCGCGGGCCGCGAGCAACCTCGCCAGCAGATCTTTCGATTCGGCGTCGGGCGCACGGCCGCGTTCGGTCAACAGCCGGTCGACCTTGGCATCGAACTCGTCGAAAATCACGTCCGTCGGCAGCGGCGCAAGCAAGCGCGCGAACCATTGCGGAAAGTGCAACAGATCGAAAACGCTCGGCCTCACCAGCGTTTGATACTGGCTGACGCCGCCCTCGACGACATCGACGATCTCATCGGAATCCGAAGAAAACATCGCGCGCGAAATGATGTGCAGGGTGATGTGCATCATCTCGGCGGCGACATCGCGTTCGCGCGGTTCCGGCAGCGCGTCCCATTTCGCCAGCAAGTCCTCGGTGACGCCGGTCATGATCGGGGCGTAGCCGATCACGCTGCGCGGATCGAACGACGGCGCCATGATGCGGCGATGCCGCCGCCAGGTCTCGCCCTCGCTGGTTAGGAGGCCGCGGCCGAGGCCGGGCTCAAGCAGGCGGCGGCCGACTTCCGATTTGGTGTAGTTCGCCGCGTTGTCGAGCAGAACGTACTTGATCGCGCCCGGTTCATTGATGATGAACATGCGCCGCCACAAGATGCGCTGCGTAATGATATCGGCGGCGAAGTTCTCCGGAGGGTGTGCCGCGAGCGCATTGTCGCGCATGTCGCGGAGCGATCGCCGCATGCTGGTCGGGCCTTCCGGCCGGCGCGGCGCGGCAAGGATCGGGAATTCAGTGCTGTCGATGACGCTCATCGCCGCCTCTGAGGTTTATTCGTTGGAGCGCATCTGACTATAGCAAAAGGATTGCGGTTGAGAACCGCCGCGTGGGCTGCGGGCATTTCCGTCGCGCGCGAGAGGGTTTACGCCACGACGGCACGGCGTTGCGGCGCGCGGCGGCCTTGAGATCGACATGATGCAATTGATATAGTTTTTGCATGGGGACGCGGGGGTTGCTCATTCGCGTAACGGATGGCCGGGGTGCCTCGCGCGGCGGCAGCATGCGGCTGGCGCTGTTCGCGGCATCGTTCACCCTGTTGCCGGCCCTCACCGGGTGTTCGTCGTTTTCCTCGCCGTCTTCTTCCGCCGCCCAGACCGCCAACGTCCCCCCGCCCTCGTATAGCGCTGCCGCTCCGCCTGCGGATGAGGCGGGAACGTCCGCCTATCCATATCCCAATCAGTCGCTCGTGGAGTTGTTCAAAGGCTCGACTAACTCCTCGCCCCAGCCGAACATGCCGCATCCGCCGAGCACCTACACGCCGTCGGCTCAGCCATATCCCGCGAACCAGCCGGTTTACGCCCAGCCCGTCGCCGCCGCCGCGCCGCCGCCGGCTGAAGACGCCGCCGCTAACTACCCATATCCGAAACAGTCGCTCACGGACCTGTTCAGGAGTTCAACGGATTCCTCGCCGGCGCCCCAGTCGAACATGCCGCATCCGCCGAGCACCTACACGCCATCGGCTCAGCAATAAGCTGCAAACCGCCGGTACCATCCCGCCCGATAATCCTTCGGCCGGCAAATTCTCCCGCGTGGCAAACGGTCTGGCGGTTGCCGACCGCTAAGCGTTCCCCGCTCGCAAATCCTCGTCGAAGTTCAGCGCGCCGTATGCAGGGCCGATAACCACGCGCCTTCGATCTGAACCAGAACATGGCTCGCCGTGGCGCTTATCGTCTTTCCGGTATTTTCACCGGACGACCCGGTCGCGGTGTATTCATTCACAAACAAAATAACGTCGCCGACTTTGCGTACAATCACGACCTTGATTTTGATCCGGGTCCAGCCCTGACCAATAATCACTTCCAACAATTTCAGGATTTCATGACGACCGATCGCGGTGGCAAAGCCGACGAGCACGCTGTCAGCCGTATATAATTTTGCGACCGCATCGGCGCCGCGCTCGTTCCAAGCAGCCTCGTAGCGGGCGACAAACTCATTTACTATCCGTGCTGCAGCATCATCCATTGGCGTAATCGCTGATGCGGCGAGATACTGGAGGCCTGCAGCTGTTTGCGGGCACGAAGCACATTGGCTGGGGAACTAGGATTCGAACCTAGATTAACGGAGTCAGAGTCCGCTGTTCTACCGTTGAACTATTCCCCAAAGTCCTTGTTCTTCCGAGGCTTCTTGCGTTCCGTAAAAGTTCTTAGCCTCTGAATAGCCTCTCACATTATATATGTCGAAGCGCGGTGCAGATTTAAACGATCTAGGCTCACTTTCCAAGCGCCGGAGCGTGCTCCCGGATCACCAGGATTCCCTTGCGTAGCGTGAAGTGTTCGTTCGGCCAACTGGCAACGGCCGTCTCGAAAGCGGCGTGTCCTATCGTAACGGTGCTGGACGCGGCGACGACCCAGCGGATGTGCTGACCGCGTCGATCCCATAGCTCCGCGCGAAAGTGCATGTTGGCGATGTCGTGGAGATTGGGATTGGAAAGTTCCCGGAGTAGCCGGTCGACGCGATTGGATAGCTTGCTGTACGCGCCTTCGAAGCCGCGGGTTTCCGCGCGCAACCGCTCTAGCAGGCCGAGCGTGTGGAGCTGGCCATCCTCATTGGCAGGGAATTGTGGGCCCGTATTAACGAGTTGCCGGAAACCTGCAGCCCCATCAATGTACGGTTTTGGATCACCGAGCTGGTTGCGCTATCGCCAGCGCTCGGTGCGATCGTTTGGCGAGATCGACGGCACTCCAGGCACGGTGCAATCGCACATCTCGCGCGGGACTTAACCGCAGCGGTTACCCGAGTGCTGCGCGGCGTGCCATGATCAGGAGCGACTAACAAAACCCGATGCACTGCGATCCGGTAGCTCGGCGGTGGACAATGTCCAGCTTCGCGCTCTTAATTATTCCGCCGTTCAGACGTCTCAATGTAGGCGAGAACTTCCTCCAGGCTCAAACGTCAGCATAGCGCCGCTGCACGTCTCGCAAATTATCGCGATGCGGGCCTTCGTCGACGTCGCCGCAGCACGGCTCCGGTATGATGACGCGGAAGCCGTAGGAAAAGGCGTCGGTGACGCTCGCGCGCACGCAGCCTGACGTGTTGCATCCGGAGACAATCACCGTGTCGACCCCATCCTTGATGAAATAGGACGCAACCGGCGTATTGAAAAAGATCGACGCCGCAGTCTTGCACACCACCATGTCGTAGGTGCGGTCATAGATGCGCTCGTCGAGCTCGGTGCAGGGATGGCCGTGGTGGAATTCGTTGACGACGGTTGGGATCTTCCACAACGGGGCATCGCGTGCGCTTGAGTAGGCAGTGTAGCAGCATGCGACCGGCAGCCCCGCCTTGCGCGCCGCTGCGACCAGCTTTGCGGTATTGTTGACCGCGCGTTCCACCATGGGAAGGCCGCCAAGCTTGAAGCGGCTGTCGGTAAAGCTCTTCTGAAAGTCGACCACGACAATACCGGCGCACCTGCCGAAGCCGATCCGGTTGGCGTCGAAGCCGATGTCCCTGTAACGGTCACTCATTTCGGTCGCCAAGGATTAGACTTTCAGAGTTACGCGGAAGCGGATCGCGAAAGCGCGCGCCAATTGATCGAAACAATGGCCGATGCGCACCACGTTGAAGTTGGTGAAGTCGATGATGGTGCTGGATAGTCCATCCGGATGTGCGTATTTCGATTGGCCGTAGTTGAACGAGGTGGCGGCGGCATCGCGAATGGCCGGCTCGATATCCTCGTAGCGATACTTACTGCCGGAGAGCGATAAATTGGCGGACGAACCGAACACGGCAGTGCCGCGGGCGACCGAGCCTTCGGCTATAGCGTCGTGAAATTGCCCGGCATTGAGCAACATGTCGAGCGTGCCGCCCTTGGACGAGTTCTTCATCACGAACGGGTCGACCGCGGCAAAGAGGGGATGATCGGCCCGGTACGGCGCTACTACTGAAAACGGGAGCCGCTCATCCTCGATGATCTCGCGCACCATGGCGTGCCGTTTCTCGTCCATGAGATGGATTTCGCGGCTCAGGCGCCAATTGCCGAACATGCCGGAAGGTTTGTCGTAGGAGCGCCGCTTGGTTTCGAAGATGCTTCGAATGCCGCCGGCGGTGGTCGCCACCACGGCGTAGGCGACATCAAGCGGCACGATGCCGAAGCCGCCGGCTGCTAGTGTTTCGAACAATCGCGCGATGTCGACGCGAAATTGTGCCGGTGTCACCGGGTCCGAGGTGAGCATCGTCTTTGCGATCGTTTCCGGCATGATCTTTCGGCGGACCTCAGGACAGCCGACGCCCCGGCGAACCAAGCGCAGCTCGCGGCGCCAGCACGTCGCGCGCCATGTTGGCGTGGGTGTCTGCGTATTGTCCGCCATACGCGCCCCGCTTGACGAAGGCGCCATCACCGGCGCGACCGACATACTCGCCTTTCTCGATCACCACCTTGCCGCGCGACAGCACAGTCTCGGTGTATCCCTTGACCTTGAACCCCTCGTAGGCGCTGTAATCGATATTCATGTGATGCGTGTGCGCATTGAACGCGCTGATCGTCTCTTCGCGAGCGGGATCGAAGATCACAATGTCGGCGTCGCTGCCGACGGCGATCGTGCCTTTTTTCGGAAACAGGCCAAAGATCTTGGCCGGCGCCGTCGAAGTCAGTTCGACAAACCGGTTGAGCGAGATGTGCCCCTTGCTCACACCGTAATGATAGATCAGGCTCATGCGGCTCTCGATGCCGGGACCGCCATTGGGGATTTTGCTGAAGTCGTTGCGTCCGAGTTCCTTCTGCTCTTTCAGGCAGAACGGGCAATGATCGGTCGAGATGACGTCGAGCGCGTGGGCGCGCAGTCCACCCCACAGCTCATCATGATTCCACTTCTCGCGCAGCGGCGGCGTCAAGACATACTTGGCGCCGTCGAAACCCGGCTCCTCATAGCGATCGACGTCGAGCAGCAAATACTGCGGACAGGTCTCGGCGTGCGCCATCACGCCGCGCGCCTGGGCCAGGCGCAGCTCGTGTAGAGCATCGTAGCAACTCAAATGCACGATATAGACCGGCGCGCGCGCGACCTCGGCGATCGCCAGGGCGCGATGAACGCCTTCCGCTTCCAGTCGCGTCGGTCGGGTCAACGCGTGATATTTCGGCTCGACCTTGCGTTCCGCCAGCGCGATCTTCACCAATTCGTCGATGACGATGCCGTTCTCGGCGTGCATGCAGACCAGCGTGCCGTCCTCTCCGGCCTTGCGCATGGCGCGAAAGATCGTGCCGTCGTCGGAGAGCAGCGCACCCGGGTACGCCATGAATAGTTTGTAGCTGGTAATGCCGTTGTCGGCGAGGCTGCGCATCTCGCCAATCCGCTCCTGCGGCATGTCGGTCACGATCATGTGGAAGGCGTAATCGATCGCGGTTTGGCCCTGCGCCTTGGCGTGCCAGTCGTCCAGTGCCTTCAAGGTCGACGTCCCGCGCGATTGCACGGCGAAATCGATGATGCAGGTGGTGCCGCCATACGCCGCAGCGCGGGTGCCGGTTTCGAACGTATCGGACGTTGTCGTGCCGCCAAACGGCAACTCGAGATGCGTATGCGGATCGATGCCGCCGGGGATAACCAATTTGCCGGTCGCGTCGATCTGCTTGTCGGCCGCCATCACGAGGTCCTTGCCGATGAGCGCCACCTGGGAGCCGTTGATGAAGATGTCGGCGTGGTAGTCGTCGACTGCGGTGACGATCCGGCCGTTCTTGATCAATACACTCACGTTGCGCCCCTCGCCAGTTTGACAGGTCTCGGCTCGGATGTATCATTCGCAAATAAAAGCGAGCGCACAAGAGGCTTGGCGGTCGACAAGCGAGCCTCAATAACAAACAAAGCGGACGGCGGCATGAGCCGCGGCAAAAACGGCGATCGAGCCCAGAGTGCTCATACGGCTGGCGGAGTGGGCTGTTTGGAGCCCCGGACCGGACGTTTCATTGTCCTGTCGATGTCGACGCTGCAGCCAAACACGGCAATCAAGTTAGCTGCCCTTTGGTCATGCGATCGGAGTTGGCGAGATGAACAGCATTCCAGCAATCGGCCTTGCCCCGTTTCTGAACGGCACCGCACAAGAACAGGAAACTGTAGCCCGCGAGGTCGATCGCGCCTGTTCATCGCTCGCCGAGAACATAACGGTGGCCGCGTGCGAAGGTGACCTCGTCAAGCCTCGGCATCAGATAGTGTTTATGACCGATGCAATCTGCGGCTTTAATTTACGGCGGCACAATGGTGGTTTGACAGGCCCCGGCCCTGATGTATCATTCGATAATATTGAAGCGGTGCACCAGAGCTTTGGCTGAACGCCGCAACCGGACTTCAATAACACAAAGCGACTTTTGGCTTCTTCAAACAGAGGAGAGGGGCATGGCGTACGAAAGCCCAGGAAGTGTTCGACAGGGAATGTGGTCGCGCAGATCGTTGTTGAAAACTACGGCGGCCGGTGTGGCGGCTGGAGCTTTGGCTAGCACGAACTTCCGGATCGCCGAGGCGGCGGACGGCTTGCGAAGCATCGGTCTCGGCGTTAGCGAGGTCAACGAAATCCAAGCTCAAGCGTCGAAGGATCTCGGTTTCCCGGTCGCCGGTCAGGCGATGGGTTACGGCGAAATGTTTGGTAAAATGCTGAACCAAAACGATCAGTACGAGATCGCCGAGGGCTACTACAACGACATGCGGGTGATGCTCCCCGCGAAAGTCTGGCAACCGATCGACACCAAGAAAATCAAGGACTGGGAAAAGGTCACGAATCTAACGAAGACGGGCAAGCTGACACCGGAGTCGAGTGTCGGGCAGGGCGATGCCCCGTACAAGTTCCTTTGGGTTGACGCCAACGGCAATAAGACCAACGGACCCTCGCAGTACGTGAGCATGGTGCCGGCGTTCCATAATGCCGATTCTATCGGCTACAACCCGAAGGCGACCGGTCGCCCAATCGAAAGCTGGGGCGAACTCCTTAACAAGGACTTTAAGGGCAGGGTTGCATTGCTCAACGTGCCACAAATCGGCGTGATGGATGCGGCCTTGGCGGTGGAGGCACTCGGTCTCAAAAAGTTCGGCGACAAAGGCAACATGACCAAGGCCGAAATCGACTTTCTCATCGATTACCTCATCCCACTCAAAAAGGCGGGGCACTTCCGCGCCTTCTGGGAAAACTTCGGCCAATCGGTCAACCTGATGGTCAACGGCGAAGTCGCGCTCGAAAGCATGTGGTCGCCGGCCGTCGCTGCTATCCAGGCCGAAGGCGTTCCCTGTGTCTATGCGTTCCCGAAGGAGGGCATGCGCGGTTGGCACGGCGGTCTTGCCATCTCTGCGAAGGTCAAGGGCAAACAGCTCGACCAAGCCTACGAGTACATCAACTGGTGGCTCGCTGGCTGGCCGGCCGCTTTCGTCGCGCGTCAGGGCTACTATCACTCCATCCCCGAAAACGCGAAGAAGTACCTCGAGGCCGCAGAGTGGGATTATTGGTATGAGGGCAAGCCCGCGGCGAAGGATCTGACGGATCCGTTTGGTACCGTCATCATCAAGAAGGGTGCGGTTCGCGAAGGCGGCTCGTACTGGAACCGCTATTCCAAGATTGCGGTGTGGAATTCGCTGATGGACGAGAACGATTATCTCGTGAAGCGGTGGACGGAATTCCTCACCGCATAAGCGCAATCCGCTTGTAATGTTAACGAAATTGTACCGCCGGCGGTAAAAGCCGGCGGTACTTTTGCGTCGGGCGATAGTTTTGCGTAAGGTTTAGTTGTGACGACGATCGAAAATTACGCACGGCTGAGCAATGGCGACACCGCCTCGCGCGGCCTGATCGGCGGCGCGCCGGTTGTCGACGAAGCGCGGCGAAAATACAGCCGGGAGCCCAGCTTTCCGGTGCCCATTTTGATCGCGCCGGCCACGATCTGGCTCGTCGTTTTTCTGTTTCTGCCGCTGATTTCAATCTTCGTCTTCAGCTTCTGGAAAACGACTGGCCATGGCATGGCGCCGGGTTTCACGTTGGAGCACTACCAGGCGTTCTTTGTCACGGAAGGTTTCTTCGATCCAAAACACGGGGATTTCCTGACGCCATCGATCTTCATCCGTACGTTGTGGACCACCTTCCGTTTCACCATCACGGTCATGGCGATCTGCCTGGTCCTCGCCTATCCAATGGCCTATTTCCTGTCGATGCAGGTTCAGGACTTCAAATGGCAGCTCGCTTTGTTCTTGCTGGTCATGGTTCCGTTCTGGACCAGCTACCTCATCCGCGCCGTCGCCTGGCTGCCAATGCTCGGCCGTCACGGGTTGATCAATGAGTTCTTGATGGATATCGGCGCGATAGACGAACCCGTAAGCTTCTTTCTCTATTCCGAATTCAGCTACACCATGGCGCTGGTTCAGCTTTACGTCGTGCTGGCGGTCGGCCCGATCTTCTTCTCACTTGCCAAGATCGACAAGACTCTCCTCGAAGCCGCGCGCGACATGGGCGCGACGCCGTTCCAGATTTTCCGCGAGATTATCGCGCCGCTGTCTTTGCCGGGCGTCGCCATCGGCATGATTTTCTTGTTCGTCATGCTGATGGGCGAATTCGCCACGGCGGTGGTGGTTTATGGCGGCAAGACCTCGACGACCGGCACCGTGATTCTGAGCTACTACGCCATCGCAAATTATCCGTTTGCCGCAGTCAATGCTTTCATGCTGATGCTGGCGATGATGATTGGTGTCCTCGTCATTCTGCGCGTGGTCGATATCCGCAAGGAGCTTTAGCGTGGCCCGCTCCACGCCGGAACTCCGCCGTAAAGCCCGCGTCAAGTTAGGGTATAGCGTTTACTACGCGATCTTCCTGGTCTTCGTTTACGGGCCGATGTTCGCCATGTTTACGCTGTCGTTCCAGGGACCGCGTGGCGGCGTGACGTTTCCGATGCGCGGTCTCAGTTTCTTTTGGTGGGAAAAGCTGACCGGGCCGTCAGCCGTCGGCGACATCAAGAGTTCGCTGGTACGCTCATTGATTCTCGCCCTGATCGTCATGGTGATTACCGCCATCTTCTCAACCATGCTGGCGATGGCGTTTCGGAAGAAATTCAGAGGATCGGGAGTTCTGTTCTACGCTGTGATGTCGGGTCTGATGGTGCCGGGCGTTCTGCTCAGCCTCGGCTTGGCGTCTTTGCTGCGCGTGGTCGGGATGTCGCCGGCGTGGTGGTACTCGGCCCTCGGCGTGCACGTGGTCTGGACGCTTCCGTTCGGGTTTCTCGTCATGATGGCGGTGTTCAACCGCTTCGACGCGCGTCTTGAAGAAGCCGCGCGCGACATGGGCGCCGACGAGTGGACGGTTTTTAGAGAGATCACGCTGCCATTGATCACGCCCGGCATCGTCGCGGCCGGGCTGTTCGGCTTCACGCTGTCCTACGATGAGTTTGCCCGCACCACGCTGCTTGCCGGTGCGCAAAACACTTTGCCGCTCGACATCAACGCCGCGATGACGCAGCGGGTGCAGCCCACGATCTTTGCGCTCGGCACGGCGTCGACCATATTTTCGCTGCTGATGATCGCGTTGTTTGTTGTGGTTTATACGATCCTGTACCGGCGATCGCGTTAATGCGCGGGGACTGCGCTAGGCCGTGGCTGCCTGCCGGATCACTTTGAGCACCCAATAAATCAGGCAGAAGATAACGGTCAGCACGACCAACGCGGCCACCGCGCCGAGGCGCGAGCCGAACTCGGATCCGAGCGAGTAGCCCGGCTGCAGCAGATAGACGCAAAGAATCTGCAGCGATTGGGCGGTGGCGCCGGCGCAAAACAGAATGGCAATGAAGGCGGAGCCCCGGAGCGACGCCAGCACCATTCCGTCGACGCTGTGCCGCTGTACAATATAAAGCCGATACGCCCGCCAGTGATAGCCGCAGAAGCCGATAATGGCAGCGAGCAGCACGACCCAGAACATTGCGTTGTCGTACGCCAGCCCGTTTATGACCAGAGTGAAGAAGTCCTCGAACGGCTTATAAAAGTAGAGAAAGATCAGAACAACGATGAAGGCCACATAGCCAACCAGCGCCCAAAACAGTCGCCACCCCGCCATTGTCGATCAAGCCCCCAACTTTAAAAGCGAATTTGCCCCGGCGCCCAACTGGAGCATGCCCCGCAGCCATCGGCAAGAGGTTGCACGCGTAGCGCGCATCGAAGCGTCCTCAAGCATAGGATTTTACCGCAACGATCAGCAGCACGGCATAGATCACGACGAACAGCCCATCCTTTACCGCCGGCAGCGTCTGCCGTTCGGCGTCCGCCGTGGTCAGCGTGACGGCCTCTAGTACGAAGAAAACGGCGGCGACGATAAGAAACGGCCAGATCGACGCCCACCACGAAGCTTGCGCCGCCACCCCGAGAACCGCGTCCCAGATCAGGAGCAACAGCGGCAGCACGACTAGATAGCCGTAGACAAACAGAAACCGGCCGCGCGCAGCGGTGCGGTCGACGCTCCAGAATGCGGCAAAGAACAGCACGACGTTAAGAAGGTCCCAGAAGCTGACAGTATAGGCCTCGGGTTTGGCGAGCCCGCGCAGGTGGAGGAAGGCGAGCACCAGCAGAAATACCAACAGATCGCAGAACAGCCATTCGCGGAAAGTCTCGGCGCCGCCTTTGATGCCCCAGGTCCGCGTCGCCTTGTCAAACAGCAGCACCAGCGAGAGTCCGAGCGTAGCCGGATAAATGAGCTGAACAATGAGGCCGTGCTGCTGCGCGTAAGGCAGAGCAATCCAGCACAACAGGATGATTGCCACGACCAAAAGCAACAAGCCGAGGATCCGCAACGGCGATGGTGTCAGTGCCGGCACAGCGCCCGGAGCCGGCGCTTCCGTGCCTGCCGCGATCGGACGGCGCCCCGCCGGGCTCGGTGCGGCCTGGACCAGCGCATAAACCAGCGAGACACCAAGACCAATAACGCCGAGCGCGACCATGATCGCCGCGAAGACGATCGTGCGGGTGTCGGTCTGCCAATTCTCAATGCTTTCGCCCCAGACCCACGGGTTGCCGGTGGAAATGATCCAGATCACGAACGCAGCGATGGCCGCGAGCAGAATGATCGCAAGCGTAATTTCGTACCATCGCGGCGATGGCGACGGCTGCCCGGCGGCGCTGACGCCCGCCTGCTGCCGCTGCGGCGCGCGCACCAAAAGGCCAATCAAAAACGCCAGCACGCCGATCACGGCGATGACGATCATCGCCTCGACGAAGATGGTTCCGCGTTGTTCCAAGGACGGCCTGACCTTCCGCTAATGTCGTTGCATGACCGCGCTATCGTCCGTTTCGCATCAGCGTCTCGGCGCATTTGCGAAGGCTGTCGTTGGCCGCCTGCTGCAAAAGTTCGCCGTGCGAGCGGCCCTGGACGCAAGGGACCACCGCAGTTTCGCGCACAGTCGAACCGTTGGCGCGCAATTGGCCGACGACTTCAATCTTACCGCCATGAGCGTTGTGCCGCACAATCTCGAAGCTCCAGTCATCACCGTAGGCGTTGCGGAGGCTGCGCAACGCTTCGCTCAAGGCCCGGCCAGTGGCGGTCGGCTGCATGGAAGCGGCGGCGTGGATCGGTTGAGGGCCAGGAACCCTGGTGCCGTTGCCGGCGGGTGCGCGTGCCTGCTCCGGCGCTTGCGGCCGCGGCGGTTCGGTGGACGCCGTCGGCTTTGATCGCGGAGCCCCGCGCATGCGCTCACGCAATGCCCTGGTCGCCGTCTCGTCCACTGTTTCGACAACTGGATTGACAATCACGCCGTAGGCGAGTTTGGCGTGTTCGGCGGTGCAGAAGCCGTCGAGCACGTCTTCGAGCACCTTGCCGGCCGGCCGCTCCAGCGGATCGCCATAACCGCCCCCGCAAGGACCGTAGAAGACATGCACATCGCCGGCCGCCACGCGCATTCCGGAGAACTTGGCCGGCATGTGCTTGATATCGTTAGGACGGGATACGTTGTAGATGTCGACTTTCCCGACCTGTCCGGGATCGCCGCCAAAGATGCCCCACGGCACGTCGTAGTGCCGCTCGTTCTCGTGGGTGATGAACGCGTCGGTCAGAACCCGCTGGGCCTTCACCACTCCGATGCCGCCGCGAAATCGGCCCGCGCCCGGCATGACGTCGTCGCGCAATTCGTAGCGGTCGCAAATCATCGGCAGATGCATCGCCAGATCTTCGATGGGGTTGTTCCGCGTGTTGGCCATCAGATTATCGATGCTGTCCGGTCCGTCTGCGCGGGGGCGGCCGCCGTACGAGCCTTCATTGACTTCAAGGAACACCCAATAATCGCCCGAGGGGCGAATACCGGCATACGAGCAGAACGACAGGCTGGCGGAGCTTCCGGCGATGATGTCGTTCGGCAACACCGGCGCCAGCGCCTTGTAGATCAGATCGATCACCCGATTGCATTGGGCAAAGCGGGCCTCGGCGGCGGCCGGGTAAATCGGATTGTAGATTGAACCTTTGGGGGCGGTGACTTTCACCGGACGGAACGATCCTTGATTGGAGGGGACCTTCACGTCCGAGGTGACGGCATCCAGCAGCAGCGAGCGGACGGCACAGAAGCAGGCGACCTTGGTCGAGCCTTCGAACGGCACGTTGAATGCGGTTTCAACCTGCTTCGATGAGCCGGTAAGGTCGATCTCGATGTCGTCGCCGGTGATGCGGACGCACACCTTAATGGGGAGGCGGACATCGCGATTCTTGCCGTCGTCGTCGAGGAACCCTTCGGCGCGATACTCGCCGTCCGGAATCTTGGCAATACGCTGGCGCAACACGCGTTCGGTGTAGTCCATCAATTGCTGGGTCGCGTCGAGCACGAGTTGCCGCCCATAACGGTCCATGAGCTCGACAAACCGCTTGGCGCCGAGCCGGGCCGAAGCGATCTGGGCATCGAGGTCGTCCTGCAACTGGCGCGCCGCGCGGCTGTTGCGGCGGATGAATTCCCATACCGCCTCGTTGCGTTTGCCGCGCTCGTAGAGCTTGGTGCCGGCAAACAACATGCCCTCGGCGAAGACGTCGGGAATGTCGATGATCAATCCCGGCGTCGCCGCGCCGATATCGACGTGGTGGGCGGTGTTGGCCGAGTATCCAACCAGCGTGCCTTCGTGGAACACGGGGACGACGACCGCGATATCGGGCGAATGGCTCGAACCGTGATAGGGATGATTGTGAATGGCGACATCGCCATCGTGCCATTCGCCATCCTGTAAGGTGTCACGAATGCCCGCGAGATAGCCGGGCAGCGAGCCGATGTGCAGCGGAGTCGATTCCGATTCGCACAGCGTGTTGAAATCGGTGTCGAATAGTCCGGCGCCGAGATCCTGCGATTCGCGGATGATGGAGGAAAACGACATGCGGTACAGCACATGCCCCATTTCTTCCGCGATGGTCTGCAACGCGCCGTTGATCACCTGCAGCGTAATCGGATCGATGGTCTGTCCGGACATGACGCTCGCTTTCAGCCGCGATGGACGTGCAGATTGCCGAACTCGGCCACGTCGGCGACGTATCCGGGTGGCAGCAATGTCGTAGAGTTGTGCTGGATCAGGATCGCCGGCCCAGCGACTCGATGTCCGGCTTTGAGACGATCGCGGTCGTAGCGCGGCGTCTCGACGGTCCTGCCGTCATCGAACGTGGTCTGGCGGCTGTAGAGCAGCGCATTCGATATGTTGTGGCCGTTGGCCTTTTCGATCTGCGCGACCTTGAGCGGCACGACGTCTTCGCGACCGATCACCCGGATCGTTATCAATTCGACTTCGCCGTCCTCGAAGTGATAGCCGTAGTCGAGCCGGTGCTGCTGGTGAAAGGCGGCAACTATCTCGCCAAGGTTGGCGACAGTCACTTTGCCGTCGGGAAGCTGCGCACGCAGCTCGAAGCCCTGTCCATGATACCGGCATTCCGCGAGCTTTTGAAATTTATGGCGTTCCGGCGGCACACTGTCCTTCTCCAGATCGCGCCGGCACCGATCCACCAGTTCGTCGATCACGGTGTTGATGCGGGTGAGGGCGGCCTGATCGGCGTGTTTCAGGGAAACAATCAAAGACCGCGCATGCTCATATTGCATATCGGTCTGCAGCAGCCCCATCGCCGCGGTAATGCCCGGAGCGACCGGCACGATGATCTCTTTCGCCGCAATCGCTTCGGCCAGCGCGACGCCGTGCAAAGGGCCGGCGCCGCCGAACGGCACCAGCGCGAATTCCCGCGGGTCGATGCCGCGCGCGACGGAATTAGAGCGGATCGCCAAGGCCATGTTCGAGTTGATGACCTTGATAATGCCAAGCGCGGCGTCGGTAATGGACAGGCCAAGCGGCTTTGCCACCCTCGCTTCAACCGCCTTGTACGCCAAGTCGGGGTTGAGCGGCAGATCGCCGCCCAGCATCTTGTCGGCGTCGAGGCGCCCCAGAACCACCTGGGCGTCCGTGACCGTCGGCTCTTCGCCCCCTCGGCCGTAACAGGCGGGGCCCGGTTCGGCACCAGCCGAGCGCGGCCCGACATGGAAACCGCCCGCGGAATCGATATAAGCGATCGAGCCGCCGCCGGCGCCAATGGAAACGAGATCGATCATTGGCACCAGAATGGGATGGCCGTTCACGTAGGAGTCGCGCGCATTCATGATCTTGATGCGCCCGTCGGGGATGGTGCTGATGTCGGCAGAGGTGCCGCCGATATCGACGGTGATGAGGTTGGAGCGGCCGCACATTAAGCCCTCGGCCCGGCCACCGATCACGCCGCCCGCCGGGCCCGACATCAGGATGCCGACCGCTTTCTGTGAACAGGTCTCAACGGTTGCGATCCCGCCGTTCGATTGAATGACGCGCAGATTGGCCCGGAACCCGTTTTGGCTCAGTTTGCTCTGCAAGTTGTTGAGATAAAGCGAAGTCTTGGGCCCAACAAAGCCGTTCATGGCCGCGGTCGAGAACCGCTCGTATTCGCGGATGACATTGGCGACTTCGGACGACGTGCAGATGTACGCGTCCGGCATTTCGGCGCGCGCAATCTCCGCGGCCCGCCGTTCGTGCGCGTCATTGAGAAACGAAAACAGAAAGCCGATGACCACGGATTTGATGCCGCGGCGCTTGAACAGCCGGATCGCCTCGGCGACTTCCTTCTCGTCCAGAGCGGTTTCGACCGTGCCGTCTGGCGGCAGAATGCGCTCAGTCACCGCGATGCGGTTGCGCCGTTTGACCAGCGGCCGCTGCTGCCAGGGAACTTCGAAATGCAGCGAGAAATTGTAAGGGCGCTTGTGCCGGCCGATGTGGAGGATGTCGCGGAAGTTTCGCGTCGTGAGCATGCCGACTTCGGCGCCGTTATGCTCGATGGTGATGTTAGTCGCGACCGTAGTGCCATGCACGATCAGCGACACGTCGTCGGGGCGGACCTTGGAGATATCGCAGAGTTCGCGCAGCCCCTTGAGCACGCCCTTGGACTGATCGTGCGGCGTGCTCGCGACCTTGTGCACGAACACGCCGTGATCGGCCTCCAGAACGAGGTCGGTATTAGTGCCGCCGACGTCGACGCCTACGCGCGCCATGGATAGCTGGTCGTCCCCGCGCCGCCGTGCCAAACCCGGGAGCACAACGCCTTAGTTATCCGATTTTCGGAGGCGAACATTGTCAGCATTGGTCCGCATGTGCAACCCCTGGCGCCATGCTGGAGGCGCGTTCGAATGCACCCGGCTGCAGTTGAGTAGATCAAGGTAAAAGTGATTGAATACGACCTTAAATTGAAAAGGAACGTTGGCTGATGGCTGTAACCGCCAAGTTCGTTTGTTCCGGCTGCCGGTGGTGGCATTTTCATCCCACGGAAGGGGTTGATCCGGACTCGGATCAGGCTGTCGGCTATTGCCGGCGATTCCCGCCGGAGCGCCGGGAGAACGGGGTTGGCGCGTGGCCGATCACGTTCGGCAACGATTGGTGCGGCGAATACGCCGAGAAGAGCGAAGCCGCGAGACAAACAGCGCGCAACGCAACGGCCGCACACTGAACGGAGCGTTTCGCTGGTTTGTCTTCTTAGCCGAGTTCGATGCAGTTGATCAGGGCCGCTTCGATGGCGCGGCGAAAGGCATCGCGCTCATCGGTATCGCCGCCAGCGCCAAGCTGAAACGTAACCCCGCCGCTTGCTCCGGCGACAGGTTTTGCTCCGATCGCGGCGCGGCCGAACTGGGTCCGCACGGCGCCGTCTTTTCCGAGAATGAGCCTGCACAGAACGATTTCTTCGTCGCCGTCGCGCTGCTGTTCGGCAATCTCAAAGCGCCAGTCGCCGCCAAAGCGTTCGTTGAGTTGGCGCACGGCAGGTGACTCGGGATTGAGCTGGGCAGCGGCCGCGGTCCCGGCGAGAACTGTCGGCCAGCCACTGCCAGGCCGTGCGTGCGCGACCGTAAAGGACGCCGCTGCCGGCTGCTGTCGAACGTACAGATCGTCAAAACGTTTCTTGGTCTTCGCCAGCATTTCGTCGAACGCCGACGATAGTTCGGACGGTCGTTGCGGGTTTGCCATCTCTAAGGCTCAGGCCCGCTGCGCCTGTCGCCACCACTGGTCGAAATCGTCTTGCGCATGGGCCGAAAAATCTGCCCGTGCAGCGAACGTACCAAGATAGTCGAGGGCGTCCTTCAAATACACGACATCGGCGTATTTCGCGTCCATGTCGAAGAGGTTTGCCTGATGCGGCGCGCCGGCGCGGTCGCCGACTGCCTCGCGCACGACGATGGTTTGGAAGCCGTACTGCAGGGAATCGACGGCCGAAGCGCGAATGCAGCCGCTCGTTGTGCAGCCGGCCAGGACGACGGTGTCGATGCCGAGGGACCGCAATTCGACATCCAGATGGGTGCCGAAAAAGGCGCTCGCATATTTCTTTTCGATAATCCGCTCGCCCGGCAGCGGTTCAATTCTGGGGTCGACTTCGACCAGAGGCGAGCCTTGTTG
>VFSW01005541.1_pt1 | contig 18636 bp, 13 predicted proteins | sample 5358111 | NCBI WGS metagenome assembly VFSW01 (sample SAMN11554181, study PRJNA540505) | mine drainage metagenome | isolation source: sediment from site ElyBrook_90M | place: USA: Ely Copper Mine, Vershire, VT | collected 2017 | reverse complement strand
AGCGGCAGCCTCCGAAGCTGTAGGTCAGAAGTTCGAATCTTCTCGGGCGCACCATTTACATCTTTCCGCGGCACAGATCAAGGGCGGAAGCCCGCTTCCCGCCGGCACGGGGCTTAACCCAAGGGAGTCGTTCAAGGCAGATACAGAGGGCTGAAAGCCCGATCTATTCTTCAACGAACTCCCGACTCACCACACTGGATGCGCAAAGTCGTGGTTACGCGCCAGCAAAGCTCCCGATAATCCATCTCTTCAAGACAAACCACTTCGGAGCGCAAACAACCCATCGACCCCACCAAAGGAGTGGGTTCCGCGACCTGCTTTCTGTCGTTATCCGGTGCTGGGCCGGGTTATGGTTACTTTGAGGCCGCAGGGGTCTTTGCGGCCAGCTTTCTGCGCTCCGCCCAGCGGCGCCTCATGGCCTCGGCGATGCGCTTGCGGCCTTCGGGGCTGATCTTCCGCTTACGGGGAGCGGCGGCCTTGGCATTCTTGCTTCCCTTGGGACGGCCCCGGCCTTTGCTGGTCTTCGCGGCGGTCCCGGAGAGTAGTTCGCGTGCCTGTTGAAGCTTCGCGATTTGTGCGTCGATTTCCTCGAGAATTCGGCTTACTTCCACGTGTTGCCTCCTTGTTGCGTTTGGGAATTTATTCCCGCTGCCATATTCATCCAGTGCGTTGTCCGATAAATCCCTATGTTCGCTACCGCTCACTTAGTCGCTGCTCCGGCATAAGTGTGCCAGTGCAAAGAATACATAAGTAAAACCGGCCTTGCAAATAAAATAAGTGGCCGGGATGGTTGTTCCGCCAGTTTTAGAGATGTTCTCCTGTAGATGCGGTGGCCGGCAGGCAGAATGCTGCAGCCACGGCCTTCGACTTTCAACTGAGATCAAGACCGGGGAGACGATGACGGATCGGAGGCCCCGCTGCTGCCTCGGCTGGGACCAGGTTATAAATTGCCGACGGAAGACAAAGCGAAAGCAGTCAGCCGAGCCGCGCGGCCGTATCTTGCAGAAAACTCCGTCAAGGACGCATAGTTCGCGCGTGGGATGCGGCCGTCTCAACAGTTCCCTCGGGTTTATTCCGGAATCGAATGGCCCTCGAAGAACGGGACCCATCGACTCCGCATGGGGTCGATGACAGCTTATAAATCCTTTCTACCGGCGATGGCGGCACGATGTTAGACTGCGTAGCAATGCGAGTGATTCCGGTTCGGCTGTGGATGTTGGCGATTTTGTCGGGTGTGTTGCAGGTGTTGCCATTTCCTATTGCTGGGCCGACACCGGCTTGGCGGACTGCGTTTTGCTGGGTGGCGCTGGCCCCCTTGCTGATGGCGCTTACCGGCAAGGACGCGAATGGCCAGCCTCTTCGCGCGATGCAGGGCGCGGCGCTTGGGTATGCCTCCGGGTTTGTCTGGTATCTGGGCAACTGCTACTGGATCTATGCGACGATGTGCCACTACGGGGAGATCGCGGCGCCTGCCTCGGCGGGGATACTTGCGCTCTTCTGTTTGTACCTCGGTCTCTATCATGCTCTGTTTGGGGCGCTGATCGCGGCGTTGCGCAGGATGAGCACCGGTGGAAGAAGCCTGGGCGTGCAGGGAGCGTTGCTGCTCAGTCCGTTTGCGTGGGTTGCGGTGGAGTTGGCGCGGGCGCGGATCACCGGGTTCCCGTGGGACCTGCTGGGCGTCGCGCAGGTGGACAATCCTCTTCTGACGCAGCTTGCGCCGTACCTCGGAGCGTACGGACTTTCCTTCGTCATTGCCGCGGTAAACGCGCTCTGGCTGGTGCGGATCAGACTGAAAGCGCGGCGCTATACGCGGCCCGCGATTGGCTTGGCGTGTGTCGCGGCCCTCCTTCTCTATGTGTCTCTGCTGCGGCGGATGCGCGGGCCTGCGCCAGAGACGACCTCGGCCATTGCAACCCTTGTGCAGGAGAATCTTGCAGTCGGCGCTGAAGCGGCCAGCGCGGGGCCGCCACTGACGACAGCTCAGAAGTTGCAGACATTTTCGCAGCTCAGCCTGTTTCCTTCGAGTGGCGCAACCTGCAATGGAATCCCGGAGCTGGCCGGAACCCAGTGCGCCAACAGCAGTGCCCCACAACCAAGCCCGGACTCCGGCGGCACGCAATACCTGCAACCGACGGACCTGATTGTGTGGCCGGAGGCACCCAACGATTTTTTTGAAAGCGACCCGGAGGTGCGCTCGGTCCTCTCCAGCCTGGCTCTCGCTGCTCGGGCTCCGGTCATTGTGGGGGAGATTGGGACCGACGCGGACCGCGGGGTGAAGCTCGGGTACGACCTCTACAACTCAGCGGACTTTGTTCGGCCGGATGGAAGTTTTGCGGGACGGTACGACAAGATGCATCTTGTGCCGTTCGGCGAGTACACCCCATACAAGCGGCTGTTCTTCTTTGCTGGAAGCCTGTTGCAAGACGTCGGTATATTCACTCCCGGAAAGCACAGGTCTGTGTTTAGCACGGGCGGACACACCTATGGCGTCTTCATCTGTTATGAGTCGGTCTTCGGCGACGAGATCCGCCAGTATGCGGAGATGGGGTCCGACGTACTGGTGAACATCTCCGACGATGGATGGTATGGAGACACCAGCGCGGCGTGGGAGCACCTGAATATGGTGCGGATGCGGGCCATCGAGAGCCATCGCTGGGTGTTGCGCGCCACCAATACCGGGGTCACCGCGGCCATCGACCCGCATGGGCGCGTGGTTGCGGCTGCTCCGCGGCATATACGCACCAGCCTTCGCGTGGGCTTCAACTATGAGCACGATCTTACTTTCTATGCCAGGCACGGGGACCTGTTCGCATATTTCTGTGCATGGGTGACGGCTTTGGCCTTGTTGCTGAGTTGCTTGCCCAAAGGTCGTCTTGCGGAACAACGAGCGATTTAGGGAAGGTCTGCACAAGTGTTTGAGATTCCCTCGGCGGTTAAAGCCGCACTGGCAACAGGCCGCTTGCGGCGGGACTAAAGTCCCGCCCTTTCAAAACGGGACTATGCAAAGATCCCTTATGGACTTGTTGGAAGAACTGTTTTTGGCGCTTGCTCCGTCGCGACGTCTTCGTCGATGGCGAGTTGATCGATGCAGATGTAGAGCGCTTCTCCCAGCTTCTTGAAGGGGCCCTTCCACACCGCGGACTGGAACCTGTCGTTCCCGTGGCGGCAGAGGTCGTTCCAGATGTTCTGCGCCTCCCAGAGGTTCACGTCGAAGGGCATGGAGTGGAGTGCAAGAGCGACGGTGAGAGCGGTGCGCAGGGGCGCATCGATGTCGTGGTTGGTCTCCGCTGCGTCCTCCAGTTGGGCCATGGCCCGTTTAGTGCGTTCGCAGGCTGCAAAACTGAGCGTAGGGATGTCGAGAGCGACGCGGTCTGTGGCGGCGCGCAGAAAGAGCGTCTCGATCTCGGCGGCGTCGAAGTTGTCCGCCTCGATGGCGCGACGGAGGCTGGCGTTGATGGCGAAGTCCGCGGCGATGGCGAGGGCGGGCGGCGCGGTCATCCCCGACTCGGTGAGGAAGTGCAGCAGCGAGGCGTGGTCTTCGTAGATTTTGCGCAACGCGTCTTCCATCTCGGACAGTGTGCTGTTCAGGATTGTGTGCAGGATACTCTGCTGCTCGTCGGCGAAGAGGTTGATGAGCGAGTAGGCCATGGTGCCGAAGAAGCGGTCGATGAGACGGATGACCTGGGGCAGGTTGGCGCGGCGGATGGCGGTGCGGATGTCGTCGGAGAATGCGGCAAAGGCCGCGCCGTTGCCGGGTCCGGAGGAGGAGTAGCGGCGCACGGCGGCGGAGAGGTTCTGGTCGCCGAGATGCAGGACGGCGAAGCAGATCTCCTCGGCTTCCTCCGTGATGCGCGAACGCAGGTGGGCGCGGCCGATGGCGACCTTGCCGCGGCCCGACGTGTAGCTCTCGTAGCAGTCGCGGTGCAGGTCGAAGCAGAACAGGGTGCTGTCCTCGGGATAGCCGCGGAAGATGGAGCTGATGGCGTAGTGCGCTGCCACCTGCTCCAGGCCGATGCGGTGCGCGGCGACGTAGCGGCGGTAGAGCCGGGCACCGTCCCCAGCCTCGGGGACGTTGGATCTGGCGCGCGCGAGGATCTCCAGAAAGCGGTCTTCGAGGGCCGCGCCGGCGGGGCCGAAGAGTTTGGCGGCAAGCTGCAGGACGCGGCCTGCATAGGCTACGATCTGCATGGACTCGATGCCGGAGATGTCGTCGAAGAACCAGCCGCAACTGGTGTACATCAGTTGTGTGTGGCGTTGCATCTCGAGCAACTCAAGCAGGACGGTGCGCTCTTCGTCCGTGATGGGACGCCTGGCGAAGCGGTCGAAAAAACGGTTGATGGAGGCGGGGGAGCGGTCGAGTACGACCGCGATGTATACGTCGCGCGCCAGCCAGAGGTCGGTGAGCAACGGCGCAGCGAGCGCTTCGGCGAGCGGCGCGATGGCGTCGCGCAGGCAGTCGAGCGCCTCGCGCAGAGGCCCGCGCCACTTCTGGTTGAAGTCGGTCTTGTCGCTGTTGCAGCCGCAGTCGGAGCGCCATCGTTCCACGCCATGCACGCAGCTCCATGATGTGTCTTCGACCACCTCGGCCTCCCACTCCGGCGGGAACATCTCCAGGAACTCGCCGTAGTTGGTGAGCCTTGCATGGCCGTTCGACTCGATCCAGTGCATGGCGTAGGAGAGCGCCATCTCGCCGTACTTGTGGTGGTGGCCATAGCTCTCGCCGTCGGTGGCAACGTGAGAGAGCTGGGCCCTGTCGGAGAAGCCGGGCGATGGTGCGCGGAAGCCGTCCAGCAGGCGGCTGCCGAAGGTCTCGCCGCTGTTGAGCAGGCCCTCGAAGGCGATGGCGCGCGAGGCGGGGCCATCGTAGAAGAAGACCGCGATGCTTCTGCCGTCGTCGAGCTGGACGCGGTACGGATGGGTCGTATCGACGGGGGCGTTCGTCGTCTGGGCCCAGGTCTCGTCGTCCGCCGCCGGTTGCCGGTTATCCGCTGCGACCGCGTTGAGCGGCCGGATGCGCGCGCACTGATGGGGCGCGAGGATGGTGAACTTGATGCCTTCGGCGGCCATCAGGTCCAGCACGCCACGGTTGACCGCGGTCTCGGCCAGCCACATGCCCTCGGGCCGGCGGCCGAAGCGGAACTCGAAGTCGGCGATGCCCCAGCGGATCTGCGTAATGGCATCGCGCCGGTTGGCCAGCGGCATAATGACGTGGTTGTAGACCTGCGCGATGGCCGAGCCGTGCCCGCCGTACCGTTGCGCGCTCGCGCGGTCCGCATCGAGAACGGCGCGGTAGGCACCGGGAGTGTTGTCCGCCATCCATTTGAGCAGCGTGGGGCCGAAGTTGAAGCTCATGCGCGCATAGTTGTTGACGATACGCACGATCTCGCCCTTGCGATTGGTGATGCGCGAGGCGCCGTTGGGCGCGTAACACTCCGCCGCGATGCGCCCGTTCCAGTCGTGGTAGGGAGCGGCGGAGTTCTCCACCTCGACCGTCTCCAGCCACGGGTTCTCGCGCGGCGGCTGGTAGAAGTGGCCATGCACGCAGACGTAGCGCTGGGGCTGGGCGGATGCGGATGCGGACAGAGCCACATCTTTTGCAGAGGTTCGAGACTTCACCATGGAATTATATGGGTCTTCCGTGCCGGACGCTTTCGCGACCGACGATGGCCTGCTGGGAGGTGTCTCCGCTTGGTCACTCCCGCGACGTGAGTTTGCCGCTTGCCAGGTCGCAGGCGCGCCACAGGTACCAGCTCGCGACCGAGCGCCAGGGACGCCAGCGCGCAGCACGGGCTTCCATCGCAGCGGACTTCGGCAGGTCTGCAGGCGTGACCTTGTCGGTCGGCTTGAGCTTGCCGAAGGTGAGCGCGAAGCCCTTGCGCACGCCGTAATCGCTGACGGGCAGGACGTCGGGGCGTCCGAGGCGAAAGACCAGCAGCATCTCGACGGTCCAGCGTCCGATGCCGCGGACCTGGGTGAGGTGCTCGACGATGGCCTCGTCCGACATGCGGCGAATGCGCGCCAGCGTCGGAACGGTGCCGTCGAGTGTGCGCGCGGCGAGGTCGCGCAGGGCGAGGGATTTGTTGTGTGAGAGTCCGGCCGCGCGAAGCTGTTGGTTGGAGCAGTCGATCAGGTGCTGCGCGGAAAAATGTTCTGGCTCTCCGTGCGCGTCCGTGCCGCAGAGAGGCGCGAAGCCTTCCAGCAGGCGGCGGTGGATGGTGGCGGCGGCTTTGCCGTGCAGTTGCTGGTAGACGATGCTCTCCACCAGCGCCTCGAAGGGCGTGGTCGCGCTGGCAATGCGCAGGGTGAACGGCCCGGCGTGGGCGATCAGGCGGCCGAGTCTGGGGTCGGCGGCGGAGAGCTCGCGGCAGGCGAGCGCGGAGTCGTAGCGCGGTGGACGCGAGCTGCGGCGCGGTCGAGGCATGACTCGACGGTACCGCAGTCGGGCGCTGGAAGTCTCCTCCATCGGCGCATGAGCCTTGTTGTGCGTCGTCCAGATGTGCGTCGTCCAGATTCGCTGGCGTTCGCGTTTAGAGCATATTTACTGCCGCTGCACTCTCGGGAAAATGGTTTGGCGTGGCTTTCATGCCAGACAACCACACACGATTATTGCCCTATAGAACCGGCTGATCGGGATGATTCGTCCGATTATCGGAACGTTGCACAAAAAAACAGTTGAACCGAGACCGTGTCCCTTGAAAAAGTCCTTTTTCTGCTGCTACACTCGAAACCGATGTGATTGATGGGTGTGATAACTGTCACAGACAAATCTGGGTTTTTATGATCGGTTCCACCGTTCTGCTCGGACGTGCGCCCGATGATGCCTCCAGGATGGTTCGCTCGCCAACACCGCAACCGCCGCAGTTCAGCCCGCTGGGAAACAGATTCTGCAACGAATCGCTCTTGGCAAGCATCCATAGCTAACCACGCAGTAGGCAGAGGGACGGGAACGCACTCATGGCGCAGGTCTTCGACCGAAGTTCGAACGCACTGGCACGGGCAAGCCTGGTGTTGACGGGCCTGATCGTCATCGTGGTTGGTGTCACGCTGGACCAGTTGCAGCGTTCCCCCTGGGTCACCCGGCAGGGGCAGCGGGCCGACCAGCCGGTCCCGTTCAGCCACAAGCACCATGTGCAGGGCCTGGGCCTGCAGTGCCAGTACTGCCACACCACGGTCGAGGTCTCGAGCTATGCGGGCATTCCTCCCACCAAGACCTGCATCAACTGCCACTCGCAGATATGGACCAACGCCGCGCTGCTGCAGCCGGTGAGAGACAGTTGGGCGACGGGCCAGTCGGTCCAGTGGATCAAGGTGCACGACCTCCCCGACTTTGTGTACTTCAACCACGAGATCCATGTGAACAAGGGGATCGGTTGCGCCACCTGCCATGGCCGCGTCGACGAGATGCCGCTGATGTACATGCAGAACTCGCTGCAGATGGAGTGGTGCCTGGACTGTCATCGCAACCCCGCGGCCAACCTGCGGCCCACCGGCGAGATCTATAACATGGCGTGGCAGGAGCCATCCAGCGGCAAGCCGGTGTGGTGCGCGCCGACCGGCAAGGGCGCGGCCGGATCGGGAACAACCACCGCGCAGAGCGTGGACTGCACAACCAAAGACCCAGCGGACAGCAATCCCCAGGTGGCAATGCTCCAGGCCGCCGGCACACCCGCGACGGTCAGCGATGTGCAGCCTGGGGCCGGACTGGTACTGCCTGCGCACTATAGAAAGTTCACCAACCAGACGGACCTTGGCAGATACCTGACCGCTCAGTACCGCATCCGTCCACCGAACGAACTCACCAGTTGCGAGACGTGCCACCGATGAATAAGCCAGGGAACAGGGAACAGGGAGCAGTCACCCCAGCAAACAACGCCGCGCAGGTGGTGACCATGATCGCGTCGGCGGCGCCCGCGGCTGCGTCAGTCAAGCTGACGCTCGCCGAGGTGCGCGCCAAGCTGGACGGCAAGAGGGGCAGGCGCTACTGGAAGAACCTGGACGAGTTGGCCGAGACGCCCGGCTTCCACGAGATGCTCGAGCGCGAGTTCCCGCGCCAGGCCAGCGAGTGGGTGGATGCGGTCAGCCGCCGCGGCTTCCTCAAGGTCATGGGCGCATCGCTTGCGCTGGCTGGCCTGGCCGGATGCACCAAGCAGCCGGACGAGCCGATCTTCCCCTATGTGAGGGCACCCGAGGACCTGATCCTGGGCAAGCCGATGTACTTTGCCTCGGCGTTCCCCTTTCCCACCGGCGCCATCCCGGTGTTGGTCAAGTCGGATGCGTTCCGCCCCATCAAGGTGGATGGGAACCCGGACCACCCGATGGCGAAGGGCAAGTCGGACGCATTCACCCAGGCGACGCTGCTCGACCTCTACGATCCCGACCGCTCGAAGGAGGTGCGCCTGCGCGGCCAGCCCAGCGAGTGGGCGGACTTCCAGCAGGCGTTTTCGACCGCCGCGAAGAAGACGAACGGCGGCGAAGGAATTTATTTTCTCAGCGAGACGATCGCGTCGCCCACGCTGGCGGCGCAATGGAAGCAGGTGCAGGCAAAGTTGCCGCAGGCGAAGCTGGTGCAGTGGGAGCCGGTGAATCGCGACTCCGCAATGGCCGCGTCGAAGGCGGCGTTCGGCAGCTACATGGACGCGCAGTACAGGCTTGAGAATGCGGACGTGATTCTGTCGCTCGACGCGGACTTCCTCGGCGGCATCGCGCATCCGGGCTTTCTGCCGATGGCGGCGGCGTACGCCCAGCGGCATCGCTATGAGGCTGGCAAGCCGATGAACCGGATGTACGCCGTCGAGACCATGGCGACGGTGACGGGCTTGAAGGCGGAGCACAGGCTGGCGCTGAAGCCGAGTGAGATCGTGTCGTTCGCCCAGGCGCTGGCGGCTGGCTGGAAGTCGCTTCCTGGCCCATCCAATCCCGACGCGGACGCGTTCCTCGCCGCGGTTGCAGCGGACCTGAAACAAGCCGGCGGCAGGTGCGTTGTGGTTCCCGGCGAGCAGGCGCCGCCGGTGGTTCATACTGCGGCGTATGTGCTGAATGCTGCGCTGGGAGCGGTAGGCAAGACGGTGATTTACACCGAGACGGTCAACCCGATGCCGTCCGAGCAGGTCGCCGACTTCAAATCTCTGGTCGCCGACATGAACGCGGGCAAGGTCGAGTGGTTGGTGGTGCTGGGCGTCAATCCGCTCTACTCCGCGCCGGCCGATCTGGAGTTCGAGGCTGCGTTCAACAAGGTCCCCAATACGGTGCATCTCGGCTCGCATGTGGACGAGACGGGTGCCGCCAGCGTGTGGCACATCAACAAGGCGCACTATCTGGAGAGCTGGTCGGACGCGCGCGCGTACGACGGAACCATCTCGATCATTCAGCCGATGATCGCGCCGATGTACGGCGGACACAGCTCGCATGAGATGTTGCAGGCGCTGCTGGACGATCCACAGTTGTCGGCCTTCGACGCGGTGCAGGCAAACGCGAAGACGTACATCAAGGATGCGGACTTTGCGGCGGCGTGGCGCAGGGCGCTGCACGATGGCTGGGTCGAGGGCACGGCGTTTGCGGCAACGCAGGGAATAGGCGCGGTTGCCGCGATGAATGCGCTGCCGCTGCGGGCCTCGATGAAGGGTGCGAACGGCGCTACCTTTAATCCCGACAAGACCGTGCTGACGTTGCCGCCGGGCGGGCTGGAGATTCGGTTCCTGCCTGACCCTTCGCTCTACGATGGGCGGTTCGCCAACGTGGGCTGGCTGCAGGAGCTGCCCAAGCAGGTCACCAACCTGAGCTGGGACAACGCCGCATTGATGAGTCTGGCCACGATGGAAGGTCTGAATCTCAACCAGAGCGACGCGGTGGAGATCGAGGTCGGCGGACGCAAGCTGATTGCCGGCGCGCTTGTCGTGCCGGGCCACGCGGACGGTGCCGTGACCGTGCATCTCGGCCTCGGACGACGCGCCGAGGCAGGCCGCGTGGGTGCCGGAGTCGGGTTCAACGCCTACTATCTGCGCCCTTCGGATGCGCCGTACGCGGCGGTCGGCAGGCTGACGAAGACCGATGGAATCTACGATCTCTGCGTGACCAAGGTGGACACCATCGAGCACCGCGGGGCGTTTGCGCAGCAGGACCTGAACGACAAGGAGTCCGACAAGCAGGGCACCTACTCGCTGCCTGGGCACGAGGCGATGGAGCGCGCGATCATCCGCTACGCCACGCTGGCCGAGGTGAAGGCGAACCCCAACTTCGCGCATGAGAACGAAGGCGATGTGCCCGGCGCGCTGATCAACAAGGTCGGCTACGGCCCCGAGGGCGAGAAGCCCGCGCACGATACCAGCTTCTTCCCCGACGCGTGGGGCTACAGCCACAAGGATGTGTCGTCGCAGACGCTGCAGAACAAGTGGGGCATGGCGATCGACCTGAACTCCTGCGTGGGCTGCAACGCCTGCATCGTCGGTTGCTATGCGGAGAACAACATCCCGGTGGTGGGCCGCGAGCAGGTGAAGATCGGCCGCAACATGCAGTGGATCCGCATCGACACATATTTTGAGGGCGACCTTCATGCGCCGCGCGCGCACTTCCAGCCGATGCTGTGCCAGCACTGCGAGAACGCCGGGTGCGAGCAGGTCTGTCCGGTGGGCGCGACGGTACATACGCCCGAAGGCCTGAACACCATGGTCTACAACCGCTGCGTGGGCACGCGCTACTGCCAGAACAACTGCGTGTACAAGGTGCGGCGCTTCAACTTCCTGCTCTATTCGGACTTCGACACGGAGAGCCTGAAGTTCATGCGCAACCCCGATGTCACGGTGCGTTCGCGCGGCGTGATGGAGAAGTGCACCTACTGCGTGCAGCGCATCGAGGCGGCCAAGATCGAGGCTGACAAGAACAACCGTCCCGTGCGCGACGGCGACATCGTCACCGCCTGCCAGCAGGCGTGCCCGACCGATGCCATCGTATTCGGCAACATCAACGACCCAAAGAGCAAGGTGACCGCGCGCAAGGCCACCCAGCGCGACTACCAGGTGCTGGCGGACCTGAACTTCCGGCCGCGCACTACATACACGGCCGGCGTCATCAACCCCAATCCGGAGATCGCATAAGATGGCGACGAAATCCCCCATCGACGATCCCAGAACCGACCCGCGCACCGGCGAGTACGCTGTCATCGCGCCGGGCCAGAGCTTCAAGTCGGTGACGCAGAAGATCGCGGGCCTGGTGCTGACCGACTACACGCCGATGGGATGGATCGGAGGAATGATTGTGGCCGGTGGCGTCGCGTGCCTTCTGGTCGTCGCGCTGACCTGGCTCTTTCTGAAGGGCGTGGGCATCTGGGGCGTCACCGTTCCCGGCGCGTGGGGATTCGCCATCATCAACTTCGTGTGGTGGATCGGTATCGGCCACGCGGGCACGCTGATCTCGGCCATCCTGCTTCTGTTCAAGCAGTCGTGGCGCAACTCGATCAACCGCTTTGCCGAGGCGATGACGATCTTCGCGGTCTGCTGCGCGGGCCTCTTCCCGCTGATCCACGTCGGTCGCCCATGGGTGAGCTACTGGCTCTTCCCGTACCCCAGCACGATGAACGTGTGGCCGCAGTTCCGCTCGCCGCTGGCCTGGGATGTCTTCGCCGTCTCCACCTACGCAACCATCTCGGTCGTCTTCTGGTACATCGGCATGGTCCCCGACTTCGGCACGTTGCGCGACCGCGCCACCATGCCGTTCGCCAAGTACACATACGGGCTGCTGGCGATGGGATGGCGCGGCTCCACCCGCCACTGGGTCCGTTATGAGTCGGCATCGCTGCTGCTGGCCGGTCTGGCCACGCCCCTGGTGCTCTCGGTGCACACGGTCATCAGTTTCGACTTCGCGGTGGCCGCGATGGCCGGCTGGCACACCACCATCTTCCCGCCCTACTTTGTGGCTGGGGCCATCTACTCGGGATTCGCCATGGTGCTCACGCTGGCCATCCCCATCCGCAAGTTCTACCACCTGGAGGGCCTGATTACACTGCGCCACCTGGACAATATGGCCAAGGTGATGTTGGCCACCGGGTGCATCGTGGGATACGGCTACATGATGGAGGTCTTCATGTCGTGGTACGCGGCCAGCCACTGGGAGTTCTTCATGATGTGGAACCGCATGTTCGGTCCCATGGGCTGGGCGTACTGGTGCCTGATCCTGACCAACCTCGCCATACCGCTCACCACGCTGTGGTCGCGCAAGCTACGCGTGAATGTCGTGTACCTCTTCATCCTCTCCTTCATTGTGAACACGGGGATGTGGCTGGAGCGGTTTGTCATCGTGGTGACCAGCCTCTATCGCGACTATCTACCCAGCAGTTGGGGCACCTATCGCGCCACTCGCTGGGACTATATGACCTTTATCGGCACCTGGGGGTTGTTCACGTTCCTGTTCCTGCTTTTCGTCCGCTTCCTGCCCATGATCCCGATGTCGGAGATTCGCATGATGCTTCCGCAGTCGAAGGTCCGCAAAGACGGACCGGACGCCGAGACCGTTGTCGAGGAGACTCTCTGATGCCGCCGCGCGAGGGGATATACGGACTGCTGGCCGAGTTCAACACTCCGGGAGAGCTTGTGCGCGCCACGGAAGAGGCGCACCAGTCGGGCTACCGGCGCATGGAGTGCTACACGCCCTACCCGGTCGAGGAGGCGGCGGTTGCGCTTCGCTTCCACAAGACGCGCGTGCCGCTGGTCTGCCTGCTGGGCGGCCTGATGGGGGGGACGACGGCGTTCCTGATGGAGACGTGGATCTCAGTCTGGTCGTACCCGCTGAATATCGCGGGCAGGCCGCTCTTCTCCTGGCCCGCGTTCATCATTCCGGCGTACGAGTGGACGATCCTCTTCGCCGGTCTCTCCGCCGCTTACGGAATGCTCGCGCTCAACGGTTTGCCGCAGCTCTATCATCCGCTCTTCAACGCTCCCAACTTCCGCGACGGCGCCTCCACCGACAAGTTCTTTCTCTGTCTGGAGGCGGCCGACCCACGGTTTTCCATCCTCGAGTCGCGGGCATTTCTGGAGCAGTTTGCCCCGGTCTCCGTTGTGGAGGTGGAACTGTGAGAGCAGGGAACAGGGAACAGGGACCTGGGATCAGCGTGAAGATCGAGCGGATTGTCGCGCTCTGTGCGATGGCGGCGACTCTGATCGTAACCGGCTGCCGCCAGGACATGCAGGACCAGCCCAAGTTCATCCCCCAGCGCGGCAGCGACTTCTACCCCGATGGCCGCTCCGTCCGGCCCCAGGTGGAAGACACCGTGGCGCGCGGGCAGCTCCACCAGGACAGCTACTACTACACCGGCATGATCGACGGCAAGGAAGGCGACGCGATGCCCTTTCCGGTGACGATGACAGTGCTGGAGCGCGGCCAGGAGCGGTTCAACATCTACTGCTCGCCCTGCCACTCGCGCGTGGGCAACGGCGCGGGAATGATCGTCGAGCGCGGCTACCGGCCGGCGGGCAACTTCCACACCGCGCGTCTTATGGCGGCACCGCTCGGCCACTTCTTCAGCGTGATGACCCACGGCTACGGCGCAATGCCGGACTACGCCGCGCAGGTCGCGCCCGAGGACCGCTGGGCCATCGTCGCCTACATCAGGGCGTTGCAGTTGAGCCAGAACGCAACCCCCGCCGACGCGCCCGCCGACGCGCGCATCGAGTCGCTCGCCACCATCGCGCAGAGCGAAGGGCTGCCGCAAGACTTTGCGGGCCAGTGGGCGCTGCCGCCCACCGCCGTCTACGGCACGCCCAACAACCAGGACAACGGCATCCCCCCCGACCTGAAGGTCAAACCCAACGGTGCCACACAGTCCACACAACCTGCGCCCGCGCGGGCCAACGCTGCCGCAAGCGCCAAGACGCACACGAAGACGCAATAGGGCAATCGATAAGAACACCGTTTACGAAGGCCGAAGACCAATGTCATCTGGACACGAACAACACGGAGAACAGGGCGCACACAGCCAGCATGGGCCTCGGGCTGACCACGCGCCGCGGGCGCTGCTTGCGTCGCTGGATGCGCCGGAGGCGCTGCTTGCGTGGCGCAGGCGCGCGCTGCTGGTTGCGGCGGTCTTCGCGCTGCTGACGCTGCTGTTTACGTCTACGCAGGAGGGCCGCAACCACATCATGCGCGCCTACCTGATGGGATACATGACCGTCTTCAACTTTGCCGGCGGTGCGCTGGTACTGCTGATGCTGCAGTATGTCACCGGCGGCAAGTGGGGCCTGCTGCTGCGCCGCCCGCTGGAGGCGATGACGCGCACCCTGCCGCTGGTGGCGCTGATGGTGGTGCCAATCCTCATTCCGTATTTTGGCAAGCACCTCTACCAGTGGGTGTTGTATCCCGATGCGGCCTCCACCCACAACGCGTATCTGAACCATCTCATCAGCCTGGAGCAGGAGCTCACGGCGAACTTCAAGCGCCCCATGCTCAATCCGCACGCTCTGGTGGTGGAGAGTTGCATCATCTTCGCCGTGCTGCTGCTGTTCATGCATCTGCTGAACAAGTGGTCGCTGCAATGCGATGCCGACCCACTGCGCGGCACACAGGAGAGCTACGACCGCTGGCGCACCCGGTTCGAGAACCTCAGCGGGCCGGGCATTCTGCTCTACGTCATCCTGATGACCATGGGCGCGATCGTGTGGGTCAAGTCGCTCGACGTCACCTGGTACTCCTCCGTCTGGGGGCTGCAGTTCCTGGTGGCGCAGGGGTACGCGGTGCTGGCGCTGGGCATCCTCAGCGTGATTCTGCTCTCGCGCTACGAGCCGATGAAGACGCTGCTGCGCACCACCGAGCAGCACGACCTGGGCAAGCTGGCCTTCGCCTTCGTCATGCTCAACATCTACCTGTGCTTTGCCGAGTTCCTCATCATCTGGTCGGGCAATATCCCGGACGAGCTGCCCTGGTACCTGAACCGCATCCACGGCGGATGGTGGACTGTCTGCTCACTGGATCTCATCTGCCACTGGCTGATCCCGTTCTGCCTGCTGCTCTCCCGCGACCTGAAGAGGAACAAGCGGAAGATGGTCTGGCTGACGTGCTTCATGATCTTCGCGCGCCTGGTGGATATGTTCTGGCTGATCGAACCCAACTTCCCGGACTCGGCGGGGAACCTGCACATCTCAGGCAACATCGGAATGCTGGCGTACATCACCGTGCCCGCCACGGTGCTTGCGCTGTGGTCCGCATATTACATCACGCAGTTGAGATCGCGACCGCTGGTCTGCACCAACGATCCGCACCTGGAAGAGATTCTGGAGCCTGAACATGCATTCTGAGGACAACAACACGGGCAGCCGGAACGCGCACGGCCACGGGCCGGACGATCATGCGCCCAAGGTCGATGCCGAGCACCCAGGCTACGAGACCACGGACGCCAACGTGCGCGGCGTGGCCCTCTTCCTCACCGGCCTCTTCGCGACCCTCATTGTCTTCTTGTACTTCTGCTACGTCATGGGCGCGGCCATCAACGCACAGTGGGTGAAGGACGATGGCGCGCCGACGAAGTGGACGATTGCTGCGGGCAATGTCCCCCTCGGCAAAGGCAAGGACCTGGCCAGCAACCCCGAGATCGAGCAGAAGCAGTTGCAGCAGATCGTCGGCAACTTCCCCACGCCGCGGCTGGAGATGGACGACGGCGAACAGGAGACCGCCGACCTGCACGCGCGCGAAGACCTTCTGCTCGGACACTACAGCCTGGTCGACGGCCAGCCGGGTGCCATTCGCATCCCCATCGAGCGCGCCATGGAGTTGATCGCCGAGCGTGGCCTGCCCGTGGCAGGCGCGGCCCAGGCCACGGACACAGTCGCGCACGCCGCACCGCCCCAGATCGTGGCACCGCTCACCACCGGCTTTGCGCGCACCGGCTACGAGCAGACGCAGATTGAAACGCGCCAACAGAAGATGGACTACGGCAAGGCTGAATCGGCCGCCGAGACGGCACCGCAGAAGTAGAGTGGCAGCAGTTCGATGGAGAAGAGGACACAGATGATCCAATGGCGGACAATGCGACGGATGGCGGCACGGGGCGGAGTCGCCGTCGCGTGCTGCGTCTTGCTCGGCACGGCCGCACTGGCCCAGGTCTCCGGCTATGGCGACAAGCAGGAGGGCCAGAACGCCGGCGACCAACTGCCCACCGTGCTACAGCGGGTCGGCGTCGCGCAGCGCCTCAACCAGCCGCTCCCGCTGGATGCGCAGTTCGTCGACGACAGCGGCAAGACCGTCCGCCTGGGCGACTACTTCGGCAAGCGCCCCGCCATCCTCTCGCTGGTCTATTACAACTGCCCCATGCTCTGCTCGGAGGAGATGGACGGTCTTGCCAGCGCGCTGATGATGGTGAAGCTCACGCCGGGCAAGGACTTCAACATCGTCATCGTCAGCATCGACCCCAACGAGACCCCGGCGCTCGCCGCGAAGAAGAAGGCGTTCTACGTCAAGCGCTATGGACGGCCCGAGACGGCTGACGGATGGCACTTCCTCACCGGCAAGCAGCCCGCCATCGACGCGCTGTCCAACGCGGTCGGCTTCGGGTATGTGCGCGTGCCCGGGCCGGATGGCAAGCTGGACCAGTTTGCCCACGCCAGCGCCATCGAGGTGGTGACCACCGATGGGCATCTCGCGCTGTACTATCTGGGCGTGGAGTACTCGCCCAAAGACATCCTGCTCGGCCTCATCGAGGCCTCGGGCAACAAGATCGGCTCGCCCGTCGCCAACATCCTCACCTACTGCTACCACTACGACCCGCAGACCAACCGCCACTCGCTCATCGTCGCGCGGGTCGTGCAGTTGGGCGGCATGATGACCGTGGCGGGCCTCGGCGGTTTCATGTTCCTGATGTTCCGGCGCGACCTGCGGCTTGGCCGCGATCACGCTCCGGCCGGCAAACGAAGCGACGATGAAGGATGACAATGGGCATTAGTCCGGTTCTATGGCAGTTTCTGGTGAAGTGGCTCAACAACTCCGCGCTCTTTCCGCGCGAGGCGTCCACCATTGCGCCGTATATGGACGCGCTGTACTTCTTCCTGCTCACCATTACGTTCGTCGGCCTCCTGCTGGTGGCGGGCCTGCTGTTGACGTTCTCCGTCCGCTACCGCAAGGCCGTGCATCCGGTGGCAAAGCAGATTGAAGGATCGACCCTGCTGGAGGCCACCTGGACGATCATCCCGCTCGGCCTCTTTCTGGTCTGCTTCGTCTGGGGCGCGCTGCTCTACTTCCGTATCTACAATCCGCCGGTCAACTCCATGAACATCTACATCGTCGGCAAGCAGTGGATGTGGAAGGCGGAGCATCCCGGCGGACAGCACGAGATCGATGCGCTGCATGTGCCCACCGGGCAGCCCATCCAGTTGACCATGATCTCGCAGGATGTCTTCCACAGCTTCTCCATCCCAGACTTCCGCATCAAGCGCGAGGTCATCCCCGGCCGCTACAGCACGGTCTGGTTCGAGGCCACCACGCCCGGTGAGTACCACCTCTTCTGCACTCAGTACTGCGGCACCAACCACTCCCAGATGATCGGCACCATCACCGCGCTGTCGCCGGCCGACTACAAGAAGTGGACCGAGCAGTCCACCAGCGGCATGTCGCTGGCGCAGAACGGCGAGAGGATCTTCGCCAGCATGGGATGCAATGCGTGCCACAGCGGCAGCGCCGCCGCGCGCGGGCCGGACCTCGCCGCCGCCTACGGCTCCAGACTGCAACTGGCCGATGGCTCCCAGGTGCTGGTGGACGATGCCTATCTGCGCAACGCCATCCTCAACCCCTCCGAGCATATTACGGCGGGATACTCGCCCATCATGCCAACCTACCAGGGCCAGATCAGCGAAGATGGCCTCATCGACCTGGTCGAGTACCTGAAGACCCTCAACACCAACTACCGCGTCCAGCAGACGCTGACCACATCGCAGTCCGACCAGGCGGCGCCTCCGGCGTCAGGGGTGGTGAAACCATGAGCGCATCCAACACGACGATTCTCAACCTGCCCGACCAGAGCACCGCGAAGGTCCCCAAAAAGAACTTCATCACAGCGGAGGACGGCCTGCTCAGTTGGCTGCTCACCGGCGACCACAAGCGCATCGCGATCCTCTACCTCATCTCGATCACATTCTTCTTCTTCATCGGAGGGGCCTTCGCCGGGCTTATCCGGCTGGAGCTGCTCACTCCGCAGCCCGACCTTGTCTCCTCGGACACCTACAACAAGTTCTTCACCATGCACGGCATCATCATGATCTTCCTCTTCCTGGTGCCGTCGGTCCCCGCGACCCTCGGCAACTTCCTCATCCCCATGATGATCGGTGCCAAGGACCTCGCATTCCCCAAGATCAACCTGCTGAGCTGGTATCTCTATGTCATCGGCGGCACCCTGACGCTCGCCGCGCTGGTGCTGGGCGGAGTCGATACCGGTTGGACCTTCACCACGCCGCTCTCCACCCACTATCTGAACACCCACGTCGTCACCACCGCGAGCGCCATCTTCGTCGCCGGCTTCAGTTCCATCTTTACCGGCCTCAACTTCATCGTCACCATCCACCGCATGAGGTGCCCGGGAATGACCTGGTTCCGCATGCCGCTCTTCGTCTGGGCCCACTACGCCGCCTCCATCCTGATGGTGCTCGGCACTCCCGTGCTGGCCATCAC